>OIZW01000156.1_pt1 | contig 72704 bp, 64 predicted proteins | sample 1588581 | NCBI WGS metagenome assembly OIZW01 (sample SAMN03283266) | human gut metagenome | biome: human-associated habitat; material: feces | host: Homo sapiens | place: USA | collected 2013 | reverse complement strand
TATTACTAATAAGATTTAAAATAATAATAATCAAATAGTAGATATATTTTAAATTAATAAAACTGTTGATATTTATGTTTCACGTGAAACATAAAAAAAAGATACACACATTAATTAAATGTTAAAGCTGCTGGCTTCCGCCCCTGACTTGATTCCACCATTAATGTTGTATCAATAATACTGTATCATATTTCTAACAAAAATGCAAGTTTAGTAAGTGAACAGTATTAGCAAACATTTGTTTGCTAATACCATATTTTATCATTTCAAGTAATAATTATTTCCCGGGAAATAATATACATAAAAAAAGAGTAAATAATTACTTTTATTCACTCTTTAAATTATTATCTTCTGAAGTCTGTTCTTCATCATCCTTATCAACAATAGCAGTTCCACTAACCTTAGTATCATCTTTAAGGTTTATAAGTCTTACACCTTGAGTAACCCTACTCATTCTAGAAATCTTATCAACAGCCAATCTAATAATCATACCAGTATCAGTAATAATTATCAAGTCTTTATCATCAGTAACAGTCTTAAATGAAACAATAGAACCATTCTTCTCAGTAATGTTAATAGTTTTAACACCTTTACCACCCCTATTAGTTATTCTATATTCGTCAATAGGAGTCTTTTTACCATACCCATATTCACTAATAACAAGAACATCTTCATCAGGTTTAACAACTTCCATACCAACAAGGAAACCACCATCTAAATTAATACCTCTAACACCAGACGCACCTCTTCCCATAACTCTAATAGAATTTTCATTAAATCTTACCATTCTACCATTAGAAGAAGCCATTAAAATATCATTATCGCCAGTAGTTCCTTTAACAGAAATAAGTTCATCGTCATCCCTTAATGTAATAAATCTCTTACCATTAGTCCTAATATTATAAAATTCCGCTAAATCAGTTCTTTTAATCAAGCCACTTTTAGTAGCAAATACCAAATACTTATCTTCACTATCATTAGAACCATTAAGTAAGGCAGTAACATACTCACCTTGTTCTAAGTTAAGCAAATTAATAATAGGTAATCCCTTAGATTGTCTACTATATTCAGGAATCTTATAACCCTTAACTCTATAAACTTTACCCATATTAGTAAAGAATAAGACATAATCATGCGTAGAACAATTAAGAATTTGTTCAACAAAGTCTTCATCATTAGTAGACATACCCTTAATACCAACACCGCCTCTATGTTGTGTCTTATAAGTAGAAGCAGATAATCTTTTAATATAACCTTTCTTAGTTAAAGTAACAACAATCATATCTTCAGGAATTAAACTTTCATCCTCAATATATTCAACAGCAGTCATATCAATATGCGTTCTTCTTTCATCAGCATATCTACTCTTAATTTCTAATAATTCCTTCTTAATTATATTAAGAACTTTTTCTTCAGAAGCAAGTATAGACTTCAATTCTTCTATTTCAAGAAGTAAATCAGCGAGTTCAGCCTCAATCTTCTCTCTTTCCATTCCAGTCAAACGACGTAATTTTAATTCCAATATAGCATCAGTTTGAATTTCAGATAAAGCAAATCGGCTCATCAATTTTTCCTTAGCTTCAACATCACTTTTAGCGGTCTTTATTATTTTAATAACTTCATCAATATTATCTTGTGCAATCTTATAACCCTCTAAAATATGAACTCTTCTCTCATCTTTATCTAAGTCAAATCTAGTTCTTCTAATAATAACTTCTTTCTGATAATCAATGTATTTAGAAATAATATCTTTTAATCCTAATGTTTTTGGAACTCCTTGATCAAGCATTAAAAATATAATACCATAAGAAATTTGAAAATTAGTATGTTTATACAAATTATTAAGCACAACCTGCGGATTAGCATCCCTTTTCAAAGTAATAGTAATTTTAACACCATTTTTTAAATCAGTATGATAATCAGATATACCATCAATTACCTTATCTCTAACAAGTTCAGCAACCTTATTTTTAAGTTCCATTGTATTTACACCATAAGGAACCTCTGTAATAACAATAGTATTATGATTATTATGTTCTTCTATTTCAGCTCTACTACGAATAGTAATAGATCCTCTACCATTTTCATAAGCTTTTCTTATACCTGAATTACCAAGTATGATACCACCAGTAGGAAAATCTGGTCCTTTGACATATTCCATAAGTCCTAAAGTATCTATATCATGATTATCAATATATGCAACACAGCCATCAATTACTTCACCTAAATTATGAGGAGGAATATTTGTGGCCATACCAACAGCTATACCCATTGAACCATTAACTAATATATTAGGAAATCTACTTGGTAATACCCTTGGCTCCTTACTAGTCTCATCAAAGTTATCATCCATATCAACAGTATTTTTGTTAATATCTCTAATAAGTTCAAGAGAAATTTTAGATAATCTTGCTTCTGTGTAACGATATGCGGCAGCACCATCACCCTCGATATTACCAAAATTACCATGACCATCAACTAACATATATCTTTCATTAAAGTCTTGTGCTAAACGAACCATTGCTTCATATATAGAACTATCGCCATGAGGATGATAATGTCCCATAACATAACCAACAGTAGTAGCAGATTTTTTATGAGGTTTATCAGGAGTATTACCTTCTTCATACATGGACCATAAAATTCTTCTATGAACAGGTTTTAAACCATCTCTAAGGTCAGGAATAGCTCTTGATGTAATAACACTCATAGAGTAGTCAATAAATGAATCCTTAACCTCAGAAACAATGTCATTTGCAGTGCTACTATCCTTTTCATGAAAATCACCATTAAAATTATCTTCTTCTATTTCAGAATTTTCAGCAGTATCATCTTTAGATTCTTCATTTTTATCGGCTTGATTAATATCGTTCATTGCTCTATCAACAAGTTCATTAATATCATTATTATCATTTTTAATATTTTCATTTTTCATAACATAACCTCCTAAATATCAAGATTTTTAACATATCTAGCATTTTCTTCAATAAATGTCCTTCTAGGTTCTACATCATCACCCATTAATTTTTCAAATATAGCATCAGCAGATACACAATCATCAACAGTTATTCTACGCAATATTCTCTTATTAATGTCCATAGTAGTTTCATTTAATTCTTCTGCATCCATCTCTCCTAAACCTTTCATACGAGCTATCTCAGCACGATTTCTTACGTTTTCAGGAAGAGTTGCTAAATATGCTTCCTTTTCTTTCTCATCAAGTACATATCTTCTTGTTTTTCCATGCATTATTCTAAATAATGGAGGTTGAGCAGCATAAACATGACCTGCCTCAACAATTGGTTTAAAGAATCTATAAAATAATGTTAGAAGAAGAACTCTAATATGTGATCCATCAACATCAGCATCAGTCATTATAATAATTTTATCATATCTAAGTTTAGATAAATCAAATTCTTCACCTATACCAGTTCCAAACGCAGTTATAATAGTTCTAATTTCTTCATTTGATAATGCCTTGTCTAATCTAGCTTTTTCGACATTAAGAATTTTACCTCTAAGTGGTAAAATGGCCTGTGTCATAGAATCTCTTCCCTTTTTAGCGGATCCACCTGCACTATCTCCCTCGACTATAAATATTTCAGATACTTTAGGGTCTTTACTTTTACAATCGGACAATTTACCAAAGAAATTAGTAGTAGATAAATCAGTTTTTCTAGTAATTTCTCTTGCTTTTCTCGCAGCGTTTCTAGCCCTACAAGCAAGTAAAGCCTTATTTACTATTATCTTTGCATCTTCTGGATGTTCTAATAAAAATCTTTCAAATCCTTGTGAGAAGACACTATCTGCAAGTTTTCTAACTTCAGAATTTCCAAGTCTTCCTTTTGTTTGACCTTCAAATTGTGGATTAGGATGTTTACAAGAAATAATCATTGTTAAGCCTTCTTTAACATCATCGCCAGTTAAAGAATCGTCTTTTTCTTTAAGTAAATTATTTTTTCTAGCATAACTATTAATAACTCTAGTTAAAGCTCTTCTAACACCTTCCTCGTGAGTGCCACCATCGTGAGTATTGATATTATTAACAAATGAATAAATATTATCATTATAACTAGTGTTATATTGCATTGCAACCTCAAACATAACACCATCTTCTTCACCAGTAAGATGAATAATATCGTCATGTAAAGGTGTTTTTCCTTTATTTATGAATCTTACATATTCACTAATACCACCTTCATACAAGAATTTCTCACCAGTAGTATCTTCATCATCTCTATCGTCACGTAAAGTAATACAAAGTCCTTTATTTAAAAATGCTAATTCTCTAATTCTTACTTTAAGTATATCGTAATCATAAATATCACTATCAAATATAGTAGGATCAGGTTTAAATGTAACTGTAGTACCAGTTCTATCAGGAGAGCATTCATCTATAACTTTTAATGGAGCTACAGCATGACCACCATCTTCAAATCTAATGAAATAAACTTTACCATTTTTATAAACCTTTACTTCTACCCATTTACTTAATGCATTAACTACAGAAGCACCAACACCATGTAATCCACCAGATACTTTGTATCCACCACCGCCAAATTTACCACCTGCATGAAGTACTGTATATACTGTTTCAACAGTGGACTTTCCAGTTTTCGGATGAATATCAACTGGTATACCTCTACCATCATCCTTTACAGTAACAGAGTTGTCCTTATTTATAACAACTTCTATATTTTTACAATATCCTGCTAAAGCCTCATCTATAGAATTATCTACTATTTCCCATACTAAATGATGTAATCCTTTAATATCAGTAGTTCCTATATACATACCTGGTCTTTTTCTAACTGCTTCTAATCCTTCAAGAACTTGTATGTCCGATGCATCATAATGTTCATTATTCATATTTAATCACCTTCCTGCTTGGAAATTATTTCCCGGGAAATAATTTTTCCTTCCTTTATTTCATAAACATTAGCTTTTTCTTTTATTTTTTCATTAATATTCTTAATATCTGTCGTAGTAATTATAGTTTGTATATTACGATCTAAATATTTTAAAATATTATTTCTCTTATTTATATCTAATTCACTAAACATATCATCAAGTAAAAGTATTGGTGTATCGCCTGTAATATTATTAAATAACTTAACTTCTGATAGTTTAAGAGCTAAAACAGCACTTCTAATTTGTCCTTGGCTACCATATAATGATAAATTTTTATCACCTAATAAAAAATAAAAATCATCTCTATTGGGTCCAATTAAAGTCATTTTATATTGAATATCTCTATTTAAATTATCATTTAGTTTTTCTAAAAAAGTTTCATTATCAAAATTACTAAAATTAGAAGCATATTTAATTACTAAATTATCGTATCCAGCAATATATTTAAAAGAATTGCCCAAATACATATTAATATCATCAATAAATTTCTTTCGATAGTTATATATTTCTAAGGATAAAAGTACATATTTTTCATTTAATATACTTAAATACATCATATCTTTTTCCTTATTAATATTAATAACCTTAAGAAATTCATTTCTCTGTCTTAATATAGTATTATAATCACTAAGTAACTTTAAATATTTCTTATTAATTTGACTAATCTCAATATTAAAATACTTTCTTCGGGAATTTGGACTATCTTTAAATATTCTTATACTATCAGAATTAAATACAATAACATTAAGTAACGATATATAATCACTAAGTTTTTTTATTTCCTTATTATTTACTTTAACTACCTTACCATTTTCGTTAATCAAAACTTCCAAATTAAATTTTCCATCATTAGTAATAACTTCACCTTTTATTAAAGAAGCCTTATTTTCAAATTTAATAAGATTCCTATCATTACCGGATAAAAATGATCTAGTAACACCAAGAACATAAATAGATTCTAATAAATTAGTTTTACCTTGAGCATTGTCCCCAATAATAATATTTAAATTATCATTAAAACTAATTTCTAAATTATCATAATTACGATATTTTTTTAATGTCATTTTTGTAATTTTCATTTTACAGCCTCTTTTTTGCTCGTAGTTAAATAATTAATCTACTCGTGTATCCCTATACATACATAATTATATCATAAATATCTTATTTTTAAAAGAAAAAGAGGCTATTTTTTGCCTTTTTTTCCTTATTTTTTAATACTTAATTACATTTCTGTATATTGTAGACTATTAAGTAATTTTTCTATCTTAATACACTTAGTAATTTGATTGTCAATAGTAGTATACGGAGCTCTAATTTTTAATACTTTTCCACCTTTAAAATAAATTTCTGTATAGTTTTTTTCAGCTTCTACATATCTTTCGATATTATTATAAGAAAGCCAAATACACTTGTTAGATTCTGGAGACGCTGTAGGAAATAATATTATTTTATTATATTCAGATAATATAATAGGAGTTTTAATATAATAATTAAAATGATCTATTACAAATTGTCTTTGAATATTATAAGAATGTCCGTAGCAGAAACAGCATCTTCGTAAAAACTTTAGTGAATTACCCTTAAAAGTTAATCTTTTAGACTTTTCTATAACCAAAATATTATCTTTTTCTATAGTATCTTGGGTAAAACACAAAAGTTCTTCATTAATAACATAATCCTTCATAATTACCCCCTTTCCACATATAAAATATGTGAAAAATATTAAAGCATAAAGATATGTCGAATTTTGTTGAAATATGTCGACAAAAGTATTTTTTTATTATAATTGCATTGTAAGCCTGATTTTTTAGTCTTACGATGTTATTTTGAGCCAAAATATTGTCTCAAAATAGTATATCAGCCATATTCACCTATATAAGTCCTTACGAAATATTTGATTTAGAATTCACTATAGTATCTTTATTTTATATCAACATTAATTGTGGATACAAAAAAACTCTCATAATGAGAGTTTTTCTAATATTTTTATTTATTAACAAGTTTTAATAGGTAATACCAATTGTACTAAAGAGCTATCCTCATTATTTTTAATAACAATAGGAGAACTATCATTATTCATACAAAGAACAACCTTTTCTTTGTTAAAACTTTTAATAGCATCAAGCATAAATTTTGAACTAAATGATATATTAATTTCTTTATCAGAACTAATATTCATCTTTTCTTCTACTCTACCTATTTCAGGACTATTTGAAGAGATCATAAGTTCATCCTTAGTTAATGTAAGTTTTACAGTATTCTTTTCTCTATCAGATGTAAGAAGAGATGCTCTATCTATCATATTAAATAAATCATCAAATTTACATTCTAATTCAATATTAAAATCTTTTGGAATAATATTTGAAGTTGTTGGATATGTACCAGATAACAATCTAGATAAGAATACAATATTTTTATACTTAAATAATATCTTATTACTAAATAAATGCATTTCCACACTAGCAGTATCATCATCTAACATCTTTGTAAGTTCAAGTAAGTTTTTACCAGGAACCACAATATTTACCTCATTTTCAATATCCTTATCAATTTCTACATACTTTCTAGCAAGTCTATAAGAATCTGTTGCTAAAATCTCAAAGCTATTACCAGATAATTTAAAGTTAATACCGGTAAGAAGAGGTCTAGTTTCACTTTGACTAGTGGCAAATACTGTTTGATTAATAATATCTTTAAATATTCCATTATTTACTACGATTGGCTCTTTAGTCTCATCTAAATCTAAGTTAGGAAATTCATTAGGATTGATACCATTTAAGTTAAATTCTGTATTATCTGTACTAACGATTAGTTTATATCCATCAATTACTTCAATAGAAATATCAGTATTTGGTAACTTTCTTATTATTTCTACTATATACTTACCTCCAATTACTATACTACCAAGTTCACTAGTACTTGTTAATTTATCTTTTGATATAAATGATCTAATAGATACATCAGTATCACTTGCATATAAATATAAACCATCTTCTTTTAATTCAAACTTTATACCTGTTAATATTGGTATTAAATTTTTCGTAGATATTGCTCTAGCAGTATTATTTAAACTTTCTAATAATATTTCTTTCTTTACTTTGAATTTCATTTTTATCATCCTCTTTCTTTTATTATAATTATTATTATTATACTGTTGATATTGTTGATATCTTTATTTTTCTCTTATTTTATATACTTTTTTATATCAACAAAACCTGTTGATATTTTTATTTTTATCCACTATATTTTTTCTTTTAGTTCATTTATTACTATTTGAAGCTGTGGATTTGTCTTTAAGTCGTTCTCAATTCTTTGATATGCACTGATAATTGTGGAATGGTCTCTACCACCAAAATATGTTCCCATCTTTGGAAATGATTCACTAGTCATCTTTCTACATAAATAAATGGCTATTTGTCTAGGATAATTTACATCTTTACTTCTTTTTTTACCTTTTAAATCTTCGATATCTATCTTAAAGTATTCACATACTATTCTTTGTATTCTATGAACATCATTTTTATAGACACTTTTTTCTGATACTTTATCTTTAAGAGCTTCAATAGCTATATCAAGATTTATTATACCTCTATTCATCATTGATGCATATGCAAATACTCTTGTAATAGCGCCCTCTAGCTGTCTAACATCAGAATCGTTAATATTAGCTATATACTCGATAACTTCAATTGGTATATCTTCCGCTGCTTCTTGATGTGATATTTTCTTTTTAATAATGTCCACTCTTAAATTAAAATCAGGTGGTGTTATATTTGCGGTAAGTCCCCAGTTAAATCTAGTAATTAACCTATTTTCTAGCATTTTCAGATCATCTACTGACCTATCTGAAGCTATAATTATCTGTTTATTAGAGTCATGTAATTCATTAAAGGTATGGAAAAATTCTTCCTGTCCTTTAGTGGCACTGCCCAAAAACTGAATATCATCAATTATAAGTACATCAATATTACGATACTTATTTTTAAATGAGTCAATTCTATCAAAACTATTTTTTTCATTGTTTCTAACAGCATATATATAATCGTTTACAAACTGCTCGCTAGATACATAAAGTACCTTTTTATTAGAATTTTCTAATATATAATTTCCAATAGCATGCATTAAATGCGTTTTACCAAGTCCACTCTTTCCGTATAAAAACAAAGGATTATAAGCTTTACCAGGTTTTTCAGCCACCGCTCTCGCCGCAGTAAAAGCAAATCTATTAGAATCACCTACTATAAAACTATCAAAAGTATAGTCACTATTTAGATTAGCAGAACTACTAGTTTGATGTGGGACTCCAATACTTTCTGTTTCATCAATAATCTTTTCTTCTAAAGTATCTTCCGTTATTTCATTTTCTAGTTTAAATTGAAAATTGAAATTAGTTCCTGTAATTGAATTAAATATTTCTTCTATTTCATCTAAATAATTTTCTTCTAAATGTTTTTTATGTAAAATCATTGGAACTATAATAATTGCAGTGTTCTTATCTAATTTATATAACTTAGTATCTTTAAACCATGTATCATATGATAAAGGAGAAATTCGCTCTTTAATTTTTTCAAGAAAATTGTTCCAAATAATCTCTGTATTCATTAGCAAAACCTCCTAACTAAGTATCCCATTAACATTATTATATAACAAATTTTAAATTTGTCTAGTACAAAATTTTAATAAACATGTAAATTAACAAGTTATAAACATCTTTTCAACAATATAATACCATATAAAATAAGTGTTTTAAAGGATTATCCACAAATTTTGCCGAATTTTGTTATTAACAGGTGTTACTTTACTTTTCCACAGCCCTGTGGATATTGTGGATATATAAAAAAAGCCTTTATTTATAAGGCTTTACATTAATTATTTTTCCACTGTATCATCCATTTGTCAAATACATGAGCATTTGAACTCTGTGGTTCAGGCTTAGGAAGTTCCATTTTTACAATCATAGGTATCTTCATCATTTTACCAAAAGCAACACAAGTACCTGCTTGAAGTGATTTCTGTTTTTCTAAAACATCACTACTAATATTTGGTACCATCTTTTCAATATATTCTAAGTCAGCCGGATGATTAATTTTAAATATTAAGAAATTACTGCACTGTGATAATACCGTTTCAGATAATTCAGTAGGTCTTTGTGTTACTAAATCCATCATCACACCAAATTTTCTACCTTCCTTAGCAATTCTTTCAAATATATTATATCCAAGTATATCGTTATCAATATCTTTTTGAACATATCTGTGAGCCTCTTCAAGCATAATGTTAATTGGCATAGAACCTCTTGAAGGAAGACTCTTCATAAAGTTAAAGAATATTCTAGAATAAATTTTAACAAGTGCTTTAGCAAACCTATCATCAATACCTTCAAGTACAAAATTAATAATTTGTGCTCTCTTATTACCATCCACTAGTATTAAGTCAGATATAAATTCATTAATAGTACAAAACTTTTCTACTTCAAAATAACTTCTCAAAGAACTATTAGCGATACTATGTAATTTAACCTTTAAAGCAGTACCTTCTGCATAAGACTTCTCATTAAGAAGAACTCCTTCAGATATTAAAGTAAAATTAAGCGCTTCTTCCAAGTCATCAATAGTAAAATATACAGGTGTATAATCTTCTTTCCACTTAGTATCATTATCAATAAATTTCTTAATATATTCTGTAATAAGAACTCTTTCAGCAAACTGTCCTTGACTATCTATTTCAAAACATTTTCTAAACTGTCTCGTATAACCAACACCAGGAACTTCAACATCTAAATTAAGTTCTTTAGTACTACAACTAGTTAAAATAGAAAATATTTGATCCCTTATTCTTGCAGATACTTGATTAGAATAAAGAACAGATGTAATAGCGGTAGCAATTAAGTGATTCTTATACTTATTAGCTTCTTCATCATTTCTTGCAAATAAAGAAACATAATTAAGCATTTTTTCAATAACCATAATTTGACTATAAGCACTAACATCAAGTAAATTAGCATAATCATCTACTGACATAAGCCATAAAGGTAATTTTAAAATACTATTATTACTATCTGTATCAGTACTAAACATTTTATAATTAAAATTAAAATTATAACTATTAATAGATTTAAAGGCATTATCATATTCATCAGTATTATTAAATATAAATATAACACTATTAAATGGAATATAGTTAGGCATAGTAAATAAATTTTGTACTAGTCTAGCTACACCATATGTTTTACCACTACCAGTATTACCAAATATAGCGGTATGATTACTCCACATATCATCAATATTAATTTTAACAGGGCTATTATTATATAAAGGAGATAGTCCAAGCATCATTGCCGTACTATCATTGTAGCCAGTAAGTTCTGCTAGTTCATTACCATTAATTATTCTTATTTTAGCATTAATACTAGGTTTTCTAATAATACCATCAAAAAACTTATCATTAATAAACTCACCTAGAAAAGTAATTTTAGCTTCACTATTAATTATTTCTTCAATTTCTCCTAGTATTTTTTTATTATTTTCCTCAAAAATAACATTTAAATTAAGTAAGTCGTCATTAATTACATTATCAATTTTAACGATAGCATAATTTTTACTAATTGCGGTAATTTCTTTAAACATAACTAGCCCTTCCTTCTATCTTTATCATAACTAAATTATACCAGATAAATATTAAAAAGAAAATAGTTTTTTACTTATTTCATCTCGCATTTCATTGCTCGTTGTTTTTGAAGTCTAAGGTCTTCAAAAAGAATTACTAAGCCAAAGTCGTAGTAATTTTACCATTTTTCGTAAAATATTTACAAAAAAACAATATTATAGTATAATTTCAGTAGTGGTGATTTAGGTGTCAAAAGAAGTAAAAAAGGCTGAAAAGAAAAATAATAAAATAAAAAAGCAAAATATAGATATAAAAAAAATACTAAATAAGATATTAGATATAATAAAGAAATACTATTACATATTAATATTAGCATTACCATTTATATTAATAGACTTATTTACTAAAATATTAGGATACAAAATTCATTTCTATGGAATCATGAAACTAGTACCAATACTATTTACTCTATCATGGATATTCTTTGTACTAGGAGCTTCTCTATTCTATAAGAAAAAGATTGGAAAGACAATATATATTATCTTCTTTATATTATCATTTGCAATATATACAGTAAATAATATATATTACTCAATGACTGGTACATTTTTTGACTTTAGTATGGTCTTGCTTGCAGGAGAAGGCTCTGAATATTTTCTAGATGCTATAAAAGATTGTAATATTTGGGTATACATATTAATGGTACCAATAATAGGATCGTTTATTTTAGGGTTAAAATTTTATCCAAGTAGAAATAAAACAAATTTAAAAAGCGTAATAAAAGTATTTTTTGCATTTCTAATATTACATTTTATAATACCATTTCTATTAGGTACTCCAAATGAAGAACTTACTTGGAGTACCTGGAGAAATCCTAGAAATATATATATGAGTTTTAATGATAATAATAAAAGTATGATGGTATCAGGAGTGTATGAATATACAGTAAGAAATTTCTATGTAACATTTATAAAAGCCAAGAAGACAACCAATGAAGAAGACTTAACATTTCTTGAGGAAGAATATAATAAAGAGGAGACAAAAGAGACAAATAAGTACACAGGAAAGTATAAAGATAATAATTTAATAATAGTACAGCTTGAAGGAATAGATAACTGGCTAATTACTGAAGAAGATACTCCTACATTATATAAAATGATGAATAATAGCATTAACTTTACTAATCATTATTCATATTACAATGGAGGAGGTTCTACATTTAACTCAGAGTTTGCAGTTAATACAGGATTTATAACTCCTTTATCATATACTCAAAATGCTTATACTTTTAATAAAAATACATTTCCATATTCATTAGCCCATCTATTCAAAAACGAAGGATACACAGTTAATGCCTTTCATATGAATACTAGTGAATATTACTCACGAGGAGTCAACTATAAAAACTGGGGATATGATAATTATTATGGACTAGTAGATTTAGGAACATATAAAGATGATTCTTATGTTTTAGATAGAGAATTAATATTAAATGAAACATTCAAAGAAAAAATGTTTGAAAATGAAAAATTTGTTAATTATATCATAACTTATACTAATCATATGCCATTTACAACAGAAAAAGGTAATTGTAGAAAATTATTAAAACTAGATTATTTAAGTGAGAATAACTTAGAGGAGTTACCAAAAGATTATGTATATCCAGAAATTACTGAAGAATCTTGTGCTAGGAGACAGGCAAAAGAAACAGATTATATGATGGAATTATTATTAAATGAATTAACAGAAAGAAATTTACTAGATAACACAACAATTGTTGTATTTACAGACCATTATTTATATACATTGTCAGACCAAACAATCTTAGATAAATATAAAGAAACAGACAATAATTTAATTAATCATACACCATTCTTTATATGGCATAACAATAAAGATAAGAAAACTATCAAAGAAGTAACATCACAGTTAAATGTCTTACCAACAGTATTAAACCTATATGGAATAGATCATAATTCAAATTATTATATAGGTACCGATGCCTTGGATAATAACTATCATGGTTCAGTATTCTTTAGTGATTATTCATGGTATGATGGAAGCATCTATGTAGATGGTGGTATAATAACCAAAGGTAAAGAAATAGATAGTTTACTACTCGAAGATAAAAACTACTATATAAACTATCTAATAAAGAAAAATGATTTAACATTAAAATATAATTATTTTAAACAAATAAAAGAAAGACAAAATAAAACAATATAAAAACTCTAGTTCTTAAGAATTAGAGTTTTCTTCTTTATTATTATGAATATCATCAATAGTAACTTTACTATCATGAGGAATAGGTTTCCAAGTAACTTTCATAAATAATGCAGCATAAGTACTATATCTACCAATTATATCAAATGTAGGCCAAGTCAAAGTATATAATACTTTCTTCATAAGAGAAATCTTTTTAATATTTTTTCTTTCAATAACAAATACATAAACTGCTATCCACATATCTTGAAAATACATACCTATTCTATATAAAAGTCTAAACCAAATAGAAATAAGCATTCCTACAAAGAAAGCATTGATACCAGGGTTAACTACTATCTTAATTTCAAATAAACATCTAAGAGCCTTTGCTAAATAAGTACTACCACTAAATAAATTACTACCATTAATTCCCATGTTATAGCAGTAGCAGCCATACATAATAACTACAACAATTAGCCATCTAGCAAGATTAAATACTGAAAATGGCGTAAGTTGCATTAAAGTATCAAAAGAAGCAAATCTGTGTCTAATAGATTCTATAATAGATAACATAACACTCTTAAATGTTTTCTTTTCTTTTTTCTTCTTCTTTTCCTGCCATCTAGTTTTTAAGAATAATTTACCAAAGAATATATTAATAAATAGATATGGTCCAGATTCAATAAAAGCAAGTAAATGACCTTTAGACCATCTAGTTCTTTGTCTTAAAGCAACTTTTAAACTAGTAGGTTGCTCATCATAGAACATAGCCTCATCTTGATAAGATATTCTATATCCTTGTGCTACAGCATCCGCAGTAAGTGCTCTATCTTCAGTAAGAGAAGTATAATGCCAACCATTCTTTACAATCTCATTAGTAAATAAAAATCCTGTACCTTGTATATTCGTAGCTAGTCTAAGTACTGATCTAGCTCTATGATTACATCTAATAGATCTAATCCAATGTATTGCATATGTAGATGCTATCCAGTTTTCATCAAAATTTTTAGTATTTCTATAAGAAGTAATAATTTTTTCTCCAGAATCAAAAGCATCATTCATTTTACTAATATAATCACTCTTTAAAAGATTATCAGCATCAAATATAAAATAACCTTCAAAACTCATTCTACCATAATCTTCTCCTATTTTTTCTAGAAGATACTGAAGAGCAAAACCTTTAGTTTTATGTTCATTATCAAATCTTTCGTAGCAGACTGCCCCATGCTTTCTAGCAATTTCAGCAGTATTATCAGTACAATTATCTGCAACTACAAAAGTAGTAAGAAGTTCACTTGGATAATCTTGCTTATTTATACTATCCAGTAAATTACCAATAACATTTTTTTCGTTTCTCGCCGCTATTAAAATAGCATATTTATGTTTTTTCTTCGCAGGTTTAAACTTTCTAGTAAAGAATAAACCAATAAGCCAATAAACAGTTTTATAGGCCATCAATATAGCTAAAACACTACCTATGACATTATATACATGTCTCCAAGATAGATAATGCTCTCCTATTGAACTTATAATATTCATTAAATACATACAACAACCTCGCTTCAAATTACAAGTGTATTATATCATACAATAAATTAATAAACAAGCATATCTATTATGTTCACTCTAAGCCTGTTGTCTTAGAGTGTTAAATTAAGCCTTTGATAAAGTCTTAATTTAAAATCTATTATATAAAAGCCAAAACTACATACCATAATTAAAATTATTTCCCGGGAAATATTTTTTTTGCATTATTTAATTAAATATGTTATTATATAACCGGTGATAATTATGCATAAAATTGGTATAATCGCAGAATATAATCCATTTCATAATGGTCATTTATATCAAATAAAAGAAATAAAAAAAAGATATCCAGATTGTACAATAATATCAGTGGTATCTTCTTCATTTACCCAAAGGGGAGATATTTCATTATTAAATAAATGGGATAAAACTAAAATAGCATTAGATAATGGTATAGATTTAGTAATAGAACTGCCTTTTGTTTATTCTACGCAGGCCTCAGATATCTTCGCCGAAGGTTCAGTAAAGATACTAAATTATCTAGGTATAGATACTCTAGTATTTGGAACTGAAAGAGATACCATTGAGGACTTAGAATTACTTGCAAATATTCAAATAAATAATAAAGAATATCAAGAAAAAGTAAAACAATATCTAAGTACAGGCTTAAACTATGCTACCAGTACTAATAAAGCTCTCGAAGATATAACAAATGTAAAAGTAGATACACCAAATGATTTACTTGCACTATCATATATAAAACAAATAAAATTAAATAAATATAATATAAAATATACCAATATCAAAAGAACAACTTCATATCATGGATGTGAAATAAAAAATAATATTAGTTCTGCTAGTAATATAAGGAAAATGTCTGCAGATAATCAAGATATTGATAATTTAATACCATTTGATAAAAAATTTTTATACAAAGTAAGTATGAATAATTATTTAGATATATTAAAATATAAAGTATTATCTGAAGATATTAATATAAATAAATATCAGACAGTAGATGAAGGTATTGAGGGAAGAATAATAGATAATATTACTAAAGTAACTACTTATGAAGAGTTAATACAAAATATAAAAACTAAACGATATACGTATAATAAAATATCTAGAATGTTACTACATATATTAACTAGTTTTACAAAAGAAGAAGCATCAAATATAGATATAGATTATATTAGAGTATTAGGATTCACTACCAAAGGGCAAGAATACCTAAGTAAAATAAAAAAGAATATAACTATTCCTATAATAACAGGATATAAAAAAAATATATCTAAAGTATTAGATATAGAATATAGAGTTACTAAGATATATTCATTATTTACATCAAATAATCTTATTAAAAAAGAGTATCAAATAAAACCAATAATTAAAGAAAATAATGACTAAATATATTTTTAATTTTACAACTAAATAGAGAATTAATAATCTCTATTTTTTCATTATTATCTTTAGTAAATAATAGACTTGATAATAAACATAATTTATCTCTATTACCACTTTTATATTTATCATATTCTTTCTTAACATTAATATATCTAGAGTTTTCATCACTACCAATATCATTTAAAGTAAATATATAAGCCTTAAATCTATTACTATTCTTATTATCATAAATATTAAGGATAATATTATCATCTACAATTTTATATTGAATATAGACATATTCTTTCCTTTTTAAATCAAAATCATATCCAAATATATCATTAACAAAATCATTAAGTAAATCATCATTAGTAATATCAATAAGTGCTAATCTAAACATTTCATCATTCATAACTTTCACCAAACATAAGGTAACATATATATAATAGTAAAGTCAATAAAAAAAGAAAAATGTAACCAAATAGGTTACAAATTAAATGTAAAATTATTGTAAATAAGTTATTTCTGACAATTAGGACAATAATAAGTACCTCTTCCACCTACTCTAATTTTTTCTATTTTAGTATTACACTCTGGACAAGTATCTTTATCTTTTCCATGTACTAAAAGTTCTTTTTGAAATAGTCCGTGTACTCCATCTACAGAACTATAAGTCCTAATCGTAGTTCCTCCCATTTTAATAGCTTCTTCAAGAACACTTCTCGTATATTTAATTATATTATTAGCTTCCTCTTCAGTAATCAAATTACATTTTTTTAATGGATTAATCTTACATAAGAATAATATTTCATCAGCATATATATTTCCAATACCAACTATTATACTTTGATCTAAGAGTACAGTTTTAATAGGTAGTCTTTTATTTTTAAACTTATCAAGTAAATACTTACTTGTAAGTTTATTATCCCAAGGTTCAAGACCAAGTTCTACTAAAGGTCCTATTTTATCAATATCTTCTTTTTTAATAAGATACATTTTACCAAACTTCCTAGTATCTCTATATCTGAGTTCAGTATTATCGTCTAATTCAAATATAACATGCTCATGCTTATCTATACTATCACCAATCTTTTTAAAGAAATATTTACCTTCCATTCTAAGATGAGAAAGTAGAAAATAATCATCTAAATCAAACATTAAAAATTTTCCTCTTCTTTTAATATCCTTAATAGTTTGATTAGCAATTTCTTTAATAAATTCATCTTTATTAGGATAAGCAATAATATTATCCCATAAAACTCTAGCTCTAATTATTTTTTTATTACTTAATCTTAATTTTAAAGATTCTTTGACTGTTTCTACTTCAGGTAATTCTGGCATAATTCTTTATCACCTCACTAATAAATTATTTCCCAAATTATTTCCCGGGAAATAATTTTACTTATTTTGCTTCATACCAATTATTTCCCAACTCAATATCTACATCTAATGGTACTTTAAGTTCAAATACCTTAGTCATTGTATTATACACAATATCTTTAACTTTATCTATTTCATCATTATACACATTAAATATAAGTTCATCGTGTACTTGAAGTAACATCTTACTTTTTATATTTTTCTTTTCAAAAATATCACTAATTTCTACCATAGCCTTCTTCAAAATATCAGAGGCACTTCCTTGAACTGGAGTATTAAGAGCCATTCTCTCACCCATACTTCTTACCATATAGTTAGAACTTTTAAGTTCTTCAATAACTCTCTTTCTATTCATAATAGTTTTAACATAACCATTTCTCTTAGCCTCATCTATTTCTTTATCCATATAATCTTTAACTCCAGGATAAGTTTCAAAATATTTATTAATAAACTCTTTTGCCTCTTTAACAGGAATACCAATATCTTCAGCTAATCCATAACTACTAATACCATATAAAATACCAAAGTTAACAGCCTTAGCTTGTCTACGCATATTCTTTGTAACACCTTCCATAGGTACTTTAAATATATCCATAGCGGTTTTAGTATGAATATCAACGCCTTCTTTAAAAGCATTAATCAAATCATTAACCCCAGATAAATGAGCAAATACCCTAAGTTCAATTTGCGAGTAGTCAGAGGATAGTATAACACTATTATTTTCTGGTATAAAAGCTTTTCTAATTAATCTTCCATATTCACTTCTCATAGGAATATTCTGTAAATTAGGTTCAATTGAAGATAATCTTCCTGTTCTAGTAAGTGTTTGTGTATAGATAGTATGAATTTTACCATCTTCTCTAATAGTAGAAATAATACCATCTATATAAGTGGAATATAACTTAGCAAGAGCTCTATATTCCAATATTTTATTAATTATAGGATATTCCGTAAGTTTCTTAAGTACATCTATATCAGTAGCATATCCATTCTTATTTTTCTTAGTTCCCGGTAGTTTTAATTTATCAAAAAGTATTTCACCTAGTTGTTTAGGAGAATTAATATTAAACTCTTCGCCAGCATAGTTATAAATATCTCTAGTTAGAATTTCCAATTTAATTTTAATTTCAGTACCCATCTCCTCAAGAACTTTTTTGTCTACTCTAATACCTTCAATTTCCATGTTAGCAAGAACTTTAGCAAGAGGCATTTCAATACTTTCGAATAAATAAATATTATCTTCCCTCTTCATGTCTTCATATAATTTATCTTTAGTATTATATATAAACCTAGCTTTAAGAATAGCTCTTCTAGCGGCTTCTTCAGTAGTAACAACTTCTTTTTTATCATAACTAGGAATTTCTACTTCTAATTTATTTGCTAAGTAGCAGATATCGTCTTTAGTTTCATAATTAAGTAAATAAGCACTAATCATAGTATCAAAATTAATATTAGGTACTTTAATACCATATTTATTAAATACTACAATTAATTTTTTATAATCATAAGTAGATAAATTATAATTAGTATCTAGAATACTAGTATTATTCTTAAATATATCAAAAGGTATATAGCAGGATAAAGTACTATTATATAAAGCAATACCAAGTATTTCAGCATTATGATAATTACCAATAGTAGTATCTAAGTATATAGAGGTATCCTCACTAATCTTAATATCATTAATATCAGATATAATTTTAAATTCTTCCTCTCTACTTTTTTCCTTTTTAATATCACTAGTATTAATCTTTCTAAGAAGAGAATAAAAACCTAAATCATTATAAATATCTATTAATTCATCAGCATTCTCACCCTTATATAATAAATCATCAAAAGTAATATCTAAAGGAACTTCTCTATATATAGTAACTAAGTCTTTACTGTAATATGCATCTTCCTTACCATCAATAAGTTTAATTTGCGTAGCACCTTTTATTTTATCTATATTTTCATATATATTATCTATAGTTTTATATTCACTAACTAATTTAATAGCTCCCTTTTCACCAATACCTTTAACCCCAGGTATATTATCAGAAGAATCTCCCATCAAGGCTTTTAAATCTATCATATGAATAGGATCAAATCCATAAGTATCATTAAATGTCTTTTTATCCATCCAAATATAGTCTTTAGTTTTAAGTAGTTTAACTACTGTTTCATCACTAATTAGTTGTAGTAGATCTTTATCACTACTTACTATTAAAGCTTCATACTCAGGATCTTTTTCACACCACATAGATATAGTACCTATAATATCATCAGCCTCATATCCTGCACATTCTAGATACTTAATACCCATCGCAGTAAGTATCTTTTTAGCTACAGGAAATTGTACTTTTAAGTCATCAGGAGTCTCTCTTCTTCCATCTTTGTATCTTTCATATTTTTCATGTCTAAAAGTTTTACCTATATCAAAAGCCACCATCATATATTCAGGTTTTTCGTCAGAAATAATTTTATTAATCATATTAACAAAACCATACACTCCATTAGTAGGAAATCCTTCTTTATTTCTCATTATATTACCTGTATAAGCCGTAGCATAATAACTTCTAAACAAAAGATTATTACCATCTACAAGTACTATTTTTTTCATTATATCACCTAAGTCTTTCTATATATTAATTATACTAAAAAAAAGACTTAAAATAAAGTATTTATAAGATATTTTATTAGTTTGAGCCTGTAGTCTCTCACTATCATTAAAGCCTAAGGTCTTTAATGAAAAATATGAAGCCTATAAATAGTCTTCATATTTAAGAGTTTATTACTTTATATTAAATAATTTAATATCATTTTTTTCAAGTTTAGGTAATTCTAAAGATTCTTTTTTCATATTCCAATTAATTTCATAATCAGGAAGAACCTTAGTTTTAATAGGCATCATTCTAGGAACCAAAATAACTTCATTAAAGAAATCTATAGTCTTTAGTTCTTCAATTGAAATAAGAGGGCCTTTATTAGTATTACCACATAACTTACTTACTTCTTCTAGAGTATATAAATCATTTGCTAATAAATAAATAGTATTATCAAAGCACATCCTAATTAATTCAGTATTTTTACTACCATAAACATTATTTAAATTAGTAAAGTTTTTAATAAAAGCAGTAATTTTAATATTGATTCCTCTAGCATAATTAAACTTACTATAAAAATCTACTATAGGTAATAAACTATCAAATTCATCAATAACTAAGTTAAATCTTTCATTTTTATTTCCATATAATTGAACACTACAAAAGATTTGATCTAATAATATAGTAATTAAATTATTAACATAACTTGAAATACCACTTATCACTATAATTGCAGTTTTTTCATTACCAATATTAGTCATATCAAAGTCCGTTTTAGACATTGCATTAGATAATCTTTCTTTAGTAACAAATTTTTTAATTCTTTGATTAAATGTTACTAAAATACCAGCCTTTGTTTCAGGAGCGGTACCAAGTGTATTAAATAAGTATTGGTATGTACTAGAGTTTCTATCTATTGTATCAATAATATTTTCTTTGCTATTATTTATTTGCTCAGATAAAGAAACTACACTATTTAAATTAATTTCATCTTCTTTAGCCTTATCAAATAAGTATAAAACAAGACCAACAAAATATTCTATCGCAGTATTTTCCCAGAATATATCAGAATTATCATTACTATCATGTAATAAATAATATCCAATATTTTCTAACATTTCAATAGCCTTATCCTTATTATCATTTTTATATAATTTATAAGGAAAAGTAAGAACATTATAATAGTTTCCTTTTTCTAGGTTAGCATAATCTAATACTATAATATTATAATTATTATTTTTTAATTCACCACCTATCTCATCTAAAATTTCTCCTTTTACATCATTAATAAATAATGATTCTCCAGCCTTAATAGCAAGTCTAATTTGTGGTAACATAACACCTTGTGTTTTACCACTACCAGGAGCACCAATAACAATAGTATGAGAATTATCATCTTTAATATATAATTTATTTTTATCATATCCCATTGGTATTCCTGATTTTTTGATATCTGAATTAATATCTACTTCTTTGAGAAATTTTAACATTTCCTCTTTAGTAGCCCATCTTGCATAATTCATTATATCATCTCCTTTCAAAAACATTATATTACCAAAAAACATAAAAAAGTTAAACAAAAATGGCTTTTTATGATAAAATATATTTGGGAAGTGATTTTTATTTATTCTAACGAATTAGTATGTAATATTTTAAAATATATTAATATCAATATAAATACAGAAATTACTATAATAAATTTAAGTAATATTTTTAGTTATGATAAAACATATATTATGAAAAAATTTAAAAGAGAATTAGGAATAACTATCATAGAATATATAAATAATAAGAGAATATTAAATAGTCTAAATGGTTATAAATCAAATACTACTATATTAAGAATAGCCTTATTAAATGGTTATAATAGTATAGAGTATTATTCTGAAATATTTAGAAATTTAGTAGGAGTCTCACCAAGAGTATATAAAAGATTTATTACACCTCTAAATAATTTAAATGAAGAAGAAACAAATACAATAAGAAATTCAATATCTAATTTAATTAATATTGAAAATAAAATACAAAAATATTTAAGTAATCAAAAGCCAAAAGAATTACCAGTTAGAAAATTATCAATATTTAAATAAAAAACAAAAAATGCACATTTTTATTAAAATTTTGTGCATTTTTATATATTTATAGTATTGTTTTGCACAAAGATTGTGCATATTTTATACAGAATCTTTTCCTAAAAAAACATTATAAATAGATTTATATCTATATGCAAGTTTTGCATAAGTAGAGTCCTCTACTAAAATATTCATTTGTACTAACTTATCAATAGCAGTAGAAACCGCATTTCTTGAGACACCAGATAAATTTTCAATTTCTTTTTTAGTAAAAACGATTTGTTGCATCATAATAGGCATAATTCTATACATAACATTTCTTTTTAATAGTTTTATCTTTTCCATATCTTCATTATATATTTGTTTAATTCTATTAATTTTTGCTATATAGTTTTCACATTGTTCAATAATACATTGTAAAAAGAATTTTATAAAACCTAACATATTTCCTTTTCTACTTTCATTTAAAAATCTGTGATAACTGGGCTTATATAATTCAATTACTTCTGATAGAAATAGAATTGGTTCATCACCAGTAAGCATAGCAAGTTGAATAGGAATCAAAGCTCTACCTAATCTACCGTTCCCATCTCTATAAGCATGAATAGTTTCAAATTGTGAATGTGAAATGGCTAGATTTATAAATATAGGATCGACGAAAGCATCATTCATATATTTAAATAAATTATTTAGTAGTATTGGAACTTCTTCAGGCACTGGTGGCACAAAAATAGCTTCGTTAATGGTACATCCTTTTGGTCCAATCCAGTTCTGAATATTTCTAATATGGCCTGGTTTTTTTTCATTACCTCTAACACTATCTAAAAGAATTTTATGTATATCATTAACAAACATTAAATTAATTTCTTTATTCTTTTTTAAATATTCTTTAGAATAATTGATAACACTTTTTAGATTTTGAATTTCCTTATTGTCATCTGTTTGAGGCATATATTTTAAATAATACATATCATCCTGTGAAATCTGTGTACCTTCAATCTGAGTAGATTTAAAACTTTCTGTAAGTATAATTGAATCTAGGAAAAATTTTGAGTCAAAGTCCATATTTTTTAGACAAGCTTTATATTCTCCATATTTAGCATTAGCTTCAGATATTAGTCTTAATAAATCCTTATCTATAGAATATTCAATAGGTAACTCTTTTACTCTAATTGGTTCCATTTTCATCACCTCTGCAAAAATAATATCATAAAAAAATCAAAAAGTAAAGAAAAATGCACAATATACTTAAATTTTTGTGCATTTTTACAATTTTTGACATATTTTTTTATAAAAAGTTTATAAATATCTATAAAAAAAGCAAAAAATGCACAATATACTTAAATTTTTGTGCATTTTTATATATTTTTAGTGCCATTTTGCACAATGATTGTGCATTTTTTAAAAATATTATGCTTCTAAACTTATTATAACACCAATTATTGAGTTGATAAAAGAAGCTATCAAAAATGTTATTGATAATATTAATCCAGCGATTGCTTTACCTTTTCCATTAATAGATTTTAATCCCTTGGCACTAAATATAATACCACATATAGCTACTGGATAACCAAATAAAGGAATAATCCAAGCAGCAATAGAAACAAGTCCTAATATAAAACCTACTAAAGAACTTTTATCAGATTTATTGACATTACTATTAACATTATTATTAGTTATATTTGTATTATTAATTAATACTCCACACTCTAAACAAACTGCTTGTTCCTCATTAAGTTTAGCTCCACAATTACTACAAAACTTAGCCATATACTATACCTCCTCATCTGAGTAAATTATAACACACATAATACATATAAACAATACATAAATTTAAAGACTATAAGGCTTTAAATTTTCAAATAAAGACATTAGGCTTTATTTGATAGTGAGAGACCTTAGGCTCGAACTAAAAATAAAAGAAGCATATAATCTTATGCTTCTAACTAATTAAAATAAACTAAGTTGACTAGTCTCAGGCATACCACTAAATATACCCATACTTCTCATCTTTTCAATTAAAGTTTGAGATACCTTACATCTAGTTTGAAAGTCCTCAATACTAATAAATGGTGCTCTTTCAGCTTCCTTTTCAATATTCTTAGCAACAACATCTCCTAGGCCATCAATAGCTCTAAATGGAGGAATAATGGTCTTATCATCACCTACAGTAAATATCATACCCTTACTCTTATATAAATCATAAGGAGCAACCTTAATACCTCTTGCAGCCATTTCTAATGCTACTTTCAAACATTCAGATACACCATTCTCTTTATTCGTAGCATCATATCCTTTACCTTCAATCTCCGTAAGAACTCTCTTAATATCATCATAGCCCTTAATCATAGCCTCTATATCAAAATCAGTAGCCTTAGTACTATACCAACTAGCATAGAAGTACGCAGGCATATGTACCTTATACCAGGCAATTCTAAATGCACTAATAACATAGGCCGCAGCATGTGCTTTCGGGAACATGTACTTAATCTTAAAACAACTATCAATAAACCAAGACTCAATACCAGCTTTTTCCATTGTTTCCTTATGCTTAGCCCAAGTTTCTGGATCCTTACTAGCCTTACCCTTACGAACAAACTCCATAATCTTAAATGCCTTAATAGGTTCTACTCCATGATACATAAGATAAACCATTATATCATCACGACAGCCAATAACTTCTTTAAATGGAACAATATTATTCTTAATAAGTTCTTGAGCATTACCAAGCCATACATCAGTACCATGTGATAATCCAGATATCTTAATTAATTCTGCAAAAGTAGTAGGTTTAGTTTCATATACCAAACTAATAGTAAATGGAGTCCCAAATTCAGGAATACCAAGCGTACCAGTATCACACATAATTTGCTCGTTAGTAACTCCTAAAGCTTTAGTAGAAGTAAATATACTCATCGTATCCTTATCATCAAGAGGAACTTTAGATACATCAGTTCCAGATAATTCTTGAATAAGTCTAAGTTGTGTTGGATCAGAATGACCTAATATATCAAGTTTAAGCAAATCTTGATCAATAGCATGGTAATCAAAGTGTGTTGTTCTCCATGCACTCGTAGGATCTTCCGCTGGAAATTGGAAAGGAGTAAAGTCAGATACATCCATATAATCAGGTACAACAACAATACCACCAGGATGCTGACCAGTCGTTCTTTTAACACCCGTACATCCCATAGCAAGTCTCTCTATCTCACAAGACCTCTTATTCATAATTCCCTTATCTTCAAAATAACCTTTAACAAAACCAAAAGCAGTTTTTTCAGCAACAGTACCAATAGTACCTGCTCTATAAACATTATCAACACCAAATAATACCTTTGTATATTCATGTGCAGATGCTTGATTCAAATCCGAAAAGTTAAGGTCAATATCTGGTACCTTATCAGCATTAAAACCAAGGAATGTAGCAAATGGCATATCTTGACCATCTTTATATAATCTCTCACCACATACAGGACACATCTTATCAGGTAAATCGAATCCACTAGAATAAGTAGCACCTAAATTCTTACCATCATCATCCTTAAATATACTATGCTTACACTTTAAACATCTATAATGAGCAGGAAGTGGATTAACCTCAGTAATACCCATCATCGTAGCTACAAATGAAGAACCAACACTACCTCTAGAACCAACTAAAAATCCCTCATCATTAGAGTGTTTAACAAGTCTTTGTGCAATTAGATATATCGGATCAAATCCACCTCCAATAACACCACCAAATAACTTCTTAACTTTCTTTTCTAATGCCTTATCAGTAAGTTCTCCGTCTTCCTCATTCCAGTGCTCTCTAGCATAATTAGTAACTAGTTCCTTAACAGTATCATAGCCACTAATCAAAGTATTATGTAAATTCTCAAATAACTTACTTTCAAACTCTTCATTACTAATATCTGGGCATTCATTTTTTAACTTTTCTTCCCAGCATTTATATACAATATTACCATATAACTCCGTAGATATTCTCTCTTCAATATTATGTGGTAAATTATCACCATACCAATCCTTAGCCCTATTAAATACAAGGTCAGTAACTACTCTAGGACAGTCCAAATAAGACTTACCATCATCACTCTTAACTCTTGGTGAAAAAGGAATACCACCAGTATCAATAATAACCTCAATCTCCTGAGCCATATCAAGAACTTTATTCGTATTAGTAACAACTATCTCATAAGCAAGTTCTTCTCCTAGAAAAGCAAAATCATTAAGCATTTCTTTCGTAGTCCTAAAGTGCTGTGAAGGAATTGAAGTAATACTACTCTTAGCAAGAGGATGTCTACCACCACCAGGTACCTTCTGATTAACAATAATCTCTCTGTATATCTTGTCTTCTCTAGTAAAATGATGTACATCACCAGTAGCCACAATAATCTTACCAGCCTCTTTAGTAGCAGTAATAATCTTCTTAATATGTTCTTTAATCTCATTCTCGTCCTTAAAATCACTAGTCTGAATCAAATGACCATACACTTCCGGAGGTTGTACTTCAACATAGTCATAGAAGTTAATAATATTAGTAAGTTCTTCTCCCTCTTTACTCCTAGACTCAATAAATACTTCACTTTCGTAGCAGCCACTACCAATAATAAGACCCTCTCTTAGTTCATTAAGTTTACTTCTAAGAATTCTTGGAGTCTTATATAAATAAGTAGTATTAGCAAGAGATATAATCTTAAACAAATTCTTAAGCCCTTTCTTATTAAGAGCAATAGCATTAAAATGATATGTTCTACCAAATTTATATATCTCATCTTTAGGAATAAGCTTATCTAAATCACTAATTTTACTTAAATTCTGCATAGTAAGTTTACTAATCATCTTATGAAATACATAAGCAGTACCTTCAGCATCATAATCCGCTCTATGATGAGCATCCTCTTCCCAAGGAACATTATATCTCTTAACCAAAGCAGATAAACTATGTCTAGAATATCCTGTATCAATAGCTCTAGATAATTCTAGTGTATCAATAACAGTACTTTTAAATTCACCTAAATTATATTTCTTCATTGCACTAGAAATAAATGAAATATCAAATTTAGCATTATGAGCTACCATTGGTAAATCACCAGTCCACGCTAAGAATCTCTTAGTAACATTCTCTTCATTATCCTTACCCTTAACCATCTCATCAGTAATACAAGTAAGTGCCGTAATCTTATCAGGAATATGTCTACCTGGATCAATAAGTTCATCAAATCTATCAATAATATTACCATCTTTAATCTTAACAGCACCAATTTCTATCATTTGGTCAGTACCACCAGCATTAAACCCAGTAGTCTCAGTATCAAATACCACAAAAGTAGTACCTGATAGAGGTCTATCATCACTTCTAACTACAATATCAACAGTATCATCTACCACTGTAAGTTCAGTACCATATAGTCCTTTAAAATGCTTACTAGGATCTTCTATTCCCTTATTATGACCTGATATAATACCATAAGCAATTGGAAATGCTTGACAGCCACTATGATCGGTAATAGCAACACCTCTATAACCCATATCAATACATTTACTTACAAGTTCACAAGTATGTTTACCAAGATCTATTCCAGTAATACCATCCATTTGACTCATCATTGTATGAGCATGAAGTTCTACTCTTTTAACAGGAGCATCATCCACTATCTTCTCAGCTACAGGTTTCTCTATCTTTTCTACATCTTTATATCTCGTAGTAAAAGTAAGTTCATTAGAATACTTATCCATAGCTACTTTACCATAAAAGTTATACCAAGAACCAACCTTAAGTAAATCTTTAATTCTAGCATATTCATCATTATCTTTAGTAAACATCTTAACATAAATACTATCATTATTATCAGTAACCTTAAGAGTGATAATTTTATAACCACTCTTAGATTCAAACATATCCATACCAAAGATAACACCTTCTATAGTAATATTATCTACTTCATACATTAAATCTTTAATTGGAGTAACACTAGTATCCCTCTTAGGTCTAAAATATTTCTTCTCTTCTGTTTTAACCTCACTAGCAGTCTCTTTCTTAGAAATAACTACCTTTGGATCTTCTACTACTTTTTCACTTTCTATTTCTTTAAGTAATTCATTTTCTTTTTCTTCTACTAAACTAAGTTCTAAATTCTTATTAAAACCATAATCTCTAAGACAATTATTAATATAATTAAGTTTCTCAATCAAATAAGAATTTTCTGCTTTATTATATACTTCAAATACATATTTATTATCTATTACATTAACATTTCTACCAATAAATACTCTATATTTATAACTATCATTACTAAATATATTAATTAAATTATCTATATAATCATTAATATATTCATCATTATCTTCTCTTACTATAACACTAAGTTTAATATCTTCAATAGTACTAAAATTAATCTTAATCTTATTAATAAGTTCAGTATATATATATACAGGTAGTATCTTATCATTTTCTATAATAAAATTCCATAACTTATTATTATCATAGACTACTATCTTCTTAATACTAGCCTTTTCTAAATAGTCAGTATTCATACCAATTTGATCTAGTAATCTCTTCATTTTATCTTGCATAATACCACCTAAACTTCCTATCTAATATTATACTAAAAAAAAGAAGTAAATTAAACCTCTTTACAATCTTTTTTACAAGTTTTTATTTTAAGTTCGAGCCTGTAGTCTCTCACTACATAAAAAGCCTAGGTCTTTTTATGGTAATTTAGAGCCATTAAGTCTCTAAATTAATCATTATTAAATATCAACAGTTATTGTTGATACATAAAAATCACCCATTTAACTATGAGTGATTTTTTAACAATTATTAATAAATTCAATCTATTTTAATTCATTATGATATAAATTTTTATAAAATTCATTGTCGTTTATAAGTTCATCATGAGTACCTTCTGCAATTACATGACCATCGTCAATAACTAAAATTCTATCACTATTAATAACAGTGGATAATCTATGTGCAATTATAAGTATTGTATACTCTCCCTGCATATTTTTAATTGCAGTTTGTATTTTTTCTTGAGTCTCATTATCTAAAGAACTAGTGGCCTCATCAAATAAAATTATTTCTGTTTTTTTAAGAAGGGCTCTAGCAATAGCAAGTCTTTGCTTTTGACCTCCAGATAAAATAATACCACCTTCACCTAAAATAGTATCGTACTTCTGAGGTAATTTATTAATATAATCATCTATACAAGCCATCCTGCAGGCTTCAATCATTTCTTCATCAGTCATATTAGGTCTTACTAGTCTCAGATTTTCTCTAATACTAAAGTTAAATATATAAGGATTTTGAGTAATAATAGAAATATTATTACGAATACTATCTCTATCTAAATCGTTAATATTAATATTATCAATATAGATGTTTCCACTATCTATCGTATATAATTTATCGAGTAAACTAAATATAGTAGTTTTTCCTGCCCCTGATTTACCTACAAAAGCAACAGTTTCATTAGGTTTAATTTCAAAAGATAAATCTTTAATAATTTTTTCTTCACCATTATAAGAAAAATTAACATTTTCAAATTTAAAATGACCTTCTGCATTTTTAATCATTTTCTTACCAAATTTTTCTTTCTTAAAATCTTTGCTATCAATAATCTCAAATATTCTACTCGCAGATAAATTAAAATCTTTTAAACTTTCATTTATTTTTGTTATAAACGATAGAGAATTAAAAGCCTTATTTCTATAATTATATATTATTAAAAACCCAGATATTTCTAGTAGATTATTTTTACACAATATAATACCAAAAATAATAAACAGGAAAGAAAATAAATATTGAGTAAATGCCGTTAAGTAAGATAATTTTCTATTAACACTAGCCATTGCATAATTGTAATTGTTATCTATTATTAATTGTTCATCTAGCATTTTTTCAAAAGAATCAGATATGTTTAACACTTTAATATCTCTAATACCTCTAACTAGTTCGCTAATAAGACTCGTTTTCTTTTCTGAAAATTTTCTCTTATTTTTATCTATTTCAAATCTTTTATTTATCATTTTTTTATTAATGATAAAAATAATAATGAAATTAACAATCATATATATAAACATATATTTATTAATTACAAGAATTGAAATAAATACTCCAATAAGGGTAATTATTTTAGATAGCATTCCAGATATATCAAAAAATAATGAAGTTATTTTATTACAATCTCCATTAATTCTTTCCAGTAACATCCCTGAACCATTTTTGTCAATTATTTGTATATCCAAGTTTAATGTTGCTTTGGCCAAATCAGATTGAATATTAACTAATGTTTCTCTAGAAATTATCTGGAGTAATTTACCATGAAAATATGATACTATAACTTCAATAATATAAATTCCAAATAGAATAATAGCGGTAATTAAAAGTTCATCAAATAATCCACTTGTAATATTCAAAATTATCTTCGCAGATATTAAAGGAATAATGATACAGACAGCACAATATATAATATTAAGAAAAATATTTATAATTAATAAACCTTTCTTCTTTTTAACATATTGCCATACTTTTTTAAAGTTTATTTTAAAATTATCTTTTTTCATACTAGAATCTCACCTCGTAACAATTATAAGTTATTATTTACAAAACTACAAGTCTTGAAAACAACCATGTTTTATGATATAATATATATCGTAAAAAAATATCAACAACACCTGTTGATACATAAAAATCACCCATTTAACTATGAGTGATTTTCTTTTTCTAAATAATCTTTTATACCATTAGCCGATAAAGTAGCACATTTAATTCTTGAGGGCTGCTTACTAGTATCATCAAATACTAATAATTCTTTTAATACTTCTTTATCATATTCTTCTTCATTAATCATTTTTAAATAATTATCTATTAAGTAAATACCTTCTTCTTTAGTTTTACCAATAAGTAAATTAGTAAGAATATTAGTAGAGGATATACTTATAACACAAGCTTCTCCTTCAAAAGAAATATCTTTAATAATATTATCTTCTATCTTTAAATAAATATCTAAATTATCAATACAACTAACATTTCTTGTATTAATCTTAAAATAACTATCATCACTAGTATGCTTGTTATTAGGAGATTGGTAATTATCTAAAATAATGCTTCTCTTTAAATCTCTATCCATTATAATATTTCCTTCCATATATTATTACTATTTTTTAGTACATTGATAAGTAAGTCAATTTCTTCCTTAGTGTTATAAAAACTAAGACTAATTCTAACTGTATTACTAATATTAAAGACATTATCAAGTATTTTAGCACAGTGATTACCCGCTCTTACACATATATTATATTTATCTAAGTATATCGCAGCATCTTGTGCAAATACTCCATTAATATTAAAAGCTACTATATTAGTATCTACATCTTTATTATATATAGTAATAAAATCAAGTTTAGATAGTTCATTAATTAAATATTTTCTCAAATCTCTTTCGTACTTATTAATTTTATCCATACCAATATTTTCTAGATAACTAACTGCCGCACTAAGACCTAATACACCTTCAATATTTGGAGTACCACCTTCAAGTCTTGTAGGTATCTCTCTTAGTTCAACATAGCCATCCTTAGTAAACATAGCATTCATACCACCACCATAATTAAATGGTTTAACTTTATCTAGTAAATCAAATTTACCGTATAAGACACCAATACCAGTAGGACCATACATCTTATGACCAGAAAATACCATAAAATCAATGTCTTCATCTTGGACATCTATTTTTTTATGTGCTATACCTTGCGCAGCATCTACGACCATGATTATATTATTATCATGGGCTAGTTTACTAATTTCTTTAATAGGTCTCTCATCACCGATTACATTAGTAGTATAAGCAAGAGATATAACTTTAGTTTTATTAGTTATAGCCTTTCTAACATTATTGATAGTTACTTCATGATTATCATTAAGTTCAATATATTTAACTTTAATACCTATTTCTTTTTGTAATATAAACCAAGGTATAATATTAGAAGCGTGTTCACTAAGAGTAATAAGAACTTCATCATCTTTCTTCAAATAATCTTTAAAAAAACCAGAAACAATAATATTCATACCATTAGTGGTACCATCCGTAAAAACAATTTCAGAAGGTTCTTTAGCATTAATAAAGTTTTTAATTTTTTTTCTAGTCTCTTCATATAGACTATCAACAGTGGCACTTAGTTTATAGTCACCTCTATGAGCGTTCGCAGTATATTCATCATAATATTTTAATATAGCATCTCTTACTACCTTAGGTTTCAAAGTAGTAGCTCCATTATCAAAGTATATAATATCTTTCTTTAGAATCTTAAAATCATCTCTATTCATCTATTCACCTCCTACTTCTTCCAAAATATTAAGTATTTTTTCTCTATATTCCATATTAGGATTAATATTTGACAAAATAATTCCTTTTATAATAATTTTAATAGCCTCATTATAGGAAATACCTCTACTCATTAAATAGAATAATTCTTCTTCATTAACATTACCAATTACTGATGCATGAATTGCAGTAACACTATTATCATGAGTAAACATATTAGGATTAATCTTATTATTAGAGTCTCCTAAAGTAATAATCTTAGTGCTTTGATTCAAATAACAATCCAATATCTTATTCTCTACATAACTATTAATATCAAAATTATTACTACTATTCTCCTTAGCTATAGTTCTATTAAATACATCACTATTAGTAGTACTATCATTATGATATATATTAATTAAATAATTATCATGATTTTTACTAATACTAGAAAAATTATATTTAATATTAGCATTCTTTTTATTTAAATAAATATTAATTTCTTCGTTAGTATTATCATTATAATAAAACTTACTAATTATTAATGAAGAATTTTTTCCTAAATTATATGTAATATTAGTATTAATGTCGTTATTATTAGAATATTCAAATAACTGTACACATACATTATCTTCTATATTTATAGTAATATTAACATTATTAGAAGTAATATATTCTAAATAATAGTCTCCGTTATTAGTAAAGGTAATAATATTATTATTTAATATAACATCAGTATTATCAAAAGGAATAATCTTATTATCTACTACATTTATTTTATTCATTAGTTACCTCTTTAGTTATATCATTATTACTATCTTTAAAATAATTGTATCCATTTTTTTCTACTTCCATTGCTAAATCATAATTACCAGTTTTAATAATTTTACCATTATTCATTATATGAACATAATCAGGATGCAAGTATTCTAATATTTTAGGGTGATGTGTGATAATTAAAATAGAAGTACTAGGATTTTCCGCTTTATATTTCTTTATATTTTCACTAGTAATTCTAAGGCTATCTACATCAAGTCCAGAATCAAGTTCATCTAAAATAATAAATTTAGGCATAAGAAGTTTTATTTGTAATACTTCATTCTTCTTCTTTTCACCACCTGAAAAGCCAACATTTAAACTACGATGAATTAAATCCTTATTCATAGATAATTCCTCAGCACCTTTTTCACATTTTAATATAAAATCATATAATCCTATTCTTTTATTATTAACACTACTAATTGCAGTTCTTAGAAAGTCTTGGTTTGATACTCCTTCTATTTCCATAGGATATTGCATAGCAAGAAATATTCCCTTCTTAGCTCTTTCATCAGTAGAAAAAGAATTTAAATTATCGCCATTAAATTCTATACTACCATTAATGATTTTATAATTAGGATCACCCATAATTACTCGTGATAATGTCGATTTACCAGTACCATTTGGTCCCATTATAACGTGAATTTCACCATCATTAATTACCATATTAAAATTTTTTAATATTTTCTTATTATCTGTAGTAACTTCTAGATTTTCTATTTTTAACATATCCTCTATCCCTCTTTTCCTAATAATTATAACACTTTTGTAGCATTTTGAAAACTATTAGAGTAAAAAAGATATAAGCAACTTGTACTTATATCTAATTATTTAATAAAAGGATCTAACTTTTTTCTCCTAATAGGAACTTTTATTTTTCTTATAGCTTTATTTTCAATTTGCCTAATTCTTTCTCTAGTAACGCTAAGCATTTGGCCAATTTCATCTAGTGTAAAAATTTTATTATCATTAAGTCCAAATCTTAACTCTAAAACTTTTTGTTCCCTAGGAGTTAAAGTGGCTAAAACTTCTTTGATAGTTTCTTCAAGTGCCATTTTATAAGCAATTTTCTCTGGATCATCATCAGTACTAGGAATAAAATCTCCAATAACAGAATCTTCCCTATCTCCATCAAATTTAATAGGAGTATCTAAAGAGATCAAATTTGTTTTTTCCGTTATTAACTTAGCTTCTTCAATTTTTGCTACATCAATATTTAGATACTTTGCCACCTCTTCATCACTAGGTTCACCAGAATTAGTCATTGTTAAGATTTTTTTTGTTCTATTAATTTTTCCAATAAGTTCATGGACATGAACAGGAATTCTTATAGTATTAGCATGATCGGAAAGTGCTCTAGTAATAGCTTGCCTAATCCAAAAAGTGGCATAAGTACTAAATTTAAATCCTTTATAAGGATCAAATTTTTCTACAGCTTTCATAAGACCAAGATTTCCTTCTTGTATTAAATCCAAAAGAGAAAGTCCATGATATACAAAATGCTTAGCTATAGAAACGACAAGTCTCAAATTAGATTCAATTAATTTTTTTCTGGCTTTTTCATCCCCTTTTTTAGCGGCAATTGCTATAGCTTTTTCTTCTTCAGCTTTTAATAAAGGTAAACTACCAATTTCCCTTAAATACACATTGACAGAGTCACTATCAGTATAAAAGTTATTGTTATCAATGTTTTCATCATTACTTTTTTCTTCGTTATTTAAGTTTTCTCTTGTTTCTTCAAAGTCAATCGCGGCATTGAGTAATTCATTAATTTTATCATCATCAATAAAAGATAGAATTGATATTTCATATTCTGATATAAACTTATCTACTACATCTTGACCATATTTATTACATAAGAAACCATAAATGTTATTTTTTTTATTTTGACTAGTTATATCAATAACGATAAAAGCAATACTATATAATTTTAGTAATTCTTGTTTTTTAGTACTAAGATTTAGTATTTGCTTAAATGCTAGATTAACATCATTAATACCATATCTACTAATAAGATTATTATATTCTTTTAAATTCAATACTTTAATATTACTAATTTCATTAATTATTTTATCCATAAAAACCTCCTTAAAATTACTTTGCAGTCTCTTCCCCTTCAGCGAGTTAATATTTTATCACAACAATAAAAAAAAGTCAAACATAAGTTTAACTTTAATTATTAACTATGATTAAATTATAACAATGTAATAAATAGCTTAATTCTTATAATTCTTAACTAACTCATCAAGTTCATTAATTAATTTATCAGAATCATCCCAAGTCTTAAGTTTTACTCCAGAAGCATATTTATGACCACCACCACCAAATTTAGTAGCAATATCATTTATATAAGGACCAACAGATCTTATATTTGCCCTGATTAAATTACTTTTAATATCCTCGGTAAGAAATACCCAAACAATAATTTCATTAACAAACTTTAAATCATTAATCATGTTACCAGCAGCAGCACTATCTACACCAAATTCCTTTAACTTTCTATCTGTAATTTTAATATAAGCAACACCATTTTCAGTAAGAATTAAATTCTGGTAAATATATCCTTCAAATCTAATCTCAGAAATAGGTCTTTGATATAAGACTTTATATAAAGAAGTAAAATCTATATTAGTTTCTTCAAGTAATCTAGTAACTAAACAAAATGTTTTCGAAGATGTATAATCATGTAAGAATCTATCAGTATCACCAACAATTCCTAAATATAATTTTTCTCCTATTTCCTTGTTTATTTCAATTTTATTATTAAATATAAATTCAAGTATTAATTGACTAGTACTACAAGAGTCTTCATCAATTAATTCAATATTAGCATACTTATCAATAATTGGATGGTGATCTATTTTAATAACATATTCAAAATTATTAAGACTAACACCATCAATTCTCTTAATATCTGGAGTATCCAAAACGATAAGTAGTCCTTTAGTAGTATCGATGTTATCTATCTTTTCATTATTTCCAAAAAACTTAAATCTACTTGCAGGATTACCAACAGCATATACTTTTTTATTAGGAAAAGTCTTTAAGATTATTTCCTTAAGTGCAAACTGAGAACCTAATGCATCAGGATCAGCACCAATATGTCTTGCTATAACAATGGTATCATATTTTTTAATTACTTTAAATATTTGCTTATATATATTCATATTATCCTTGTAATACTAATGAATAAGTGTCTTTAGCAATCATTAACTCTTCATTAGTAGGAATGATGTAAGCAGGAACAGCAGAGTCATCAGTAGTAATCTTTCTTTCTTCGCCTCTAACATTGTTAGCCTCTTCATCTACTTTAATACCAAGTACTGCAAGCTTATTAAGAATTTCTTTTCTAGTACTAATAGAGTTTTCTCCAACACCAGCAGTAAATACGATAGCATCACATCCACCAAGAAGAACATAGTATTTAGCAATATATTCAACTATTCTCTTTACATACATTTCTTGTGCTAAAATACATCTTTCATTACCATTTTTAATACCTTCTTCAATGTCTCTTGAATCACTAGATACACCACTTATTCCAAGTAATCCACTTTGTTTATTAAGTACAATATCCATCTCTTTAGGAGTCATACCAGTTTTTTCCATAGCATAAGTAACAACAGTAGCATCCATATCACCACATCTTGAACCCATAATTAATCCAGCATTAGGAGTAAGACCCATTGAAGTATCAACACACTTACCATCTTTAACAGCACTAATTGAAGCACCATTACCAATATGACAAGTAATAAGTTTAGTATCATTTCTGCCAAGTATTTCATTCATTCTTTGAGAAACATATTTATGACTAGTACCATGAGCACCATATTTTCTAATACCATATTCTTTATACCAAGCATAAGGTACTGCATACATATATTCACAAGGAGCCATAGTTTGATGGAAGGCTGTATCAAATACAACAGTCTGAACAGCATTAGGCATAACTTCTTTAGCGGCATTAATACCCACAATAGCGGCATGATTATGTAAAGGAGCTAAACTAGCTAGTTCATCAATTTTACTAACAGCATCTTCATCAGCAATTACAGTCTTATCAAAATAAGCACCACCTTGTACGATTCTATGTCCTACACCTTTAATTTCATCCAAAGATTCAACAATCTTATTGTCCATAAGTTCTTTAATTAAAATTTCAAAAGCAACTTTATGATTAGGTAATTCTACCTCTTTCTTAATCTTTTCACCATTTACTTTAATAGTATAAAAACTATTATCAATTCCTATTCTTTCAAATACACCACTGATTAGAACATCTTCACTAGGCATCTCAAATCCAGTAAATTTTAAAGATGAACTACCAGCATTTACTGATAATATAATCATTATAACACCTCTTTCTCCTATATTATAGCAGATTTCCTAAAAATAAGAAACAAAAAATTAAATAAAAAGCATACTTATTAATATATTAATGTTTTCAAATAAATAATATTGACTTTTTTATCAATACTATTTAATGAATAATTAATAATACAATAGTAAATATGCTTTATAAATATATTAGTTAATAAATACAATTATTTGTTATCATTAATACTTCTTTTTTTAACCCTAACCCCTGCTTTGGTTTTAACATTAAACGCTGTATTTTTACTTATTTCAGTTAAGTTAAAATTATTTTCTCTATTTTTTTCAATACTTAATATTCTCTTTTTTAATTCAACTTGCTTATCTATAAGTGACATTTTTTTATTATCACATTCTAATATTCTTTTTTTTTCAATATTTATGTAACTAGTAGCAGTAAGAGCCCAATTAAATGACACAGCAGCCATTCCACCAGATATAAAAGATACTAAAATTGGAGTTTTAAGTGCCAAAGTAACTATACAAGTGGCAATACTAGCCCCAGCGGCAATTAAAGCACCATTAATGTTTTTACCTGCAACCTTAATTCCATTATTAGAACTAATAATATCTTTATCTATTTCTTCTATTTCATTTTTTATTATATTTGACTCGTTGATTAAATCGTTATACTCATTAATATTTATAATATTTTCCATTACCATTAAACACCCTATCTTTCGTCAAAATACACCTATATAATACAACAAATGTATTCAAAAGTCAATTACTCCATATCATTCATAAGCTTTGGAAGTATTTGAAGTTTTCTAGATACAATACCTTTTAAGAACATACCCTCTTCAATATTATCAATGTTAAAAGCAGATTCTAAAATATCTTTTGCTCTATCACTATAAAGAACATAGGTACCATTTTCTAATATATTAGTAACAAATAAACATACAAATAAGTAATTGTTCTTTTCACTAATAGTATTAAGTAAATCTATGTATTCGTTCTTCTTATTAAGAACATCATTAATATCAGTAGTAATAACTTGACCTAAACCAACTTTATTACCTTTAATTACATAGTTCTTATAATCTTTATAAAGTACTTGTTCCATAGTCATACCTTCAAGAGAAGAACCAGCCTTAATCATTTTATAACCATAATCTTTATAATTAACTTTAGCTATTCTACTAAGATCTTTAACTGCTACAACATCTTTATCCGTAGTAGTAGGACTAGTAAGAATTAGTGTATCAGATAATATACCAGATAACATAAGACCAGCCATCTTTTTAGGAATAGAAATTCTATGTTCTTTATATAAATAATAAATAATAGTATTAGTACTACCTACAGGCATATTTCTAAAACTAATAGGCATATTAGTACCAATAGTACCAATATTGTGATGATCAATAATTTCAAGTATATTAGCATCTTCAAGACCAATCGCAGATTGTTCATAAGAATTATGATCTACTAGAATAACACTCTTTTTATGAGAAAAACCGACATCAGATAATCTTATAATACCCTTACATCTATTTTTTCTATCAAGCACAGGATAATAACTATATCTAGTTTTATTAGCAAGTTTAATAAAATCATTAATAGAATCATTTTCATTAACACATAGAACCTTTTCAGTATTAAGAATAGTAGTAACATTATTACATAAATTAAATATTTTAGTAGTTTCTAATGTATTATAAGGAGTAATAATAATATTAACATTATTTTTTCTTGCTATATCAATATGTTCTCTCTTTATCTCATTATTACCAGTAATCACAATTAATTTAATACCAGCATTAACAGCATACTCTATTATACTATGTCTATCACCTACAATTAAGATACTATCTTTATCCAAATTAATTTCTTCGATAAAAGTAGTACTCTTGTAGGATGCCACTAGTAGATTACCATCTATATTATCATTAAATCTAAGTATGCTTTTACCTTTAATAACTTCACAAATATTATCATAAGTAGCATTAACATAACTATAGTTAAAAGAAAACTGATCTTTAGCAATATCCTTCATACTAAGAATACCAAGTAAGTTTTTATCATTATCAATAGCGGGTATCTTACTAATACCAGCTTTATTCATTCTATAATATGCCTCATATATAGAATCATTTTCTTTAACAGTATAATTTTTAGTATATTGTAAATCTTTTATTTTAATATTAACATCATTTAAAAATATAGGCTCTTCTACTCCAAAATAATTAAGAGCAAACTTAGATTCTAAGTTAATTGAACTAAGTACTGCTGGTACAGTATTCATACCTAATCTATTTTTTAAATAAGATAGTGTAATAGCGGCAGTAACACTATCAGTATCAGGATTTCTATGTCCAAATATATAGACTTTTTCCATACATATATCCTCCTTAATATATCTCTTTGTTCTTTTCTTTATATTCATTAAATAGTTCTAAACATTCATCATGGTTAAGTTCTACTAAATCTAAGATATCTTTATCTTTATTATTAATATAATTATATATAAAATCATCTCTAAAACCAATATCTTCAGCATCCTTTAAATTAGTACCATAATATACTTTTTTTATATTTGCCCATATAATAGCGGACAGACACATAGGACAAGGATATCCAGTAGCATATAAAATACAACCAGATAAATCATGAGTACCTAATTTTTCACCTGCTTTTCTAATAGCCATTACCTCAGCATGAGCAGTAGCATCATATAGTTCTAGTACTCTATTAGAGGCGACACTAATAATATTACCCTCTTTATCAGTAATAACTGCTCCAAAAGGACCACCTTTGTTTTCGTTCATTGTTTTTCTAGCTTCATCTATGCCAAATTTCATTATATTATCCATTTTTATTCTCCTTTATCATATAAATATTGTATCAAATTTCTAAGAAAAAATCTATTATATTATATTATTTTTATATTGTTCACTCTAAGCTATAATCTTAGAGTGTCATTTATAGCCTGTAGTCTATAAATGATATATCATCCATATCTATCATATATAAGCCAGTACTAATTACTATAATTCAGGATATTTCTTTAAAATCCTCCTTCTAGCGGCTTCTTGTCCCTTCTTAACTGCAGTAATAAAGAATTCTTTTTGTATTTTGTAGTATTCTCTACTTTTAAAATAACCGTTAGGATTAATAATAGTATTATTCTCTTCAAAAGTCTTACAATCTTTGATATTAACAACCAATGAAGCAAGTTGTTCTAAATCTTGATATAATCTATAGTCTGCTCTATCATCATCATAACTAACCCTATCATCACCAAGAGAAACTATATCAGCAGTACTAGAATATCTAAAAGTACCAAGATAAATATATATCCCATTAGTATCCCTTTCATCTATTCTATGAATATATTTATCATATATTTGTGATATTATTTCATCATCAGTATCAGTAATAAATTTTTGCTTAGTATTAGATAAACCAACTAAACTAAGATACTCCCTAACATAACGATTCTTTTCAAGCTCTTTAATTCTTTTAACCATTTCATTATTTTTTTCAATATTTAATTTTGTCATTTCTACTTCATTTTTTATTTGATTTAAAGTATCTTCTTTCATTATATACCTCCCCTATAATTTAATTTTAACATAAAGAAAAGACTATTACTAGTCTATTCTTCAAAATTAATAGGAAGTTTTCTTTTATAATTAGACATCCAAAGTTAATTGAGGCAATAAATAATTTTAATCCATTAGTAGTAGAAAAGGACCTATAAATGTAATTTTTATAAATTTTTTTACATACCTCTAAATATTAAAATTACTGCAATATATAAATAATTAAAATAATATATTTTATTAAGATTATACATTATATCATTCTTAGTTTCAATAATAGCACAGTACTTATCAGCAAGTGTTAGTAAAAATCCTTCTTTAGTTTTTGGCGCTTTTAAAGTAACAGGCCACATATGTCTAAGTATCATATCTTTTTCTGTATCATTAATTTTAAATAATTTAGTAGCATTATTAAGTGCAATCTCTCCATGAGTAAAAGCATGCATCTTTTTATTTATTCTATCTTTTTTAGGAGTTCTCCAATCATACAAGAATAAGTCATGAAGCATAGCACCTCTCGTAGCACTAACATAGTCCAATCTTAGTTTTTTAGCCATCTTGTAGCAGACGTAAGCCACATTATAACAGTGTTCAAAACAACTAGTACTACCATGTTGATAATATTTTTTCATTTCTAGTACTGTTTTATTATTTATTAAATCATGTATTATTAAATTAAATTCTTTTTCCTTCATAACTGTCATCCCTAATAATTATATCACTATAATAGAAAAACTATCAACAAAAACTGTTGATAGATAATAATAATAAATTTTATTAACCAAGTTCTAAACTTAATGACCTTTTTAGAATTAACTCTAAATACTATAGAAATAATCATATCTATATTATAATTTTAGTAAATTCTTTTAACTTTATGAGTTTCTTCTATTTGAACTTATGCAATTTTTGCACAAATTGCATTTTCATTTTATAGAAAAACTTCGATTTTGTATTTTCATCTTTGTCGTTATTTAAGAGGTGTCAGCAAATTATATTTAGCTGACACCTCTGTTTTGCTATATATTTCTAATATATTTTTGATGGAATATAAAATTTAAATTTATTTATCTTACTTACCGCAGCAGTTCTTATATTTCTTTCCACTTCCACATGACTAGCATTTTTAAGGCACTTTTTCGCCCTTTTTTACTTCCGAGAGCACTGGGTAAACTTCTCTAAAGGTATCTAAATTTCAAAAATTAACCTTTTTCGAATATTCTTTATATCGTAAAAAAAAGACTTTCTTTTTTAGAAAATCTCTTATCTTCTGCCTATGGCTTTAGCTGTTTCTTCTTTTATCTTTTCCCATTCTGGATCATTTACTTTGCTAACATAAGAATTAACATTCTCATCATTTATTTCATATAATCCTGGATAGTTTTGTTCTTCCCACTCCATGAATTCTCTTTGAAGTGCATTAAATGATTTATTATCTCCCATACGACTATAATTGCCTATACTATCCATAAGTTCATCAGCAGGTATACCTAAACTTTTTGCTTTTTGTGCTAAAAATAAAGTATATCTTTCAGACTCAGTTGGAATTCTTTCTTCGTTCATTGTTTCCCTCCCAATTATATTATAACACAAAATCAACAAGAATTAATATTATTTTAAGCAATTTGTATAGTTTTCAAAGTTGATATTTATAATGGTTTCTATATATGGTTTTTCTAATCCTAATTCGTTATTCTTAAAATAATCTAAAAACTGATTTTGAATTTTTTTAAAAATGTTATTTAATGATAATATTAGGTTTGCTATTTCTTCAGTTCTTATTTCCCATTTTAATCTAATAATTCCGTTGCCAATTTTAAATTTCTCCTCTCTATCCAATTTTGACAATATTGTAGGATCATATTTTTGATTTACAAAAATCATTTTTTTACTTGTATTATTTCCAATGTAAGAATGCCAATTTATGTAATGTGGATTATGATTATATTTATTTCTCACATCATGTATCAATTCCAAAAGTTTTTTATTAAATTCAAATAAATCATTATAATCGTTCATCAAAAAATCAAAATGTTCTTTTAGTGATAAAATTCCATCAGACTTTGTCAATATTAATTCATTTGTTTTTTTATTAATATGAACAGGAATTATTCTATTTATTTCAACCGAAAGTTTAAAAAAATTTTGCTCAATCATCTCAACATTATTTTCTTCCAAGCTTATCAAATCTATTAATGTATTATTTATGTCCTCCAAAATCCAAAAATAAACTCCAGCACCATTTATCCAAAATCCATCGGCATATCGTACCATCATATTTATCACCTCTTAAATAAATTATACCACTATAAAGTCATTAAAAATTATTATATTTATATCATTCCCCTTGTCATTTCGGCACTGGACACATTTTCATCTTTTTTTATTATAAAAATCTTTGAACCTCCTTATAAATAAAGGAAATATTGCAATTTTTAGTCGTACAAAAATTTTGCGTTTTACCCCATTTTGGGGTATTTAAATACTCAGCGGAAGGTATCCAAAAAGGTATCTAAAATAAATTCCAATATTTTGAAACATCAAAAAAGCCTTATTTTACAAGGCTTTTACTACTTTCCACAACACTGTTTACAAAAGAACTTCGATTTTGTGTTTTCACCTAAATATTATATTTTTCTCATTTTTCAATTACTTTATTATAATTTTTCAGTGCCTTCATTAGTTGAAGAAAATTTAAAAATGGTATCTAAAGTTTAATATTTGTTATTTAGTTAATGCTTTTAAAACTTTTTCTTTCGTTGTTTTACCTTTCTATCTTTTTCATCAAAATATAGTTGACTACTACATAATTTTAGGTGATTTCTAAAATCTTTAGAAAAATCTTCAGACATAAGTTGTGTTCTTTGATTAACACATATTTTGTATTTATCTTGTTTTATTTTACTTTCTTCTTCAATGTTTTTTTGTAAACTGTTTTTTAATAATAAATATCTGCTTTCAGTATCTTTATTGCTTAATAAATATTCTCTTGTTCTTTCTTCACTATTATCATAATCAGGTATTACTCCTCTAAATTGTTCTACTGTTAAATCCACAATTTTGCCTTCAATTAAATTATAATAATGACTTACAGTGGATGACATACATCTCATAATCTCTCCACCAAAAATGTCATTAACTATTAAAGCAGTAATTGCGCATTGACCTAAAGATGGATTCTCTTCATTCCATTCATTTCTTAATATTGGTGAACATGTTTCTCTTTTCCAAGAACGAGATAATAATAGTTTTAATTCTCTTATTTCCATAAAAACCTCCTAAAAATATTATGCTATATAAATTATTTATTAATTATTTAAAACAAATTTAACATTATGTTTTTTAACTATTTTTTTATAGAACGAGCTATTTACCGCAGCAGTTCTTATATTTCTTACCACTGCCACAAGTAGTGGATGCTCCCATATTATCAATACTATCTATACTTATAGTATTATTCGTATTTTCTTATTTGTCAGACTAGGTAACATCTATATTATTTGTATTTATGATATTACCTGTACTAAAAGTATTTTTCCAACGTGGACATATTGTGGACATTGTCAACATCCGTTCATCTAATATAATTATATCAATTTTTTTATCAAATGTGTAATTTATTTATTTTCAATTTGCTTTGTTTCACTTAATAGTCTATCAAAATCCGACACATAATTCTTATCCTGTATAGCTTTATATTTTTCATATTCATTTTCTGCTTTTTCGACTGCTTGTTTATGTGAGATTTTTCCTTTTCCTTCTAAAACTTCATAATGGAAAACTTTTAGAGCATTTTCCACTTCATTTTTCCAATCTTCCATATGCATTGTTATATTTCTCTCTGCATTATTTTCAGCAATATCCAAAAATAAGTTTACTAAATTATTTAAATTTTTAATTCTTGTTCATTTAAATAGTTCTTGGCAATAATTACATCAGATTTTAAAATCTACCCATCGATAAATTTTTCTAGGTAGTAAGTCCAATATTTTTTTTGCAGAATCCACTCTTTGATAAACTATTTCAGCAGCAGTGTTTCCAATAATTGCATAATGAAATTTATTTTGAATAGTTTTATAAAAAGTTATTGCAGTATCACTATTTTTATCACAATCAATAGAACATTCAACAAATATATTTTTACTATTTTGTCTTACTATAATATTCTACTCCAGAATATGTTCCATCTTTATTAAGTCTCCTATTAGCAATATAACCATCTTTTTTAAAACCGGCTTTTTCCATTACTCTAGATGATTGTTTATTTAATTCATTGCAAGAACACTCTACTAAATAATATCCACTTTCTAACAAATAATCCGATACAACCTTTAATGCTTCTGATGCATAACCTTTTCCCCAATAAGCATACAATATTACATAACCAACGTTACAATAGTTATGTCTTTTTTCAATCCTATTTACAGATATATTCCCAATAGGAGTATTATCACTTTTTAAAGTAATTACCCATTTTTCATATTTTGAATCATCTGCATTTTTAATCCAATCTTTAATGCATTCTAGTTCTTCTTCTTTTGTTAAATTAGGAAACTTTACATATTCTGCTAATCTGTTATCTGTTAATACTTCATATTGCATATCAATATCAGTTTCTTCATACCTTCTTAATATTAATCTTTCTGTTTCTAATTTTGGACTTAGCATATTATCAACTCCTAAATATATTTTAACATTAATTATCGAAAAAAGGAAGTCTACATTTAAAACGGTTTCCCCATCCTTTTTCACTTATTTTTTTTAATATGTCGTAAGTAAACTATAAAGCAATAGTCAAATTAGTATTTTTCAATTTCAACTTTTTCTTGTTTTATACTACTTTCCACAACATTGTTTGTATTTCTTTCCACTTCCACAAGAACTTTGTACTCCCATATTATCTGTATTATTTGTATTTATAATATTACCTGTATTTCAGGCTTTTCCAGACTAGGTAACATCTATATTATTTGTATTATCTGTACTATTTATATTATAAATATTTCTCTACTGTGGACAAATTGTGGACACCGTCCACATCCGTTCACTGCCATCATTATACCATATTTCAAAGTTCAATAAATTGTGCGAATTGGAAAATCATACATTTGTGTTTTTTCTGTTCATAATTATATACTATATATTAAGATTAGTCAAACTACTGAGATTCAATTTTATATTCTATAATCTTATTTATTGTTTCAGATTTTGATATATTATCAAATAATTCTGTTGCATATTTTCTGGAACTTTCTGTGCTAGAAATATAAAAGTTTTCCGTTGTTTCTATATTCTTGTGACCTAGTAAATCAGCAACATCTCTTATCTCTATACCATTGTTTAATATTTTGGTTGCATAACTACCTCTTAAATCATAGAATCTACATTTTTTATTCCTAACTCATTATGGATTATTTTATATGGATCCTTGTTATGTCAGTTCCTATATATGCTCCATTTTCTTTTGTAAAAATCAAATTATATCTTTTGCTATCTTTATTACTTATTTCTTCTCTAACTATTCTATGCTCAACTATTTTTCCATATTTATTTTCAACATCTTCAAGATTATAATAAATATACTTTCTTCCATATAGTTTTTTCAGATAGTCTTGTTTATTCTTATAATTTTGTAATGCTATTTTTAAAGTTTGACTTATATGAACTTTTCTTGTTCCTGTTTGAGTCTTGGTACTTCCTATAAACCATCTTCCTTTATCATCATTAGGTTTATCATATACATTATGCTCTATATTTATTATTCCCTTTTCAAGATCAATGTCATCCCAAGTTAATGCACATACCTCACCAGTTCTCATACCGATATAACAAGATGTTAAAAAGACACATAGAGTTACCTATGATACAATGTAAGTGACTAAACAAACATTGGAGGTAAAATATGTGTCATAATAATTATAACAAAGAAAAGAAAAAATATAAACACTTAAAGCATGTAGAAAGAACAATGATAAAAAGATGGTATAATAGAGATCATTTAAGTAAGAAAGAAATAGCAAAAAATTTAGATAAAAGTGAAAGGACAATAAGAAGAAAAATAGAAAAAGGTTTGACAACAGAAAATATTATGTTATAATATCTTGCACGGAGGTTTACAATGAATGAATATTTAAGTCAGATTAGCGAAAATTATGGAATAGTTAGTGATGAAAATGGTGAAATTAAAGTTGTTACAAAAAGTGAATCCAATTTCGAATTCCAAGATGTTTTATTAAAAGAAAATGAGTTAGAAATTTTAAAACAAGAATTAATGGATGCTAAAGAAAAATTAATTGATAATAAAGAAAGAATAATATTTGGCGAGCTTTGTAATCTAGTAATTATTGGCGGTGGAATTTTTTTAGGTATAGAATTATTTTCTGTTGTTACGCCACAATTATTGGTTTATTTGTTAACAGGAATGTATGCTATTACTAAAGCAATTAATATTGCAATGAATGGTACTAGAATTGGCAGATATAAGAAAAATAAAAAATTAAAATCAAGTATAGAGTCTTTAGAAGAAAATAGTTTGCAATTAGAAGTTGAATTAAAAAAAATAAAAGAAAAAGCAAAATATAAAGTTGAGTCAGATACAAAAAATTATTGTGTTGAATATGGTTCAACTAAAAATGTTAGTGAAGTTGTAAATGAAGATTTAGGTAAAGTAAAAGTATTGAAATTAACAAGAAAATACCCAAGAAGCTAGAACGTTGCAAAAAATGATTATGCAATGAAAAGTTAGCTAATTACTTTTTAGAAGATTAAATTAAAGTTTAGATAATGAAAAAATCTAAACTTTTTTCTTAAAATTAAGTAAATAGAGATTAAAGTCTTAAGTTTTCATACGAAGTGCAACAGTAGACATATAAATATGTACTTATTGATAAGCTTAATGTTATTATACAACATTAACTTCTTTTGTGCAATTCAGCAGAATTGTCGCGAACCCTGATTTATTTTTAAATTTTCTTTTTCCATCGATTGAAGCAATCTCAAATTTATATTGATATACTTCTCCTCTCTCTTGAACTGTTACATCAGCCATAATAATCTCTCCTCCATTTACATTTGAGTAAATGAAAAAGTTGGCACGAATGCCAACTTTATATTGTTTGCAAAAATGTTTGCATAGAGATTTCCTTATTTTACAAGGTTTTTCGACGATTTTGTTTTCAAATTTTTTTGTTTGCAAACAAATTGCAAACATTTTGCTATTTTTAGCACTTTTTTGAACTTTTCAAAATCTCACAAGCCCTTATTTTATGGGCTATTTACCACAACAGTTCTTGTATTTCTTACCAGACCCACATGAAGTTTAAAATCCTATATTATCAGTATTATTTGTACTTATAGTATTATCTGTATTTATTGTATTCTGGTATTAGGTATCATCTGTATTATTTGTATTTATTGTATTATTTGTACTATAAGTATTTTCTAATGTGGACAAATTGTGGACATTGTCCACATCCGTTCACTGCAATCATTCTACTATATAATAATAGAATAAACAAATATGCGATTAAATAAATTACACATTTGTAATTCGTATATATTATATAATATTAGATTTTTATAGTCAACGAATCCAAGTAAAATCAAAAATCAATTTTATATTCTATAATCTTATTTATTGTTTCTGATTTTGATATATTATCAAATATTTCTGTTGCATATTTTCTTGAATCTTCTGTACTAGATATATAAAAGTTTTCTGTTGTTTCAATATTCTTATGTCCAAGTAAATCAGCGACATCTCTTATCTCTACTCCATTATTTAATATTTTGGTAGCCTCTTAAATCATAAAATCTACATTTCTTTATACCTAACTCATTATGAATTATTTTAAATGGTATTCTAGTAATATCTGTTCCAAGATATAAACCGTTTTCTCTCATGAATATTAAATTTATTTTTTTAGAATCTTTATTACTTAATTCCTCTCTTACTATTCTATGTTCAACTACTTTACCAGACTGATTTTTAACATCTTCAACATTATAGTAAATATATCTTCTTCCATATATCTTTTTAAAATAATCTTGTTTCTTTTTATAATTTTGTAATGCTATCTTTAAGGTTTGACTTAAATGAATTTTTCTAGTTCCTGTTTCTGTTTTTGTAGTTCCAATATACCATCTACCTTTTCCATCTTTCGGTTTATCATAAACATTATGTTGTATATTTATAGTTTCTTTTTCAAAATCAATATCATCCCAAGTCAATCCACATACTTCTCCTGTTCTCATACCCGTATAGCAAGAAGTTAAAAAGACACAAGTAAATGTGTCATTATCATAAAATTATTAATAACGATAATTTAGATACTATTTGTAATGAATGTAAGACTGGTAGTAGAGGTTGCGTTCAATGTAAGAAAGAACTTATAAATAATATGACTGAATTTTTAAAAGATTATAGAGAAAAAAGAAGTTATTATGAAAATAATAGGGAAGAAGTAAAAAAAATACTACAAGAGGGTACAATTGCTGCTAAAAAACAAGCTGAAGAAACTATGAAAAAAGTTAGAGCAAGCATGAAATTAGATTACTTAGATAAGTAGTATTAATAAAAATCAAACTAATAAGGTTTGATTTTTAATTTGATTATTCAACATTTTTTAATGATTCAATCATATTTATTTTTTTTAAATTAAAATGTGTAACAATATTTACAATAATGGTAAATGTTGTTGTTATCAGTATTGAATAAATATAACTTATAGCAAAAACATTTCTATCAAACATTATATAATCTGGTTCACATGTTGATATAATAAAATGGCTTAAATAAGAACCAAATATTAATCCAATTATTATTCCTATTGTTGTTAATATAAATGTTTCACTGTTAATGTATTTATCAACTTCTTTTGGATAGAATCCTAGTACTTTTAATGTTGCTATTTCTCTTTTTCTTTCACTAATATTAATGTTTGATAAATTATATAATACAACAAAGGCAAGTGCAGTTGCTGCGATAATTAGAATTGCTACGATAGAATCTATTGATGATAACATGTCATTTATAGAATTTTTAATATCTTCGTTGTTAACTATTGCACTTACATATCCTTCGCTAATATATTTTGTATCAAACGATTCTTTTTCTTCGTTATTTATTTCTTTTAAATCTACTAAAAATGAATTAATATTATAATTATTAAATATATTATTGTATGTTTCTTTTGTTATATATATATATTGATTAATATAATTTTTTGTAATATAAGATACTTTTATTTCTTTATTATTATTTTCGTTATTTATTATTGCTAGTGTGTCTCCAATTTTAATATTTAATAGTTTTGATGTTTTTTCACTTATAATACAAGTATTATATGGAGGTTCTTCAATTTCTTTGCCATCATCTATATTAGATAAATATATTATGTTTTTTAATTCTTTAAAGTTATTTGGAGTAACTAAGGTTACATCTTGTTCTTTATTGTTATATTCTACTGTAATTGTTTGTGTATTAACTTCTGTAAATTTATTTATATCATTGTCATTAGTTATATAGTTTTTGATTAGGTTATAATCCTTATTTTCGTTAATTATTAAAGTTTTATCATATTTAAATATATTATTAAATTGATAATTAGTTACTTCTTTTATTGAATCTTTTAATCCGAAACCTGCTAATATTAATGCTGTACATCCAGCGATTCCAAAAATTGTAGTAAATACTCTTGCTTTATATCTAAAAACATTTCTAATTGTTATTTTTTCTGAAAATTTTATTTTTTTCCATATAAAGTTTATTTTTTCTATAAATATTTTTTTGCCACTTTTTGGATTTTTTGGTCTCATTAAATTAGCGGGTTTTTCTTTTAAGTTATGAATACAAACAAATATTGCTGTTCCACATATACAAAGTGTACATATTAGTAATCCTAATGCATTAAAACTACTATTAATTAAATATATGAATTTAGGTATAAAGAATAATTTTTTGTATATATTCCAAATTACATATGGTATTAAGTAAGAACCAATAAAAACACCAGATATACTTCCAATAATTGTTGCAAGTAAGGAATATATGATATATTTTAGTGTTATTTCAAAATTGTTATATCCTAATGATTTTAAAGTTCCGTTTTCTGTTCTATCTTCTTCAATCATTCTCATCATTGATATAAGACTTACTAATATTGATATTGCAAAAAATATTAAAGGAAAAATATTTCCTAGCTTTTTAATATTATCACTTGCATTTATAAGTTCTTTATATGATTCGTTATTTAATCTGTTTTGAATATACCATTTTGGTTTAATGAATTTGGTTTGATCAATGCTTATTCCATATTTTTTACTATTTTTTATAATATCCCCATATAATTCATTATATCTATCTTTTTCTTTTTCTGCTTTTATTTTTTCAATACTATTTGTTACTTCTTTGACAAGTGATTTATATTTATCGCTATTTGTTAATTCTTTTTTAGCATTTGATACATTTATATAAATATTTGAATACACTTCGTTTTTTATTTCATCTTCTATTAAATATGCATAGTAATCTATTTTTCCACTTCCAAGTGTTGTATTTGACTTTTCTGTTGAAAAATATAGTGGACTTATAATTGTGCCAACGATTTTATAATTTTTATTTTCAATATTTATGTTATCATTAATTTTTAAGTTATTATCATTTAATAATGATTTTTCTACTGCTATTTCATTGTTGTTATTGGGTAATTTTCCTTCTTCTAAATAAACTTTATTTATTTCATTATTTAGTGCAATTAATTTTAATACATATTTTTCGTTATTGGTATTTAAATAAACATCTTTTGTATATATTCCAATAGCTTTTTCCACATTATTTATTTTTGATATGTCTTTTAAATTTTCTTCTGTCATTCCTAGATTTGATGTAATTTCTATGTCGTAAACATTATTATTATCATAAAAATTATCTAATGTTTTTAGCATATCTGGACTACATGCTTGAATACCTGAATAAAATCCTACTCCTAATAGTGCCATAGATAATAAAGATAAAAATCTTTTATAATTAGCTTTTATTTTAATAAATATATGTTTTATTAGCATGCTTTTCATATTACCACTCAATATCCGCTATATTTTTTGGAGTTTTATTTATAATTATATCACTAACTGCGCCATTTTTAAATTTAATTATTTTGTCTGCCATTGGACTAATTGCTGAATTATGTGTAATAATGATAACAGTCATTTTTTCATTTCTACAGGTATCTTGTAGTAATTTTAATATTTGTTTTCCTGTTTTATAATCTAATGCTCCAGTTGGTTCATCACATAAAAGCAGCTTTGGATTTTTACATATTGCTCTTGCTATGGCTACTCTTTGTTGTTCTCCGCCTGAAAGTTGTGAAGGAAAATTATTTTTTCTCATTTTTAATCCTACTTTATTTAGTATTAAATTTGGGTCTAATGAGTCTTTACATAATTGAGTGGCAAGTTCAACATTTTCAAGTACATTCATATTTTGTATTAAATTATAAAATTGAAAAACAAATCCAATATCATTTCTTCTATATTTTATAAGATCTTTTTCTTTAAGTTTATCAATTCTAACTCCATCAACAATAACCTTTCCATTTGTTAGTGTGTCCATCCCTCCTAAAATGTTTAGACAAGTAGTTTTTCCTGCTCCTGAAGGTCCTAATATACATACTAGTTCGCCTTTTTCTATTTCAAATGTTGTGTCTTTTAAGGCTTTGATTTCTACTTCTCCCATTTTATAAATTTTATCTACATTTTTAAATTCTATGTAGGCCATATTATCATCTCCTTATAATAAGATAATTATAGTAATAATTGATTTAATCTTCTAAGTAAATTATATAGGATATAATATTAAAAATCAATGGTTATATAATAATTTTAATAATTTGTGTTTAAATTAATTTAAATGTATAGTTGTAAATGATGTGAGACCAAAAATCTAAAAAGTCTGCATAAGACATCTTTTCTTTTAATTGAGTTTTAGTTCCATTATAGTAAAAGTCATTATATGCTTTGGCACCCTCCTTAAATGCTTCCGACTTTGTTGGATAACCAGACTTTGTTATCCATTTTCTAGTTCCCTCAACTGTTGCAATTTCAAAACGGTATTCATATACCTTTCCACGTTTTCTAACGCTTACCATAATTATCTCTCCTTCACTAATTCATTTAGTGAACGAAAAAATGCCAACATTTACGAATGCTGACATTTATATAACTTTGTCCACAATATATGTCCACGTAGATAATCCCTTAATTTATATAGGTTTTATCAATTCTTGTTCACAAATTTATATTTATGTGGACAAGATGTGGACATTTTGTCATCTGTGGACAATTTCTTTAATTCTTTATTTTTTACAAACCCTTATTTTATAAGGTATTGCGAATTATTTTCCACAACAGTTCTTATACTTCTTTCCACTTCCGCAAGGACAAGGATCATTTCTACCAACCTTAGTACTCTTCTTTTGTACCTTAGCATGGTCTTTACTATCATTAGTAATAGCATTCTTTGCTACTTGTTTTCTTTCTAGATTTTGTCTAATTTCAGATTTAAGTAGATAAATACTAATATCTTTATTAATTCTAGCTATCATTTCATCAAATAATTGATATCCTTCCATAGTATATGCCTGAAGTGGACTAGTATTAGCATAACCTCTAAGACCAATACCATCTCTTAAATGACTCATTGTAGAAATATGTTCCATCCAGTAATTATCAATTACTCTAAGTGAAACAGCTTTTTCAAATTCATCTCTAACTTCTTCAGGAATATCCTCTAATTTTTCTTCATAATCACGAGTAACATTATTATAAATAGTATCAATTACCTCATCAGGATGTTTACCATTAATCTCAGATAAGTTAATTCTATACTTTCTAAGCAAGTTCTCGTTAGCGGCTTCAAGTATTTCACTATAATCTTCTTCTTTTAATTTAGTACTCTCTACCAAATGAGAATTAACTATATCACTAATATAATCTCTAAATCCATTAAGAACAGTATCGTGAATAGACTCATTATCAAGAATTTCATTTCTCTTAGCATAGATAATCTCCCTTTGATTATTCATAACATCATCGTAGTTAAGAAGTTGTTTTCTTATATCAAAGTTATTACCTTCAACTTTTCTTTGCGCAGATTCAACTGTTTTAGAGAACATTTTATTTTGAATAGCCTGATCTCCAGTAAAACCTAAGTTAGCAAGCATACCTCTATATCTATCAGAACCAAATCTAACAAGAAGGTCATCTTCAAATGATACAAAGAATTGCGTAAATCCAGGATCTCCTTGTCTACCACTTCTACCTCTAAGCTGATTATCTATTCTTCTAGACTCATGTCTTTCACTGCCAATAACGCATAAGCCACCAAGTTCTTTTACACCTTCGCCAAGTTTAATATCGGTACCACGACCAGCCATATTAGTAGCAATAGTAACAGCACCTTTTTCACCTGCGTGAGCTATAATTTCAGCTTCTCTAGCGTGATTCTTAGCGTTTAATACTTCGTGAGGAATCTTCTTTTTAGTAAGCATTTTACTAAGTAATTCAGAAGTTTCAATAGCAATAGTACCAACAAGTACTGGTTGACCAGCAGCATGTCTTCTTTCAATTTCTCTTACTATGGCATTATATTTACCTTCTTTACCAGGATATAATAAATCAGTAGCATCCTCTCTAATAACAGGTTTATTCGTAGGAATTTGAATAACAAACATATTATAAATATTTCTAAATTCTTCTTCTTCAGTCTTCGCAGTACCAGTCATACCAGATAATTTATGATACATTCTAAAGTAGTTTTGGAAAGTAATTGTAGCAAGAGTCTTAGTCTCTTGTTGAATCTTAACTCCTTCTTTAGCCTCAATAGCTTGATGTAATCCATCAGAGAAGGCTCTACCTTTCATAAGTCTACCAGTAAATTGGTCTACGATAACAACCTCACCATCTTGTACAACATAATCAACGTCCAAACTCATTGCATAGTTAGCTTTTAAAGCTTGATTTATATGATGTACCAAAGCAGTATTATTAATATTATACAAGTTATCTAAATGGAAATGTTCTTCAGCCTTTCTACTACCTTCATCAGTTAAACTAACTGCCTTAGATTTTTCATCCATAATATAGTCTTCATTTTCTTTAAGAGATTTAACAAATCTATCGGCATCAGTATATAGATTAGCGGACTGCATAACTCCACCAGATATAATAAGAGGAGTTCTAGCTTCATCTATTAATATAGAGTCAACTTCATCGACAATACAATAGTTAAGAGGTCTTTGTACTCTATTTTCTCTTTTTACAACCATGTTATCTCTTAAATAGTCAAAACCAAGTTCATTATTAGTACTATATAAAATATCACAGTTATAAGCATCTTGTTTTTCTTTAAAAGATAACTCTCTTAAGTTAAGTCCTACAGAAAGACCTAAGAATCTAAATATGCTGCCCATCCATTCAGAGTCTCTGGTAGATAAAAATTCGTTAACTGTAACGATATGAACACCTTTGCCTGTTAAAGCATTTAAATAAGCAGGAAGTACACAAGTAAGTGTTTTACCTTCACCAGTTTTCATCTCAGCAATATTGCCGTAGTGGATAGCAAGACCACCTAGTAGTTGACAGTAGAATGGTTTCATACCAACACATCTATAAGCAGCTTCTCTAACAACAGCAAAAGCTTCCACTAGAATATCTTCTAGTGTTTCTCCTTCTTCTAGTCTTTTCTTAAACTTATCAGTATAACTAGCAAGTTTTTTATCAGATAATTTACTCATTTCTTCATCAAGAGCATCTATTTGGTCTGCTAGTTTACTAAATCTATATAATTCTTTATATTCATTATCAAACATCTTTTTAAGTATCTTAAACATCAAATCATCTCCTAGATAATATTTTACTATATTTTGATTAAAAAAACTAGTAAATATTTAATATTTACCTTATTTTATTATAGTTTCACCTCCGTGCCTATAGTCACTTTGGTGTTTTTGAAGCTTAAGGTCTTCAAAAAGAGTTTTAAAGCCATAAGTCTTTAAAACTTCAATTTTATTAACAGTATATGTTGATAGATATGAATATGAAATAAAAGTATCCACAATATGTGTGGATAGAATAATTATTTTTTTTAATATATACTATATGTTAAATAAGAAAAGTATGACATAATTTCTATCAGGATGGGGAAAAATTGAAAAAAGATTTAATTACATCAGAAATACTTGTTAAAGAAAATAAAATAGGAATACTAAGAGTAGGAAATGCCAATTACATATCATTAACTGATTTGGCTAAATATCAAAACTCTAGTGATCCATCTTTTACAGTGAAAAATTGGTTAAGAAGAATAAATACTATTGATTATATTGGTTTATAGGAAGAACTTCATAATCTAGATTTTAATTTGGTCGAATTCGACCAAATTAAAACAGAGTATGGAAAAAACTCATTTGCAATGTCACCAACACAGTGGATAAAAAGGACTAATGCAATAGGAATAGTTTCAAAAGGTGGAAGATATAGTATTGGAACTTTTGCTCATCCAGATATTGCATTTGAATTTGCAAGTTGGTTATCTCCTGAGTTTAAACTATATTTAATAACTGAATTTGAGAGACTGAAAACTAATGAAGCATATCAGAAAAAAATAGACTGGCAAGCAAATAGAATTCTATCTAAATTAAACTATGTTGTTCATACTGATGCAGTAAAAACTTATATTGTTCCAACACTAACAGAGGAGCAAAAGAAATTTGTTTATGCCGAAGAAGCCGATGTTTTAAATGTTGCATTATTCGGTATGACAGCAAAAGAATGGAGAGAAAGTAATCCAGAACTTGCGAAAAATGGAAATATAAGGGATTATACTGATTTACTTCATTTAGTAATCTTAAATAACTTACAAAATACAAATGCAGAATTAATTGAAGAAAAGGTTCCACAGAGTGAAAGATTAGTAAGACTTAATAATTCGGCAAGAAGACAAATGAAAGTATTAAAGGATAATAAGAGCATTAAAGATTTAGAATTATTGCAAAAACAGGTTAATGAAGAAAAAAATTAATAATTAACTAATTAAGTATAGACTAAAATGTTTATACTTTTTTTGATAAAATAGTACCAATTATTATTTTAATTTATATATTGAAGAAAAATGTAATATTGTAAAATAAAACTATCCACAGTATTTGTGGATAGAATATTAATTACCAATATTTTTATAGTTTGTTAAACAATATTATTTACTAAAAATATATCAAAGAAAATAAGAAGACATCCCCCTCCAAGCGGAATGGGAATGCCTTCTTATGTAATTAAAATTACAAATAGATTATAGCATTATTTTTTTACTTAGAGGGTTGCTTTGCAAACTAAAATATTATTTTACTATAGTTTCACCTTATCGTACCTTGTGGTAATTATTAATAAAAAAACAAGTCGTGATAACTTGTTTTATAACTTTTTAGTTAGAGTTTTAATATCCCCTTTTTCAACTACATCAAAAGTATTTATTTCTTCTTTCAAATCATTTTCGTCTGTTTCTGTAAAATCTGATGATTCATTAACTCTATTATAATTAATATTTCCAAATAATTCACTATAATTTTGTTTTTTTCTAGAAGCAAATTCTTGATTAAACTCATTAATAGAATATATTTTCTCTCCAATCAATAACTGATTAACAAGTATTTTTGAAAATATATTGTTATTTAGTGAAATACGAATTCTAATAGCGCTAGGTAAAAATTCATCATCATCTCTAAGGTCACTAAGCGATGGAAGTTTAATAAGAGTATTAGAACAAAGATTTGAAATATCAAGTTTCCTATGAGTATGACCGCGAAATATAATATTTCTGCCCCCAATGTTATTTGAAATAATAATATCATAATTTTTGGTATAATTTACTTTATTTCCATGATAAAAAGTTAATATATCATTACCAATATTCAACTTTCCAATATAGTATCCAAGAGGAACAATATCGTGTCTATAATTACTAAAAAGCAAAGATATATCTCTTGAATTGGCCTCAAAAATGCTGTAATCGTGATCTCCTAATACTCCAAAATTTATAATACTTTTATCAAATGGATATTTTTTCATAATATAAGCAAGTTGTTCATCTATGTTATCAACTCTTGTATTTTTACCAAAGGTACCATCAACCAAATCACCACCAAATAAAATTATATGAATATCATTGCTAATACAATAGTTATATATTCTATCCATAATTTTTTCAATTTCATAATCACTGCCAAAATGTATATCTGATATTACTATTGCATCAATTTCATTGCCTTTTGTAATTAAATTAGTACCATTACTCCTTTCATTATACCAAGCCATATCTGCACCATTCGAGTAGACAATATTACCGTCAGAATAATATAATCTTTTAAAATTATATCCAGCATTTCTAAGCATATTTAATCTACAAAAAATAGCTTTATTAGATAGTTTTAGTATTTCTGATATTTCATTTACTGTTTTTCCTTCATTAATTAAATTTAATAGTCTAATTGTAGAATCATTCATTAATATTACTCCCCCTTAAAGAATGTAACAATATTATACACTATATATTATAAAAGTCAATTAAAAATCAACCTATCAACAATATCTGTGGATACATCATAAAAAGCAAAAAAGTATCAACAACAATTGTTGATACTCAAATATTATTTAGTTTCTATTAGACCATAGTCTCCATCTTTTCTTTTATAAAGAACAAAAGTGTTGTTAGTATCCATATCTTTGTATACAAAGAATGAATGACCTAATAGTTCCATTTCAAGAATAGCCTCTTCTTCATCCATAGGTTTAGTTTCAATATTTTTTCTTTTAACTATCTTTTCTTTAGAGGCCTCCTCATCCTTAACTTCATAATCAAAGTTAAATTCTTTAACACTTTCCTTAGTATTTCTATTTAATCTAGTTTTATTCTTTCTAATTTGTCTTTCTAACTTATCAGTAACTAAGTCTATCGCAGCATATAAGTCTTCGTTTTCTTCTTCACTTCTTAGAACATACTTGCTCGTAGGAATAGTAACCTCCACTATTTGTGAATTACCTCTAACTCTAGCAAGGACATTAGCCTTAATATCATCGTCCTTAAAATACTTCTCTAATCTACTTAGTTTATTTTCTGTATATTCCTTTATGGCATCTGTAATTATCATTTTATCTCCACGAATATTATATTTCATTTAAATCAATCCTTTCTATACAACATAAGTATAACAAATCTAAATTAAAAATTAAATAGATTTATGTAAATAACATAATTTAACATATTAGTCCCATAAATTATCATTATATTCATGATTATCTACAAGATTTTGAATAGCCCTCTTTACTCCGGGAGTATCCTCTTTATAAGTAACACCATACCAGTTAGCACTAGTAGGAATAACCTTAGTACTAGCCTTATTATTCTTAATTAAATTACTAAGAACATCAGGAATTAAATACTCTGCGGTAAGTAAGTTATCTTTATTATTGTCAAAGAACTCAGGGAAACCTTCTTCTATATAATTAAATATACTAGGAGTAAATAATAGAAAATTCATACTGACAGTATCATCATCATTAACAGTAAATGCTTTACTTCCATCTAGTGGACTAGCAATTATTTCATTATTAACTCTCTCTACTTTACTTTCAGTTAAATTAGTAAGATATCCATTATTATCTACATTACATACTCCTCTTTTAACAGAACCATTTTCTGTAAGAGTATTAGCAACTTTATATCCTACCATTCCATATTCACTCGAAGACTCATCTACCTTACTTAAATACTCATAAGCTTTAATAAAAGCATCTCTTCCATAGAAGTCATCTGAGTTAATCATTGCAAAGTTTTCATGAACCTTTTCCTTACAGCAAAGTACCGCATGAGCAGTACCAAGAGGTTTAACTCTATCACTAGGAAGAGTGTATCCTAAAGGTAGATTATTAAGTTCTTGAAAAGCATATTCAGTTTTAATATATGGTTCTACTCTAGCTCCTATTGTCTCCTTAAATAAATCATAGTTTTCCCTTTTTATTAAAAATACAATTTTATTAAATCCAGCCTTAATAGCATCATATACAGAATAGTCTATAATAAATTCTCCATTAGGACCCATAGGCTCAATTTGCTTAAGTCCCCCAAAGCGACTACCCATACCTGCTGCTAAAATAACAAGTGTAATATCTTTTTTCAAATTAACATTCCTTTCTATTTTGTATATTTTTTAATTTTTCTTTTAATTTTCTTAATAGTGGGTCCTAAAACAATTCCAATAATTACTACTCCTATAACTATAATAATATCACTAGTGGACATATTCTTTAAATCAATATAACTATCACTATTATCAGTAGTATTATCATCAACTTTAGAACTACTATTTGAATCAAACTCCTTTCTTGCTTCTTCATTCCATATACCTATTTTAGAGGCTTCTGCTACTGCTTGGTGATCCTTTAGAGTATTAGTATACTTATAATCACCATACAAATAAGCAACCTCTGCATAGCCATTCTTAACAAGTTCATCTTGAAGTAAAGTATCATCTACCCATACCCAAGCTAAAACTCTATTATATTTATCTTTTTTATCACTATTTTTATCATATTCAAGTTCTATTTTCTTTGCATTAGTAACTAAATTACAGGTATAATTACTTGCTTCTTTACCATAGTATTCAACCCCTTTAGTGGGATGAACAGACTCTGGAGTATCTATCGCTAACATTCTAACTATGTTTATTTCACCATCTATGGTTACTTTAATAGTATCTCCATCAACGCATTTAGAAAAAGTTACTTTTTCTTTACTGCTTGCATTAGCAGAACCAATAAAGAATATAAACATGAATATAATAAATAGTATTTTTTTACTACTTCTCATACCTAAATTATAGCAGATAAATTTAAAAAAGTTAACCTTATGAATAAAAATATACTAAATTTTACATAATTATATTAGAATATTCGCAGATATTCATACAATAAATGGACTAAGAAATTAACTTAGTTCTTTTTATGTCATGCACTTCCAGCCTAAGGTCTTCCAGTGTTATTCTTACACTTATACTTAATAAGTGTAACAATAATATACCAGTGTATCTATCATATATAAGCCACTAATATATACTAAAATTAGATAAAGTAATAGTAAAATAATTTAAAAAATGTTATACTTAGTATGGAGGTAATAACATGGATATATTTTGCAAAATAATAAATAATGAAATACCATCATATACAATATATGAAGATGAAATAGTTAAAGTATTCTTAGATGTAAATCCTAATCATATAGGACATACTCTTATAGTACCAAAGAAACATTATCAAGATTTTTTTGATATAGATGAAGAAGCACTACATCATATACTAAAGGTAGCCAAAGAAATTGCTGCACTTCTTAAAGAAAGATTAAACTATGATGGTATATCACTTTGTGAAAATAATGGCTTAGGTCAAGAAGTAAAACATTTTCATTTACACCTAATACCAAAATATAATAATGAAGAAAAATTATCACTTGAAGAAGTATATAATAAGTTAAAGTAGGTTTTAGCCTACTTTTTATAAAGAAAAAAACTATCCGAAGATAGTTTCCCTAAACTAAGATATTTTAATAAAAGAAAGCAGAACCTAGTATAATAGCAAGTAGAATATATAAAACAATAACAATTAAGAAGCCATTATTTCCTTTACATGAACTATTTCCAGACATTTTAATGCACCTCCTTTATTATATCCAAGCTCCAAGTATTATTATTAATAAGATAAATAATACTAGTACAATAGCGGCACTAGATCCGCCGCAAGGTGAACCGCAGTTACTCATAATACATTCCTCCTTTTTTTCTATTCATAGTATTTTATGGAAAAAGATAAAAAGTGTGCTGGGCTAATTAGTATGAAATCAAATATATATTAAAAATAAGTAATTAAAATATGTTATTTTCCCCATATTTCAAAAATCATATTGTAATTTTCTCCTATTTTTGATATTATATTAATGTAACTTTGAAAGGAGATAACAAAATGGCAAATAAAAAAGAAGTATCAAAAAAAGGTACTAAGAAAAATGTTATAAGCAAAGCAGAACAAAAAAAAGAAGAAAAAGTAGTTAAAGAGGTAAAAAAAGAGGAAAAGAAAAATACTAATAAGAAAGAATACGATAAACTATTCAAATTCTATGATTTTATAGATAAATATAGATTAGCTATTTATGGAGTAATTGGAGGAGTGCTTGCTACAGTACTAGTGGTAATCTTAATATGGCCAGATAGAATAGCTAAATTAGAGAATGGTTTAGAGCCAGTAGCAAGTATAGATGGTTTAACTGTAACCGCAGAAGATTTATATGAAGATATGAAAGAAATCTATTCAGTAAATAATTTACTAGATATAATAGATAATAAAATACTTGAAGAAAAATATCCTGAAACAGATGAGATGAATACTGAATTAAATGATCAAGCAGAAAAATATTACAATATGTATAATCAGTACTATGGATATAGTAAAGAAGAATTCTTAACTAAAAATGGCTTTGGTAGTGAAAGAGCATTTATTGAATACTTAAGACTTCAATATAGAAGAACACAGTATACTGATGATTATATAAAAGAACAAATTACTGATAAAGAAATAGAAAAGTACTATGAAGATAAGGTATATGGAGATATCAATACCAAACACATTTTAGTAAAAGTTAGTAGCAGTGCTACTGATGAAGAAAAGAAAGAAGCTGAAAATTTAGCTAAAGAAATAATTACTAAATTAAATGAAGGCAAATCATTTGATGAAGTAAAAGACGAATATAAGGATAAAATAACATATGAAGAACTAGGATATAAAGCATATAATGCTAGTCTTGAATCTGCTTATATGGAAGCAATGCAAAAACTAGAAAATAATTCTTATACTAAAGAGCCAGTTCAAACTTCTTATGGATATCATGTAATATATAGAATAGATCAAAAAGAAAAACCAGCTCTTGAAGATGTAAAAGAAGAAATAATTACTTCATTAGTTTCTGAACATAAGTCAAAAGATACTTCAGTTCAATATAAAGCATTAGAAAAAATGCGTGAGGATGCCAAACTTAAGTTTACTGATACAGTATTAGAAAAGAAGTATGAAACTTATAAATCTCAATATAACAAATAAAATGGTACATTAAGTATCATTTTTTAGTAGTTTACAACATCTAAATAAAGTGTTAAAATTAAAATATGATAAATTAAAAAAATGGAGGTAACTATGGAAGTAAATAAAAGAAAAGATGACTTAGTAAAATTATTACTAAATAAAGAATTTGATATTAAGGATGAAGATGAACTTGTTGAAATGCTTTTGGATAGTCCAATAGCCATTGACTCAGATAAAGAAGAAGATGCCAAAAGAAGTTTAGGGGATAAATTGGCCGACAAAGTTACTGCAGTAGCAGGATCATGGGGATTTATTATAGTATTTTGCATATTTCTTATACTATGGATGATAATTAATTATTTAATGATAGTAAACGTAGATCCATATCCATTTATTCTACTCAATCTAATATTATCATGTATAGCGGCTCTTCAAGCACCAATAATTATGATGAGTCAGAATAGAGCGGCTAAAAAAGATAGTTTAAGAAGTTTAAATGATTATAAGACGGATTTAAAAAGTGAATTAATACTTGAAGTGCTACATGAACAAATAAAAGAACTTCAAAGTAACCAAAAAAAGATTATAAAATTGCTCGAAGAAAATAACAAATAAAATGATACATTAAGTATCATTTTTTTTATGAAAATTCTAAAATATGATATAATTAGATATGAAAGGACTGATGTTATGAATTATAAGATAAATATGAAGTGCGAACTAAAGAATGTTTCAGAAACATTAAAAGATAAACAAGAAGAATTAAAAAAATATTATTTAGAACTAAATACAATGTATCTCAAACAAAAAGAAAAAGTGGCCTATTACTACGAAGACATAAATACTGGAAGTATATTATCATACAATTCAGATATACTATTCTATGCTGCTTCAAGTATTAAAATATTAGTGTGCGTAATGTTATTAGAAATGGCTGAAAACAAAAAAATATCACTAGAGGATACTCTTTTAGTAACTATGAATGATTTAAAACAAGATACTGGAATCATTAAATTTCAAAAGCAAGATACATATTACACTATAAAAGATTTAATTAGATTAACAATAACAGAAAGTGATAATACAGCATATATAAAACTTGTTAATTATGTTGGAAAAGAAAACTTAGAAAAATATGGTAAATCACTTGGAGCACTCCATACAATGGAAGGCAAAGATTTATTTGGATTAATAAATTGTGATGATATGGCAATATACTGGAAGAAAGTAAGAGACTTTATTAATAAAAGTAAATATGGACAAGACTTTTATAATTGGCTTAGTAATCCATCATTTAGTATAGTATTACCAGAATCCATTGAAAATAATAATTTTGTTAAAAAATATGGTAGTTGGGATATTGCTTACCATGAGGCTGGTTATGTAGATGCAGAAAATTCATATTACATGATAATTTTAACTCAAAAATTTAAATGTGATGATAAAGAAGAATTTGTAAATAATACTGCTAAAGAGTTACATAAAATACATAAATTTATAAATAATAAATAAAGAAGGAATAACCCTTCTTTTAATTTTTAATCTTTTTAAATATTTTGACAGTTTCATATAAATCATCTAACTTATTATTCCAATTATATTTAATTTCATTAATTAAAGACTTTTTTAATATTATTAATATTATCATCTTCTTTTTCAAAATAATCATAATATAAATATTTTAGATTAGTAAGATTATTCTCATTATTAATATATTTAATTAAAAAGTTCTTCTTTTCTTTTTGACTTCTATTTACAAAAGAAATCTTATTTCTTGAGGATTTAACAATATCAATATTATAAATACTATCATTAGAAGTTTCATTTAATACCTCTTCTTCTTCATCTAACAAAAGACTACTTCTTTTAATAAGTTCACCCTTATCATTAAAGAGTACTGCAATAACTTCTTTACCATTAGTTATTAAAGAAGTATTACCTATCTTAATTCTAGAATAAGTATAAGTTTTATCTTTAATTAAATTAATAAAATTACTACTTACAGTTACATTATCATATTTAAACATTTTAAAGGTATCATTATTAACAAGAAATAATGGTATTTTCTTTACATTAACAATATTATCTCTCTTATTCCATTCAAAGAAGTTATAATATTCTTTATTAAAATTAAGTACTATATCATAAATATAATTCATTTTCTATAATCCCCTTTCAAAGTAATAGATAAAATCATAATTATAAAGCCAATAATACTAAAGTAGCATTCTACTCTTCTTATAATAAAATTAACATATTCTAAAAAATTATACCCCATAGTGGTTAAATTTAGATATAATATGATAAAACTACATCCAATTACCATAAGACCAAATCCAAGTAAAAAGAAAAAAACTCTTACCATAATATCCCTCATTTAAATTTATTCAAATAATAAGATATTATTAAGAGTTTTTAATTATTCTATTTCTTTTTTGTCTCCCAGTTCTACTTTACTAATAGAGTCAAATCTTTTACTTATTTTATCAGTAGTTACATGAATATTTTCTATATCTTTATTAACAGTTTCAATACTTCTAGAAAGTTTATCCCATCTTTCTTTATATCTACCAAATTCAATACCAAGTTTATTTAATTCATCATGAATAATACTTGCATATTTATCTCTTTCCATATTCTTAAGAAGTACCTCAATAATAGTAAAAGTACTAATTAATGTAGTAGGAGAACATATCCATACTCTTCTTTTATGAGCATATTCTATTAAATCAGTATGATAAGCATTTATTTCAGCAAATAATGCTTCAGCAGGTAAAAACATAATAGCCTGATCAGAAGTAACACCAGGTATAATATATTTACTAGCAATTGCATCAATATGTTTCTTAACATCTATTTTAAATTCTTTTTCTGCTATATTTCTATCTACTTGAGGAAGATTTTTATCTACCATTTTTTGATAATGTTCTAAAGGAAACTTTGAATCAATTGCAACAGTGCCAAGTGGCTCAGGAGCAAATATAACTGCATCCGCAATAGTGGTATTAGGGAAAGTATACTGAAGTCTATATACATTATCATTCTTTTCACCAAATATACTAACTAAGATATGTTTAAGATTAATTTCACCAAAAATACCTCTACTCTTTTTATCAGTTAAAATACTTTGCAGTGAAACAATATCTGTAGATAAAGTATCTATTTTCTTTTGGGCCTCGTCTATTTTAGATAATCTTTCTAATATATTAGTAAATGTTCTATTGGTTTTAGCAAAGTTATCATCTAATCTTTCATTTACTTTGTCATTAATTTGTGTAAGTTTCTTTTCCATTCTATCGTTAAGTCCATTAAAATTATCATTCATAGTTTTCATTATATCTATTTGAAAACTAGATAATTCTTTCACTGTAGTAGTTTCTAAAGTACCTAATCTTTCTGTGATTTTTCCTTCATTAACATTTTTACTAATTGCTATAATAACAAGTATAATAACTATTATTAATAGTCCTATAATAATATAATCTAACATTTTATTACCTCCATATTTACATATAAAAGTATAACATATAAATTACTTTTAGTAAATAAGAATAATATAAAAAAGCAAACAATTGTATATTATTAGTTCAGAGCCTATAGTCTCTTCACTATCATTAAAGCCTAAGGTCTTTAATGAAAAAAATTGAAGCCTGTAGTCTTCAATTTTAAGTTTATCTTTTATGATGTATACTTATGTTTTCTTCTTCACTAGGAGGTTTTCTAAAATATTTATCAGGATTTTGTAATATTTCATTTTTAATGTAATTTGGACATATTAACTTATTTAAATTAAAGTCATAAGGTAAAACAAGACCATTAGCACTAGTTAGTCCACTTAAATTCAAACTACCACCAACACTTTGAGGTAAAACAAGTCCCTCTGCACTAGTCAAGTTATCTAAAAATAAATTACCACCAACACTTTGAGGTAAAACAAGACCCTCCGCACTAGTTAGGTTGCTTAAATATAAATTACCACTAAAGTCTTGAGGTAGGACAAGACCCTCCGCACTGGTTAAAGACCATAAGTGTAAATCACCACCAACACTTTGAGGTAAAACAAGATCCTCCGCACTAGTTAGGTTGCTTAAATATAAATTACCACTAAAGTCTTGAGGTAGGACAAGACCCTCCGCACTGGTTAAAGACCATAAGTGTAAATCACCACCAACACTTTGAGGTAAAACAAGACCCTCCGCACTAGTTAGGTTGCGTATATCTAAATAACCACCAACACTTTGAGGTAAAACAAGACCCTCCGCACTAGTTAGATTGCTTAAAGATAAACTACCATTGATGTGGTGTGGAAGTACTAAGCCATTGGGCTTAACTAAATGCCGTAGATATAAATCAGAATCTAAAATCTTAAATTTATTTGGATTTTGTTTCCACTCCTCCTGTGATAAAGCAACTTCTTCTTCTTTTACATCAAATATTAATGCATAATCTTTCTTTATCTTTCTTTTCTTTTTTATTTCATCTATTCTGGGGTCTTTCTTATAACCAAATCCTTCAATTTTACTGTTGATTTCATATAAAAATTTAAGTTCATCCAAAGTTAGTTCAATATTATTATTTATTTTTTTATCAATTAAAGTAAGTAATTTCATATCATGCTCTTTTTTTAAATATTTATCTCTATCAGGGAACTCCTTTAATTTTTCTTCAAGAATAGGCATCATCTCAGGTTCCATATTTTGCCTATCTGCTATTCCTCTAATTTCTTCTATTTCAGTTTTACCATTCATTCTAATAGCAATTCTAGGTACTTTGGCTTCACCATTATTATCAAGTGTATAATAAACATAAAAATCTCCATTTGCTAACTGACTTTTAGCAAAATTCTCACCAGCAGCAGTACACCAACCAGTATAATACCCTTGAAGTGAATCTCTTAAAATATTATAATCACTACCTTGTTCATATTTTACCCATTTACCACTAGTGATGTTACTTTGAAGTTTATCTTTTAACATACTTTGTTTAATAACATATTCATATAACATTTTAAAGTTACCACTACTTAAGGCAGATTTAATTTCTTCATCACCCTTTTTATCTTTAATATAGTCTTCCATTAAATGTAGTGTAGTAAAAATAAATTCTCTTTCTACTGGTGAAAACGGATATACTGTTGTTTTATCTCTTTTACTAAATTTATAAGTTTTTTTATCATATTTACCTAAATTTTGTAATCCTTGAAATACCCAGTATTTTTCCCACATTTCATAAGATTTACTTTCTTCATCATATAAAAAATATTCTATCCACTTATCTAAAGAATGTTTTTGGTCTTCAATAACTTGATCAGTCATTCTTTTTCTGTTTTCATTAGTTAGTTCAATATTACCATATCCTCTTTCCCTAGCAAGTTTAACTTGATTTTGAAAATAGGATTCAGGTATGTCTTCAGGTTTTATTACATATAAATCGTAATAGAATGCTTTAAGTAATTTTTCATCAGATTTATTTTTACTCTCAGCAACTCTCTTATGTATCTCTTCTAATCTATTAAAATAATTAAGTAATCTTTCTCTTTTTTTATCAGATCCTTTTGAAACATGCATAACTCTTTCTGAATTATGTAAGTCTTTATACATTTTAGATATAATGTCTATCCAACCATTCCTTATTTCATTATTCATATATGTAACCACCTATAATAATGATATCATAAAAGTAATGTTTTTAATTAAAATAATATGGATTTTACATAATATTTACATAGAAAACAAAAAATTGAAGCCTGTAGTCTTCAATTTTAAGTTTATCTTTTATGATGTACACTTATGTTTTCTTCTTCATCAGGAGGTTTTCTAAAGTATTTATCAGGATTTTGTAATATTTTATTTTTAATGTAACTTGAACATTCTAATTTATCTAAATCAAAGCCATAAGGTAAAATAAGTCCCTTAGTGCGGGTTAAAGACCATAAATATAAATCACCATCAATGTTTTGAGGCAAGACAAGTCCTTTTGCACTAGTTAGGCAGTTTAAATATAAACTACCACCAACACTTTGAGGTAATACAAGTTTCTTAGCACTGGTTAAATACCATAAATATAAATTACCACCAATACTTTGAGGCAACACAAGACACTCTGCACTAGTTAGTCTGTTTAAATTTAAATAACCACCAACATTTTGAGGCAAGACAAGTCCTTTTGCACTAGTTAGTCTTTCTAAATTTAAATCACCACCAACATTTTGAGGCAACACAAGATCCTCCACTCTAGTTAGGTTGTTTAAATGTAAATCACCACCAACATTTTGAGGTAAAACAAGTCCCTCAGCATTGGTTAAAGACCATAAATATAAATTACCACCAATACTTTGAGGCAAGACAAGTCCCACGACACTAGTTAGGTTGTTTAAGAATAAACCACCACCAATACTTTGAGGTAAAACAAGTCTCTCCGCACTAGTTAGGTTGTTTAAGAATAAACTACCACCAATACTTTGAGGTAAAACAAGTCCCTTCGCACTAGTTAGTTTGTTTAAATCTAAATAACCACTAATATTTTGAGGCAAAACAAGTCCCTCCGCACTAGTTAGCCAGGTTAATTCTAAACTACCAATAATGTGGCGTGGAAGCACTAAGCCATCAGCGTTAATTAATCGTCGCAGATCTAAATCAGAAACTAAAACTTTAAACTTATTTGGGCTCTCTTCCCACTCTTCTTGTGATAGAGCAACTTCTTCTTCTTTTACATCAAATATCAGCGCACAGTCTTTTTTTATGTTTCTTTTGTTCTTTATTTCATTTATTCTAGGATCTTTTATATAACCAAACCCTTCAATTTTACTGTTTATTTCATATAAAAATTTAAGTTCGCTCAAAGTTAGTTCAATATTATTGTTTACTTTTTTATCAATTAAAGTAAGTAATTTCATATCATGCTCTTTTTTTAAATATTTATCTCTATCAGGGAACTCCTTTAATTTTTCTTCAAGAATAGGCATCATCTCAGGTTCCATATTTTGCCTATCTGCTATTCCTCTAATTTCTTCTATTTCAGTTTTACCATTCATTCTAATAGCAATTCTAGGTACTTTGGCTTCACCATTATTATCAAGTGTATAATAAACATAAAAATCTCCATTTGCTAACTGACTTTTAGCAAAATTCTCACCAGCAGCAGTACACCAACCAGTATAATACCCTTGAAGTGAATCTCTTAAAATATTATAATCACTACCTTGTTCATATTTTACCCATTTACCACTAGTGATGTTACTTTGAAGTTTATCTTTTAACATACTTTGTTTAATAACATATTCATATAACATTTTAAAGTTACCACTACTTAAGGCAGATTTAATTTCTTCATCACCCTTTTTATCTTTAATATAGTCTTCCATTAAATGTAGTGTAGTAAAAATAAATTCTCTTTCTACTGGTGAAAACGGATATACTGTTGTTTTATCTCTTTTACTAAATTTATAAGTTTTTTTATCATATTTACCTAAATTTTGTAATCCTTGAAATACCCAGTATTTTTCCCACATTTCATAAGATTTACTTTCTTCATCATATAAAAAATATTCTATCCACTTATCTAAAGAATGTTTTTGGTCTTCAATAACTTGATCAGTCATTCTTTTTCTGTTTTCATTAGTTAGTTCAATATTACCATATCCTCTTTCCCTAGCAAGTTTAACTTGATTTTGAAAATAGGATTCAGGTATGTCTTCAGGTTTTATTACATATAAATCGTAATAGAATGCTTTAAGTAATTTTTCATCAGATTTATTTTTACTCTCAGCAACTCTCTTATGTATCTCTTCTAATCTATTAAAATAATTAAGTAATCTTTCTCTTTTTTTATCAGATCCTTTTGAAACATGCATAACTCTTTCTGAATTATGTAAATCTTTATACATTTTAGATATAATGTCTATCCAACCATTTCTCATTTCATTATTCATATATGTAATCACCTATGATAATAATATCATAAAAGTAATAATTTTAACTAAAATAATATGGATTTTACATAATATTTACATAGAAAACAAAAAATTGAAGTTTATGTTCTTAGGTTTTAAGTTTATCAGTACGGATATTAAATGAAAAATAGTACCGAAGTACTATTTTAATAATTGTTCAAAATATTTAGATATTTCTTTTACCCTATGTTTTAATATGAAAGCATCTACTATATCAAATACAGCATATACTAAAACGACAATTCCAATCATCGTAGTAATCATAATTGCAGATATACTAGGATTAATAATTAGAACAATACCACATATTATAGTAAGTACTGAAGTAATAACGGATAAAACAAAATAATTATCTATATTTTTAATAATAAATGCCATTCTAGTTTTAAAAATACCATTTATAATAAAGAATACACCTAAAGCTATAGGAATTAAATTTTTAAATATTTCAGGATTTAAAAATATAACTATACCAAGTATTATAGAAATAACACTACTAGCCATCTTCATAAAGAAGAATATTGGATGAATGGCAAAACTATCTATAAAGTTGTAAGTACCGTATACTAATAGAAAAGCCGCTAGTAGGTATGCTATAGTACTAAGTGAAGAATCAGGTGATACTACAAGAATAACTCCTAGTATAGCAAAAAGTACAGACATAACTATAGATAAATTAAGATATTTATTAATTTCTTTACTCATTATAAAACTCCTTTCTATAATTATTATAACTCAAAATACCAAAAATATTAAGAACAAAATTAATTAAATAGTTCATTAATAATGGTTTAATAATATTGTAAAAAAGTTATAAATATAGATTTGCAATTAAATATTGTTAAGCT
>OIZW01000148.1_pt1 | contig 74219 bp, 79 predicted proteins | sample 1588581 | NCBI WGS metagenome assembly OIZW01 (sample SAMN03283266) | human gut metagenome | biome: human-associated habitat; material: feces | host: Homo sapiens | place: USA | collected 2013 | reverse complement strand
TTGTCACGCCAGTGGCACAGCTGGGCAGCTATGTGCGGAACGGATAAACGCTGAAGGCATCTAAGCGTGAAGCCGCCCTTAAGATAAGATATCCCTTCTGTTTACAGAGTAAGACCCCTTGAAGACTACAAGGTTGATAGGCTCAAAGTGTAAGCACGGTGACGTGTTTAGCTAGCGAGTACTAATCGGTCGAGGGCTTAACCTTATTGGTTATGACTACTCCTTTTAACCAACAGCTTTTTCATTATTCAATTTTGAGGATTCGTTCCTCTTCACTTAGTCGGTGGCGTTTGAGTTGAGGTCACACCTGTTCCCATGCCGAACACAGTAGTTAAGCTCTTCTTCGCCGAAAATACTTGGATGGTAACGTCCCGGTAAGATAGGGTGCTGCCGACACCTATGCACCATTAGCTCAGATGGTAGAGCAACTGACTCTTAATCAGTGGGTCCTGGGTTCGAGTCCCCGATGGTGCACCAAATTCCCGTAACGGGCAGATATATTTTTGCTCGCTGCGGTTTTTCTTTATATGCTGCAGCTCAGCATTATATGGCCCGTTGGTCAAGCGGTTAAGACTCCGGCCTCTCACGCCGGCATCGGGAGTTCGATTCTCCCACGGGTCACCAATATTTCCTCTCGCTTGCGTGAGGTCGTTATGCAAGCTTCTCAAAAAGCTTGCTATTTTTTTGCTCTATGTGGACCATTAGCTCAGTTGGTTAGAGCAACCGGCTCATAACCGGTGGGTCCGGGGTTCGAGTCCCTGATGGTCCACCACATTTTTTTATCTAGGGGTATAGCTCAGTTGGTAGAGCAGCGGTCTCCAAAACCGCGTGCCGAGGGTTCGAATCCTTCTGCCCCTGCCAGAGTGCTTATTCGGACAAGATCAAGAATTACTTCTTGATTTTGTCCCAACAAGCGGTATAAGGCTATACGCCTGTTGGTATTGAAACGGCTAAGCCGTTTTTTACTTAATTGATGTCTTTCCTTTTGACGTGATCATGTTGATCCCTAGTCATCACAGCTCAGAGTGACAAGCTCTGAATATGCTGCTTGCTGTCGGTTACGCCCCTTGCACTGCCACAGCAGTGACGCTCGATTACTTTCTCGGTAGCTCAGCCTCACAAGGCATATATACTTGCTAGAGCTGTTAGAGCAGCTCATCACGGCACGTACTAGGTATCTGCATATATGCAGGCTCGCTAATGCGAAGCTGTTAAGTACGACTGAAAAGATCAGCAGTTGTCTGAGATATCGTCGAGGTTACTTCATCAACCTTTATTCTTTTTAAATTGCTGTCAGCCGCCTGATCCGACTGTCAGACGGGTACAAAAAAAGCATTTATCAGAAGTTATTTGTAAACTTTCCGATAAACGCTTGACAAATGTATCGTAATCGTGTATACTAAACACGAAACAAAGCATTCACTAAGGTCATCAGAGGTTTTGCTACAACTTCTGGGACTGATATACTTTCTTACGGCTAATAAGAAGTATATCCTGTGGGTGCTTATTTTTTTGCACTCACTTGCTTTACGTGTTCAAATATACCACACTAGCGTGTATTTGTCAAGTGTTTTTTCAAATATTTTGGCTAAATAAGTTTGATTTGTTCATTATAGCCATTTTATTGTATAGCAATTTAGTTCAAATATTCGTATTCTTGAACATAGACAGCCCTACCACGTGTGGTAGATTAATAAAAAATATAGGGAGAAAAATTAATGGGTGAAATAAGAGAAACAGATCTTTTTACTTCTGAAAGAGATAATTATTCTAATGCAATATACAGATTAGAAAAGGAGATAGCTTCTAGTCAATCAGAACTTAGTAAAATACGGATGAAAATCTCTGATAAAGAGTCTGATATAAGAAATTTAGATCAAATAATTCAATTAAATTATAATGAATCTAATGTTATTGATAACAAGCTTTCAAGTTGTTGTGATAAATTATTAAAGTATAAAAAATCTATGATTTTGTTTTTGATTGCTTTTTTAGTTATTTACAAGCTTTCTGCGTATATTGATTTTTCTATTATTAGTTTTATTTTTTTGGTCTGTTTGTTATGTGCTGTTTTTAGTGCTATATTTTTCTTGCATTATTATGTTAATAGGAAAAGTTTAAGGTATAAAAATGATTCGCTGCGTGCGAATTTACAATCTGATTTATTAAAAAAGCAGGCACTTGATTCAGAAATTGGCGAGTTGTTTAAAAGAAATGTTGAACTTGAATCGAAGATAACAGATCACATGTCAAACATTGAGGAATTTAAATCAATAATGGAAAACTATAACAACTTCAATAAATTGGCAAATGACTTTAAGGGTAAATATGGTGAAGTATTTGATGAGAGTTTTAAATTTGCTTTTTATCCTAGAAATTCAAGCACTAATAAATTATTTACTTATCTAGCTAAATTTGATGAATGTTCTTGTTATAAAAGTGTGTCGTTATTATCCGAAAAAGAAAAAATGCTGTACACAATATTAAATAAATTTTGTCAAAATAAATCTTACTTGCTTTTTTCTAAAGTAAGATTTATGGATATCATCAATCTTGGAACTGTAACATCACAATATTTTAATAATGAAAAAAATAAGGAAAATGTCATTGAGTTTTATCAAAATATAATTAAGTCAAAACATATAGATTTTGTTTTGTATAACAGTAATTTTAAGCCAATTCTTTGCATTGAGCTTGATGATGAATCTCACTTTAATGAGAATAACAAGTTTTTTTCTTATGACTCAGTAAGAAATCAAATACAGAAAGATCTGATATTGTCTTATTGTAAAATTCCATTGTTACGAATTGATATAGATAATATCAATAATCTAATAAATACTCGATCTTACGATTCGTTTCATAATAAAATTACTGATTGTATAAGGAACAAGCAACATGTATATTTTTACACAGAAGAAAACGTAAACAAGTTTAAATCAGTTGTTTCAAAATATCATGAACAGCCCTACCACGTGTGGTAGGGTGTTCATGATATTTGCAAATTTTCTACAAAAGAGTATAATATTCTTATGATCTTTAAATTTTGAAAGAGGGGATTAAGTTGAAGATCAACAAGAATATCACTTTGGAAAAATATATTGCAGAGCAATGGCTGCCACGGAAGCAGTATGAGGTCAAGGTCAGTACATACACAAGATACTGTGGACTCACCCGAAGAATAAATGCTGCTCTTGGCTCTGAAAAGCTAAGGGATATTTCTGTTATGGATATTTATTCTTTCTATGATGATCTAAGAGAAGCTAAGTCAGAGCAGATAACCTTTACTCCAAATGAAACTTGCAGACGATTGCTAAAGGATGGATACACAAGACCAGAAACTGTTCGCCTTACAGGAATGGGCATGGGGACAGTCGATTCTTTGAGAGCGGGTAAGGATGTTAGTCTGGTTACGGCTCAGAGGACTTCCGCATTGTTGCTTTTGCCAATTGATATGCTGTTCACCGAGAATGATTTTCTCCTTTCGGACAGGACTATCATGCACTATCATAGACTGTTGTATTCCATATTCAAGGACGCTGCATATGACGGAGTTATCAGGCACAACCTTATGGCTAAAGTCAGGGTGCCTAAGCTCGATCTTTCTGAAGAAGCACGTTATCTTGATCTGAAAGACGCTGAAACTGTTCTTTCGACACTTAATGAATGTGGTAAGTATCCATACACAGAGCTGTTGACGCTCATTCTATTTACTGGAATGCGCCGTGGCGAAGCCTGCGGTCTTGAATGGGAGGACATAAACCTTGAACAAGGCTCGATCACTGTTCGTCGTTCGAGTTATTATCTCCCTGGCTTAGGTACATACACAGATACGCCTAAAACAAAGCTGTCAAAGCGCATAATAGCTATCAATGAGAAAGTTATCAATATTCTTCTTTCGGTCAGACGGCGGCAGTCGGAGCTTGGCATAGTCAGTAAAAGAGTGTTCACCTACAGAAACGGGAAGCCATTAAATCCAAGCTCTGTTACAAAGTATTTTCACAATTTCATAGAGGAACATGACTTGCCAAGCTGTTGTGTGCATACACTCAGGCACACCAATGCTTCACTGCTCATTGCTGCTAAGACACCGATTACAACGGTCGCTGGTCGTCTGGGTCACTCAACTCCTGAGATAACTCTGAGGTTGTATGCTCATCAGATGTCCGAAGAAAACAAGAAAGCTGCTGAAGCGATTGAGAAAATGCTGTAAATAGATTAAGCCCTACCACGTGTGGTAGGGCTTTGTGTTATTCAAAGTTACTAAATCTGGATAGGATGTTTGTCGATAAAAGAAAATTTTGAATCATAGTATCTAAAAACATATAATCATTGAATTGTTTGGCATATTCTCTTGGATTTTTCGTGAAAATATATTCATATAGTTCTTTTATGGTGAAATTAAATACATTATTCATTGATGTATTAGCGGTAAATAGTGTATCAAAATCATTTTTTAGTCCAATATTGTTGTAATATGCATTACAAATGTTAGTAAATAATTCTTGTCTATTTCCGTTTATAAATTCTTCATATTCGTTTATACTGTATAACTTTAATGCAACCAATATAGGTGCAACATATACACAGAGAAAATAATATGCATGTTGTTGTTTTTTATCATGAAAATCATCTAACTTAGTTAGGACATTTTTTTGAATAATTCTTACTTGCTTAAAATAGCGATCTGTCATTCGCATTGAGAAATGATAAAATTTTGCCAGCACCCTGTCTGCGCTATAGCAAATATCCATTTTGTATTCATCGTCGGACCACAATCCACGCAATTCTATAAATTTGTTTATGTCTATTAATTTCAAGTCAATTTTTAAATCAAAAAATCTGTCTAAATATTGATAAGCATTAAAATCAGTTCCATAATATTGTTTTATAGTATTTTGTAATTCACGTGAGTTTATTGCAAAAACAAATATAATATCTGGACTTGAAAAGTAGTGCTTGATACGTTCAAGTGTTTTTACAGCGTAAGTTGGGTTACATCGGTCTAGCTCATCTACAAATATTATTAATTTGTCACCCCGTTCTATTTTTATTTCTTGAAGAAAGTTTGATATTTCTTCTTTAAGATCTTTATTATTTTGTATTTGTGCAAATGGATTTTCACTTGATAATTTTCCAAGAGTATCTTTGACGGAAACATTAAGATATTTTATTGATAGCCTTTCAAATATTGATGTGAGTAAAGTCTTAGGAATTTGCCCTGCTTCATTTGTATAAAAATTTTTTATATCATAGTCAAAAGCCGTTATAATTTCGTATAATATAGAAAGCAATGGATCGACTTCACCGTCATTTTCCCAGGCATCATAATATGCAGTTATTTGTGACACTTTGTTTATATCACCGAACTTGCCTTGGATATCTGTAGAGCAAGTTTTATCAAGCCTACCATTATATGCGTCTATAATCATCTGAACTTGTTTAATAAAAAATGTTTTGCCGCTTCCCCAGTCACCATCAAGAGCAATTGTGCAGTTATCATCAATGGAGTTTAACAAGCGTACAAACTGACTGAGTTCTTCAAATCGACCTAACTGGTCGTTAAGTAACGTTTCTCGAATGTTTTCTTCGGTTGGATTTAATACGGAAAATTTCATAGTTGTACCTCCTACAATGTTCTATTTACAGTATACAACATTTTTACAACTTTTTCAAGTCCAATATATTATATATAACAGTATTTGCAGAGTAAATGATATATAGATACTTGACATTTCGTTATATGTGTTGTATAATAATAGTGAAGTAAGCTTGACGAGCTTGCAGCGGTTGTCCTGACCGTGCAAAAATGGGAGCTATTAAAGACGGGAGCCCTACCGTATAAAATAAATGGGAGCTATCAAAGACGGAGACCCTACCGTATAAAATAAATGGGAGTTGTAAAAGGCGGGAGCCCTACCGAGCAAATAGGATCAAAAGCTGTGCATATGCACAGCTTTTTTGTTGAGGAGTATTATATGATTGAACTTAATATATATGATGTGAAATTGAAATATATTAGAGACTTACAAGATGTTGATAGCAATGTTATGTCGCAATCACCGCAGATAGCTAAATCCACTAGAATTTATGTCGGAGTCATCATAATGCTTAATGGTCAAAGTTACTGTATTCCATTTTCATCTGGCACTAAAGCGAAATTTCAAATAAAGAATAAAAATCCAGATATGATCAAAATTCCAGATCTACAGAGAAAAGATGAAAATGGTGCATATAAAACATTGGCAGTTTTGAATATTAACAATATGATACCTGTAAATGAAACTGTTATTGAGATGATAGATATACATAATTATAGTACCGATACAGTTGCTGTCCGAAATAGAAAAGCTTTAATGCAGAAAGAAATTAGATGGTGTAGAGAGAATGCGGATCTTATTGTAAGGAGAGCGCAAAAAGTGTACTACATGGTAACTGAACAGCCACAGAAAAATATCAATCTCACACGCCGTTGCTGTGATTTCAAAAAGCTTGAGGCTGTTCTTGAAAGACGTTTGGCTAAAGTGCAGTCAAACGAGTACGAGCCGAAAGAAAAAGCTGTTGCGGCAAGTGCAGAAATTCCAGTTAGACATCCAGCCATTATACGCAGACGCAAAAATACAGGCAGATCCCGTTAGGGTCTGTCTGTTCTTTGTTTATTGAAAAGCTTGATCAGAACTTTGAGCCGTCCGTCGTCATTGAAGAAAAGCTGTTCGCCATAAAGTCTTTCAACGGCTTTGTCCAGATTGATATGTGCAAGCAGCAGCTCAGGCGGTAGGTCATTATAGACATTGCCAAGTGGCTGGTCTTTGTAATTCATTCGCAGCTCAAGTACCCTTGCAGCAAGCCGAGCGATATTTTCTTTCTGTTCAGTGGTGATGTCTTCAGGAAAAGGGAAGTTCTTGTAGCATAGGATGTTTGAGTATCGGATACGCATATCAAGACGTCCACAAAACATTCGTACCCAGGCATTGTGCATTGATGATGAGAGCAAGCCGAAAACGAAGAGGTCTGTGTTTGGTATTATGTACACGCTGTCATTGACCATTACACGCTCTTTGCAGTAGATAAGCGGTACATATTTTCTTTTTTCGGAGGAATGACGGGGAATGACAATACTGTTCGAGTATCCGCCGTCAGTCACAACATATTGGTGCATTGTTGTCGCCAGCATATTGTGCGCCGTTATAAATCTACAAGTAAGAAGTCCACTTTCTGTTCGCCGTCTCAGGAGCATTGTCGGGCGTCGATCGTCAAGTCCTTCAGGGTAGAGATATATGTCGTCATATTCTGTCAGATAAGCGTTGATATGTGAAACTGTTCTGGCACTATCATGACCGTCATCGGATACTGTCATGAGCTGCTTGTCAGGCATATCTTTAGCACTGAAAGCCGTTATAACACAGCTCAGGTCTATCTTTGAGTTTGATATATCTGATACCCAGCGAAAACTTTTGTATGCCCAATTTATGTGCATTTTGTACTTGTCAGTCACAGGCTCCCAGATGAACTGTACCTGCGAGCCTTGACAAACAGAATTGGTAGTTAGGAACGCACATTCTGTTCGTGGATGAGCGGCACAATACTGTGCGGCTTTAATTATCCAGCCTGCAGAGTAGTCTACTGACGCTGAAGCGGAGTCGGCAAAAAGCTGTGTTTGGCTGAAAGACTGTTCTTTGTGGTTAAACATGAATGGTGGATTTCCTACGATATAGTCGGCGGAAATTTTATCCCAGTCAAAATTTAGAGCGTCTATGCAGCGTATATCACCACATTCGGAGAGGTCAACGGGAGATAGGGGCGTTTTAAACTGTTCGGCATAGCGCTTCTCCTCAAGTCTTGCCGTGGCAAACAAAGCTGTTCGGCATATGCAGGCAGCTTCTTCAGAAAGCTCCAAGCCATGAAAATTTCTGGTACTCAGAGGCTTGACCGATGATATTCCACGGGAGGCTATAAGACGCATTGCGGATAGCCCAAGATAGGACTCAATAAGAAAATTTCCGCCGCCGCAGGCAGGGTCGAATACAGAGATCTTACCGAGCTGTTCGTAAAGCACAGCGATTTCTTCAGCACTTTTTGTTCCCGAAAATTGGTCAAGAAGCTTGTCTATCAACAGCTTGTCGATAACACGGTGGACGTTACGCAGTGAGGTGTAGTGCGTCCCTGTTGCACGCTGATCAGAACGGCTAAGTGCAGCCTGATGTACAGCTCCCATTATGCTCGGATTTACGTCGTTCCAGCTTATACGGCAAAGCTTCTTTATAGCGTGGTGAGTATCCTCCGAAAGAAAAAGTTGTTGTGGTTTAGCCATGAAGGGCGGCAGGGAGGCGATAAGCTGCATAAATCTTGGCGGAAAAGACGAAGCTTCAGAGCTTAAAACAAGCTGAGTAAAGGGCTTTCCCAGGAAAATTCCACTTTCCTCACAGTAAAAGCAGAAAATGAGCTGCAAAAGAAAGCTTCTCACGTCATCAATGCTGTTCTTGTCTGAAACAAGCTTGCGAACAAGGTTTTGTAAGTCATATAAAGTTTTGTCTTTTATCATAACATATACTCCTAACATAAATTTTTCTTTTTCGGATAGATAAAACTAAGTGGGTCATAGATATGACCTGTCAAAATTGCCCCTACCCTTAAACATAAAATGGGGTCCCACTCGATTTTTTTCACAATTTTTCACATAACCCCTTGACAAATTCCCTAGATGGTGGTAGAATTTATGTAAATTCAGTGATTTTCTAGGGGTTGCTGGGTTATGAGTTTTGTGAGGACCGCTTTGGGCAGCGGTCCTTTTTTTGCACTTTTTTCGGATATGCCCAGTAACGAACTCAAAAACATAGTATCTGTTCTCTCCAAAGTCACCGCATGATGTGACCTGATAGCGCTTGTGTATGACTTTGAGAGAAATGAGCTTGTCCACTATTGCCATTAGCTCGCTGCGCTTCATACCGAGCATTTTGGCAAGGTCTGAGTAGCTGTGGAAAAACATTTTGCTGCTGTTCTGTTTGCATTTACAGAAAGCACAGTAGCACCTGAGTTCCTTTGCTGTCAGACGTTTAGCTGCCTTTCTGTCCACCCGAAAGAAACGAGATCCTATCTCTGCAAGAGTGTATGTATATGTGCTAAGATGTCTGTTAGCTTTGACGCAGCGCTCTCTGGATATGATAACGCCTGATGTAATGAGCCTTTTAGTTGCCCTTGCTACGGACTCCACACTTATGCCGCAGGCTTCTGCTATTGTAGTCTGCTTCACCTTAACGTATATGCCGTACAGGTTTTTGTTTCCGTAGGCTTGTGCCATAGAATAGAGAAATGCTGCCACAGCAAAGTCTGATGGCAGCATTTTCTTTTCTACAAGGCTGTTCGGCAGGTAATAGTAGCTGAATTTCATAATTGACCTCTTTACGTTATGTTTGATAAAACAGTTTGCTGTTTTTTCCTGAGTATCATATTGCTCAGCATTTCAAACTGTTCGTCTGTTATAGTGCTTCTGTTTTTTATCTTGGCTCTGTTGAGGAGCCTTTCAAGGGTATCTATGTCGATCTCCTGCATAGCTCTGCTCCATTCACCGTTTGTAGCTTCATTGATAGCTTCAAGAGCTGCTTTCTGTGGAGATATCACCACACTGTCAGGTGAGTCAACAAATCTGTTCGGGATAGCTGTTGCTGGATGCTGGTGCAAGCCATCATCACTATTGTTCTTTTCGGACAGATGATCCTCCTGACCGGCTTTTTGAGGTATAAGTATATCAAACGGTATAAGGATCTCGACGAGAGCTTTTCCTCCCGAAGAAAAAGCTATATCGTCAAGCTCTGCAGTGCCAAGATTGAGCTTGTAGAAGAACTTGAAATTTGACTCAATAGGGTACATACGGTGGTGCTTAACGATGGTGTCACCCTCTTGAAGAACGGCAAGCTCTGTCGGTGTTTTAAGCTGTTTCCCTTTATATGCTCTGTTCTCTGACAGCTCCTCTGAGAGCTTTCCTGAGTACGTCTTATACTGTACTGTTCTGCTTCCGAGAATGTTGCTGATGAACTGGTTAGTGTCAGGATCACCCGAATAGATGTATACCCAGTTGGCACAGTTTTCACGGATAGTCTTGGAGTCGTCATGATACTTGGCGTCCAGCTGGCTCAAGCCTTGTATGTACAAGTGCCAGCCTATATTTCTGCTTCGAGATACAGTTATCTTATTATCCATACCAGGTATGGTCACAAGATTGCAGAACTCGTCTAGTATATAATTCACTCGGCGTGGCAGCGCTTTCATACTGTTCCTCGTGAGATATTCTACCATACTGAGATAGCTTTGATTGATAAACATTGAGGCTATGACGTGTCTTGTAGGGCGGTCATCAGGAATGATCATGTATATTGCAAAGGGCTTTCCACAAGAGATAAGATCGTCAAGGTCTATGTCATTGCCTGAGGTCAGTTGTGCGATACCCGTGTCAAGACCAAATATGCGGATATTGTCCGCTAGGGTTGCGAATATGCTGGCTCTCATGTCGCCCTTGGCAAAATTTGATGTTGCATATGCTGCCTTTGCAAGGGACCCTACAGGCAGGCTCTTAACTATCTCGTCAAGTCTGTTCTTTGTAATTACGTTTCCGAATGGATCTGTATCCTCAACCTCCTGACCATATTCAATAAAGAATTGATAAACAGAATACATATTGACCTTATCGAGCTTGTCATGCTTATATCCTTGCTCGATCATGTAAAGTATCAGAGCTGAAAGCAGGGACTTTGCAGATGAGGGCCATATAGGATCTGATTTAGGATTGTTCGTTAATGTTGACGCCATTGTGTCGATATACTCGGATACCTTTGAAAGGTCAAGGTTGTTCTTTACGCAGTGTACATACTCATTGATTACGAATGTAAGTGGGTTCCACCGTGAAGATCTGTTCGTGTCTCTTAGATTTAATATGACTACGTTATAGCCCTCTTTCTGCATTATGGGGTAGGTAGAAGAAAATATTTCTCCCTTAGGGTCATTGAATATCATGGACTGTTTGTCCTTGCCACAGGCGAATACTCGTGCCTGCTGAAGAACGTGGGACTGAGTTTTACCAGAGCCAGTTGTGCCGATTATAAGGGAGTGGTTGTTCTTTGGGTCAACGTAGAAGTAGCCATATTTGCAGGCTATGAGCGGTCCTGTTTTTCCGGCTTTGCATAGCTCCTTCTCAGGTATTCTTATAAGGTTTTTGTTAAGCTCTCGCTTTGTTGCCCATCTGTCGCTGCCTTCGAGGTCTTTGTAACCTCTCTTTATTTCTATCTGTCGTGATATTTTTGCAAAGATAACCAAAGATATGACGAAAGATAAGAAAAAAAGATCGCTGACCTCAAGCTGCTTAGGCTTTGTCCAGAAATATTCTTTCCGAATAGAAAAACTCGCCCACATTTCACCAACATTGCCTTGATTGGTCTGAGCTGCCTTGTTTATAGCGGACAGCTCATCAAGCAGATTAAATACCAGACATACGACTCCTGCTATTGTCGCTGTGAGGATAATAAGAAGCAGTATCCGTCCTATTGTCTTTAGTATTTTATGCTCATCATTATTCATTTCTTATCCTCCTTGTCCTACCACGTGTGGTAGGGTGTATTATCGGCTATAAGTCTGACTTATAGCCTGTTTGTATTTCTGTTCCTGTTCGTCACGCTCCACTTGGGCAAGAAGCTGCTGAGCCTTTGTCTGCATATTACTGCAGACACGCCGCATGACGCTGTTCGCCGTTGCGCCAAGATGGAGCTTCATCCTTATCTGTTCGTGACGCTCTGCAAGAATTTTCTGTGCATATTCGTTACCGTTTTGTGCAGCAAGCCTCATCCAGTAATCTGACTGGCGGTATTTCTGTTCTTCTCGGTACATAAGAGCCAGCTTCAGTTGAGCCGACGAGTTATTGTGACCTGATGACTCAAGAAGATATTTTTCTGCTAACTTGCGATCGTAATGCTCCTTTTTCAGATAGATACAGCCGAGTGCGTACTGAGCGTATTCATTGTCTGCCTTGTCAGCACATGGCTTCAGATATTTCACAGCTTTTGTGTAGTCAAGCTTTCTATCTGTAAGATACAGCTTTCCAAGTTTATATGAGGCATACAGATTTTCTTTTTCGGATGATGAAATAAGAAGCTGTTCTGCTTCGTCAATGCGATCCTGAGAGAGATAGAGCTTTCCAAGAGCATATTCTCCAATGCCAAGCTCATCATCAGACCCTGCAAGGTACTGTTTCAGGAACTGTTCGGCTTTGCTGTCATCCCGCTTTTCTTCGGTCATGTATATCCGTCCGAGAGAAAGAGCTGAATAAGCGTTGCCTTTCTCTGCAGACTTGATAAAGAGCTGTTTTGCTTCGTCAATACGATCCTGAGAGAGATAGAGCTTGCCAAGAGCATACTCTCCAATACCAAGCTCATCATCAGACCCAGCAAGGTACTGTTTCAGGAACTGTTCGGCTTTGCTGTCATTCCGCTTTTCCTCGGTCATGTATATCCGACCGAGAGCAAAAGCTGAGTAAACGTTGCCTTTCCCTGCGGACTTGATAAAGAGCTGTTCTGCTTCGTCAATGTGATCCTGAGTCAAGTAAAGCTTGCCAAGAGCATATTCTCCAATACCAAGCTCATCATCAGACCCTGCAAGGTATTGTTTCAGGAACTGTTCGGCTTTGCTGTCATCCCACTTTTCTTCGGTCATGTATATCCGTCCGAGAGAAAAAGCTGAATAGACGTTACCTTTTTCTGCAGACTTGATAAAAAGCTGTTCTGCTTCGTCAATTCGATCCTGAGCAAGACGCAGCTTACCGAGCTGGTACTGAGCCTGATTGTTTCCATTGTCAGCAGACTCCAGGAGGTATTTTTCCGCCTTTGCCAGGTCAACATCTGTTCCTTTTCCCTTTAGATACATAGTACCTAGTCGATAGCTTATACTGTCCTCGTGACTTTTCTCGTATATCGCAGTAAATCCAGTGAGTGCCTGAGTGTAGTGCTGCACCGCTTTCTGTTCATCAGCTTTAACACCCTGTCCAAGCTCATACGCTTGTCCGAGGGCGTAGCTTGCAAAAGGCATATCACCTTTGCAAGCAAGAGCTTTCTCATAATAGCTGACTGCCATGGTCATATCCACTTCCACACCAGAGCCAAACTTATACATATTGCCCAGAGAGAAGTATGCAAATCTGTTCTCGCCTGCTTTTTCATAGTATTCTCTTGCAGCTTTGTAGTCCTGCACCGTGCCAAGTCCCTTGTCATACATCTTACCGACCCTGTAGCATATGTAGGAATGCTGCCAACCTGATGTCTGTTTGTCCAGCAGCTTCAGAAACCCGTCGAGCGCCGCCTTGTAGTTCTGTTCGCTGAGTGAAGTGTGATCGTTATTTTCATCTGACATTATGTGATAGAGTTTGCCGAGGTCATAAGTTGCAAGAACGTTTCCACTATCGCTTTCCTGGGCAAGTAATTCAAGCGCTGCAGGCAGGTCTTTTGGTAACTCCTTGCCGTCGGCTGTTCGTGAGCCGTACATGAGATCAAGCGCTTGCTTGTATCTGTCTGTCCATTCAATTCTGAGAGAAACTTCTGTTTCTTTTTCGGACGGATGAAACTCCTGTGGATATGGATACAGATTAGCTTCAATGATAGGCGGCTCGTCAAACCACACTTCATTTTCGGGCGGATGAGCGTCCATAGAGGCATACAGCGAATTGTAATATTTCTCGTCAAAGCTGTTTGGCTGCGAATATTCTGGCATATCCATTATGATGCCTGTATCTTCATCGTACTGTGGCGGCAGAAACTGTTCGCTGTTTTCATTTTCGGAAGGATGAGCCTGCGGCAGGGCAGAAGCACGGAGCTGTTCGGCAAGGGGTGCAAGATCATCGAGAAGCTGATTGCCAAGCTCCTTATGAAAATCTTCAAGTCTGTTCGGCTTGAAGGTAGCGTACAGATGACGCTCGCCCTCGCCGTAGATCTTTCGGAGATATTCTGTTCTGCTGTCAAGCATATCGTTGTACTGCTTCCAGAGGGAGCTGAGCTGTGGATCCGAGGCTATAACTGCATCAACTGTTCGGTCAATATCGTCACGAAATGCTCTCATCTTAGGTCTGCCATATTGCCAACCTCCTTCAGGAGGCAGCTTGTCGGCAAGCCTGATAAGCTGTTCGGCACAACCGTTGTACCCTGATGACAGAGCTGGTTTGATAGACTTCCTTTCAAGCTCAGTGAGCTGCCTTGAATAATCACTGCCAATGACTCTGTTCACGATCTTTGACTTGAGTTTATCGAATGCTTTGACCTCGATACAATCCTTGTCACGATATACCTTACAGCGGTCCTCACGCCGCTCATATTCGCATATGGAGAAATGTATGTGAATGTTATCAGTATTGGTATGTATCGCTCCTGTCCAATACACGTTGTCATTGTCGAGCTTATTGGACGTTGATATCATGGCGTTGATACCCTCACGACCTAACTCCTTTATCCCATGGACATCAAGCTTGCCGTCGCTCGTCATTAACCCGTTCTCTATGAGAAAGTTGTTATCAAAGGATACAACACCGTAATACTTAGGGCAGCCTGCGTCACGGCTCACTGTTTCGAGCTGACGGTATTTTTCTTTGTCACTTTCAGTTAGCAGGTCAGACTGTGCATTGAATAGTCCGTCTGATTTTTCTGAGTTTGACATATAGTCGATGAAGTCCTTGTATTCGTCATTGAGGTGACGGGTCTTATCAAAGGCTTCTGGACGATCCATGTATTCCAGAAAGTCGTAGCCGCCTATTGCCCAATCATAGGTGAAACCCAGTGAGAATACTACTGCAGGTGTTGACATAAGACATCTCCCTATTTCTTATTGATCGCTTCAAGTCTGTTCTTCAACTGCTTCTGATGATATTCGTTCTTGCTCTCCTCCATCCAGCGGCAGGGGAGATCTTCTGCTGAGAAGTAACCCTCGTCATCTGTGAACTGCATTTTCTCAATGAATGAGTTGAGCATATTCAGCAGGTGAAAATTCTGTTCCTGTATCTTGACGATCCTACGCCTGATCTCCACGATCTCATCTGGATGTTCGGGCTTGTTCCGTGCAGCGTACTCCTCGATCGCCCACTTGACTATCTTCGACTCTGTGGTATCATTTTTCTCAGCCAGCTCTTTCAAAAGCTGGTTGCACTCCTCGGTGATAGCTATTGTTTTCTTCATTCTTTTTACCCTCTTTCTTGTTTCCATATTTGTGCAATTTCGGTGCTAAGACCACTCCAAGACCAAGTGAAAGACACAAGAGCATAAAGGTATGCCCCAGCAACCGTTGGAAAGCTCGGTAGTACCGAGCTTTATCCGTCCTGAAAGTGGGGTATTTTTGCACTTTTTTCTGTACAATGCCATACGCTTTCTGTACGTTACCATAACTTTTCTGTACTATGCCATAAGCTTTCTGTATCATGCCATAACAATTCTGTACAACACCATACATTTTCTGTACAATGCCATAACGTTTCTGTATAATGCCATACAGCGTTTTTTCACTTTCTTTCCGAAAAACAAAAGAAAAGTGTCTTAAATTCTATGTTTTTTATCATTTTATTTGGTTTCTTTTTCGGTGATCTCAGAGTAGAATATCGCACGTATATCATTCATTGTTCTGAGCATATCCTGCATTAGGATCTCATTTTTCTGTAGTAAATGCTCTGCGTTTTTCTTCTGTTCATCAATGCTTCCCTTGCATATTTCACGCATAACAGGCGGAAAAGCCCGAAGGAAAAACTTGTTTTCTGAGGCGAGATACATTGAAATGACATAGGTTATAAACTGGTTGCGTGAAGTAAATCCCTCCTCTTTTATGACCTCATCCATTTGTTTGACAAGCTGTTCGTCGGTTATTCTTATCTTCATTTCCATTGACTTTTACCTACCATATAGGCTGAATATCATTGGCACATATTCGGTAAGAGTCGTCATGCCATATTCTTAATTCGCCTGTTACTTTTACTGATACGCCTGTTGTAAGATTTGCTCTTGCGTTAGTTGCATTCTTATTGTCACATACATAAACCATAAATTCATCATAAATAATACGCCTATCCTGCTGAGCAGGACGTGGTACTTTTATCATAAATGTAAGCGCATAGCTTGAATTTGGTACTTCTGTAATGTTGCTTGAAAGAAAGCCCTTTACTGTGATCTTGTTGTTTTTATTGGTGAAAGCCATTGTTTTTTACCTCCATTTTTATTGTAAATATTTTGCGGCATATTCATATTCTGTGCCGAATTTCTTTACTGTTTTCCAACCCTTTGTTCTGACTTTGAAAAGCTTTGGTGCGGTATAGAGAAAGAAAAAGTGTTCGTATGTGTATGGATTTACGCTTATAGGGAATGTGCCGTTGAGAACGTTAGCAGCCTTTTCTCCATTTATATCAACGCAATCCTCGGTGCTGACATTTGCTTTGTAGATCAGCATTACGTTTTTTCCGTCATTTGAAACATCACACATAACAATGTCGCTGTATGAAACAATAAGAGTTCTTCGTGGATATTTGTTCATATTATCAAGAGAAGTGATCTCAATATATGTTTCATATGCAGAAATTTCAACTCCTGTTCGTCTTGCACTGAGTAGAGATTTCATTATATGCAGGGATATTACGATCAAGATAACGCCTGCAAACATTGCTATAGTGGATATCTTTTCCGAAGGAAAAATATCAGACAAGGGGATAATAATGAAGCCTGCACACAACAGTATGAAAGCTTTTGTTCTTGCCGACGGCAGATTTTCAGGACAACCCGACAGTGTTTCAGCTTCGTATTTTTCACGCTCATCTTTTAGTGGATATTCAAAAAACAGTTCTTCATTCATTGCATTTACCTCTATTCTACAGTTATCATACAGCTTGCGGATACTGCTCTGTTATCCTCAGCTCTTGCCGTTATTATTGCTTTTCCTTTTGCTTTTGCGGTAACTCTGCCACTGCTGTCTACCTCTGCAATATCTGTTCGGTTGGACTCCCAGATTATATTTCCCACAGCATTTGAGGGCGAAATGACCGCAGTAAGCGTTGTGCTTTCGCCTACATTAAGCCTAACATCATTGTTGCTATAGCTGCTTTCAAGTCTTAGCCCCTTTATCTCAGGGGGTACATAAGCGGTAGTTGTTGTAGCTGTTGTTTGCCTTTGAGTTTGTCTCTCAGTCTGTCTTTGAGTTTGCTGTGGCTCGGTATAGTGGTCATTATCTTCATATCGCCTAGGCTCTGTTGTGTATACATATGGCTCGTCGATCTGCTGTTCATCATGATCTTGATTACTCTTTACAGCCACATTGGTTTTCTTTTTGGAAGTGCTTTCATGTGAATTTTTAGACGCTGTGCTTGTCGTGGTTGCAGGCTCAGAACTCTCTGTTGTCATTGGGGTAGTAGTTGTTGTAATAACAAACGTGCCACTTGGATCTATGACCTTATCAGTCGCAGAGCTTTCTTCAGTGGCAGTTACAGGTGCTTGAGTTGTATATGTTTTATACTCATTTTTAGTCATTTTGAGCATATCTTGTACATCTATCTGCACGTAGCTGTCATACTTTTTTCCCTCATGAAAAGCACCTTTGACTACATCACCAAAGTCATCATAGGTATCTTGATCGTAATAATCAGGCTCTTTTGATATAAAATTGACCTTGATATAATAAAGATCGTTGTCAAAATCGGTGCAGGTAACAAGCTGTTCTTCGTCTGAATTGTCCTGTGTCTTGTATGTAAGCTTGCTGTTAAGTTCGTCTTTAAGCGAATAAGTTATCGAGTATATCTCAGGAATACTGTTTGTGGGAGAGCCGACCATAGCCTTATATTTGAATGTGAATACTATCTCATTGGTGTCTGTAAAGTAAATGCAGTTGTTTATCTTTACCGCATAGCCACCCACCGAAAGAGAATTATCATAGTCAACAGAGCTGCTTTCACGTTCCTTTGTGCCCTTGAACGCAAGAATAATGCCAATAACAAGCATGGTAAATACTATAAAGATACCGTATATGATATTTGAACTCTTAGCATTTGTCACATTTACCACGCTCCTTTTCGTTTGCCTATGTATTCTTTAATGAGCCTGTCAACAGCCATAAATACTATCTGATATAGCGTGTCGCTGTCTGTAGGTTTATACCCAAGCATATCGAAAACTTCATTTGTGAATGCTTTATGGAAGTGTTCTCTTTGCTGCATTATAAGCTCACCGTATTCTTCGTCAGAATATTCGTGATAAAGTTCTTCAAAAATCCTGTGTACTATCTCCTCGCTGTCACGTGAGTTTCCTATATACAGCATGGTTGCGTCATCAACATAACGTTTGCAGTGAAGCTTGTTTCGTCCTGATCCCAGCGACAAGAGCAGCTCACCAGGCTCAAATTCAGCCGTTGAATTAAGCTCTGATACTGTAAACTGAGGGAAAAATTCGTGCAGAGAAGCTGCAGTATTTGCTGATTGTTTAAATATGAATTTGTATTGTACGAGCTGGAATATGACTCTGATTTTCTCTGCTCCCTCAGAGTTTCCTGTGGGATTGTAGTCGCTTATAGACTGTGAAGCAAACCATAGAGAAGCGTCATATTTTCTTGTTCGGCGGACAAGCTTATCAATAAAGTCTGTGACCTGCGGATTTTTGGCATTGATAAATCTGTGAGCCTCGTCTATAAGAGATACAACATAACGTCTGTCATATGGATTGGTTATATTGTTATTGTATTCAACATTCTTACAAGTCTCAGACCACATAAGGGTTAGAATATTGAAAAGCTGAGCATTATAGATACGCTCGTCCATTTCCGAAAGAGCCTTTACGTCAAAGACTATAACATTTGAGTTTTCGATATTCACGTTAGAATATCCGTTAAACATTGATGAGTAAATGCCCTCTGCAAGCTGCTTTACTATGACTTCAAGTGTTTCATAAATATCTATCTTTCTTGGCGTGAGCGCCTTGTATGAGCGATCATTGTTGTATAGCTTGCTGCGTATAGTTGCAAGGAGATCAGAGAAAATAGGGAAGTCCTCCGGCAAAAGAGTAGACACATCAGTGCTTTGTGTTATACCCTTTTTGACGAACGTTTCTTGTATAACATCTTTAAGCTCCTCGGCTTCCATTTCGCCAAGAGAGGGTGCATACTGATAGAAAAATGTGATTATTCGTGAAAGCTCTGACGCATAATTTGTTTCGTTGCTTGCGTCATCTTCTCGTGATGAGTCTATTGTTTTTCTCAGTTGAAGTACATTCAGCGTTGAATTTTTGTTGAGCCTTATCACCTGTCCACCGAACATTTCTGCGAGTGTGCGATACTCAGACTCAATGTCAAGTATCATTATCTTGTTGCCCAGGGAAACATAATCACGGGCTAATGACTTTAGAGTAGCTGATTTACCAGAGCCTTTTACTCCTATGAACATCATATCGTATGATTGTCTGTATGAGTCACGGGCAAAGAAATCTATGCTTACAAGACCGCCTGTTACCGTCTTTCCGAAAATAAAAGATCTGTCATCAAGATGCTGCTGATAGTAGAAAGGATACTGCATTTTATATGTATCATGAAGCGGAAAAGGCGTGTTCGCAATGTTGTCGTGCCTTATAAGATCAATGTATTCGTCTGCCATTTCGTTATATGGGATAAAGCAGGATATACCATCGTCCTCAAGCATTTTTGAGATGTTCGTGCATTTGTCGTTGAGCTTTTCAAGGGTAGGCTCGGACAAAATGATACGCATTGTTATATACATCATCTGTTCGTTATCATTTACTATAGCCTCACGGATCGCTGTAAGCTTATTAAGCTCTGTCTGTGTATCAAGATCTTCACTATCTGTTCTGTTTATTGTAAATCGTCCTTTTAGTTCTTTCATACTGTTGTTAAGCTCTTTAAGTACCAGCGTTTTGTTCTTGTAATCAACGTCAAGCATTACTGTTATGCCCTCAAGACGCTGTATAAGACTTGCGATCTCAAGATTTTTTATAGTAGCAGGGTAGTCATTTACAATAAGCGTTGTGACATAGTTGTTGTCAATTTGAGCATATCCTTGGTGTCTGATATATTCAAGTGGATGAATGGACTTTACACTGCAAGACGGTGTGTCAGAGCAGCAAAGGTGCTTGCGGAAAAGGTAGAGTATCTCAGGCTTTGAGCATATTTTAACAGATGTATCTGTCATATGTGATATGTACTTCTGGCAGGCTTTCGCAAGCATTTCTTCTTGATTTTCCTTGGCATATACTATGAGATATGCTAATCTGTCACGCTGCTGTTCGGCTGCGTTCTTTAAAGTCTGGATCTGTTTTTCTATAAAGACCTTTGGAAAACCAGTTGTTCTGTTCTTTTTATATTCAAGATAATCAAGCTGAGGCGTAAGGTCTGGGTGTTTATCTGAGAATATATATTTGTGCGGCAACGACAGAGCATTTGTAGCTTTTGCAAAGTTGTTGCAGACGGCATAGATATCATCTGTAGAATAATGAAAAATGTCTATGCCTGATATCTGCATAACGCAGGCAAGCTCTGTCTTTTTGTTTCGGTAGGAAAGCTTTATAATGCCATTGCCACAGTATTCCTTTATATCAGCAAGATAGTCAAGGCATTGTGAATAGCTTATTTTATTTTTGCTTTTTGGCATTTCGTTCAGCCTCTCTTTCCTTGTATGTGCGGTATTCTTCTGTTTCAGTTCCGTATAATTTTTTAGGCTCAAAGAAGTTTAATACAAAAAGTATAAGACCTTTTGCAAAGGTGATCCTAGGGTTTGACGGAGATCTTCCAGACAAAACAAGTGATATTGCAACGAATTTGAGTGACATTATGATCTGTAACCATGCGTTGCTGATCGTTTCCTGACATATTGAGAATGAAACAAAACCGACCATTATCGCTATTCCTATGCGCTGTAGTGACAGCCCGAAAAAGAATTTTATATCGGCTTTGGTTGACTTAGGTACTGTTCCCATATTTTATTTTTCCTTTCTATCGTTAGGTTTTGCCATATCAAAAGCATGACCCTTTGGTGTTTCTGCTTGGCTTGTATGAGTGTCAGTGCTTGGCTTGGGTTGCTCTGCATTGTCGTTTTTGGGATTTGAAGAAACTGCTTTTGGTTCTACTGATGAAGTATTGTTTTCAGGTGTAGCTGCAGTTTGGTCCTCTGTATTGCTGTCTTGATTTTTATTACCTGCACTTGTGTTTTCAGAATTCTTCTTTGTGCTATTATCATCAGATTCTTTATCAGATGAGTCTGTGGTTTTAGGATGAACCATGGCAGCTTTTGCTCCACTGAATGCTCCGCCTGCTCTGTATCCACGTGCTACTCCAGTAAGTCCGCCTTTTAACGCTCCTCCTACAGTAGCAAATGCTGTGTAGGCTTTTCCGTGGTTGCCATTTTGTGCATTCTTTATGGATGAGTATGCACCAGAAGCCAAACCTGAAATAGTTCCTGTTGCAGCACCTGCAGCTCCACAAGTGAATCCGCCAATGGCGGCTCCAGCCATACCCAATCCTCTTGCAACTGATGACATTGCATATACTGTTCCCATACTGTTTTTATTTCCTGCGTCAATACCCAAAATTCTTGTAATGAAATCTGGGCAAGCTATTACGCCTTTTGCAAAACAAGCTATAAGGATAAGCTGCGTTATGTAATTAAGACTGCTCATGTTATGGATAATAAGTATGGCTTTTATGTACACCTTAAGCATAAAGGCGACTAGGATGAAGATAACATATGACGATACAAGATTTTGCACCACCATTTTTGTTCTGCCTGAATTAGTAACGCCTGTTGCGGCGATAGCACCTGCAAGAAGCTGTGTTATGATAATATCAAATAACATTGTTCCAAGCTTGAAAGTTGCAAGGATAATGGCAACTGCAACTGTTAAAAGAAATATCAGTGAAAACCAGAAATCGTAGTTATATCTGTAGATATGTTCGGCTCCTTGTCCTACTGTCAGCGACTGGATCATCTTGTCTGTTGTGTCAAGATCGTCATATTCCTGTTGGGTCATTATATCTTCAAATTGATAGTATGCGTCTACATTGCTTTGATTTGAACGGCTTAGTCTTTGATTATATACTCTGTTTCTTTCTCGAATAATGTTATCTCTGAGAAGATTGAATGCTGACTCAATGTCACGTGCTGACCGAACGCTTTCGGTAAGTCCTGCCTCTCTGACATCTGCCTGATAAGCCATGTTCCAAAGTATGCTCGTTCTATATGCCGCAATGGTAGTTGTCTGTTCCTCATAAATAGGCTGTCCGCTTGAGCTTACACCGGTGACAGCCTGATAGGTGAACACAACGCCGCCGTCAAGCTCCTCATTAAGGGACATACGATCCATGACCTGATTAAAAAATCTGTATTCATAACCAACGTCCATGAGTTCCGCCATATCATCATAGGTCAGATCTTCATATCGTCTTTGCGATGACTCTTCAGCGGATATATCAACTACCTCTTTGTTCCAGCCAGAGCCGCCATGCTGATTTATATTCAGATCATAGACGCTGTTCGGCAATGGATCAGTTTCACGGTAATAACTCAGCTTATTATTGATCGCACTTTTAGTCATATCAATAATATTTTCCTGAAGAAGCATATCACCAAGAGTGTATGTGAAATCTGAGTCACCCTGTGCTTCGCTATATTCGATATTGTTTATATCAGCAAGTCCTGCTCTTTTCATGCTTGTAAGCTCTGAAAGCAGAGCTGGAAGTGCAACTATAAGTGCCGCTGAAAGAATTATGCTTTTAAGAAAATCGTTTACCCTTATTTTTTCGGACATAAACATTACTCCAGCCGCTCCGATCAGCAGGAATATGGTGAATATTACGGAAACGAGCTTGTTTGTATCTGACATTCCTGTTATCTGATTAAAGAGGTGCATAACATTAAAGTGCAGCACCTGATTGAATGCCTGTTCGCACCAGTCTATAAGCTTTGCTATACAACTAAGTATGGCAAACCCCAGACTTCTAAAAATATCTTTCCAGTAGGTCGCCTTGCTTATATGCTTGACTACATCAAGGGGCAGGTTTTCGTAGTCCACATCTACAGCACAGACGGCTATCGGTATGAAAACCGAAAACAAAAATACTGTAAATGCTGAAAACAAAAGCTTGTGCTTTTTTGAGGTTTTTATCTCCATGATTATCTCCTTTCGCTTCGGTATTCTGCAATGACATATTCATCATATAGCATTGCAGAACACCGAATTGGTGTCCTGATTGGTGTCCTGTTCGTGTTAAGCAAACATTCCTGCAACTATACCTGCGCCATAGCAGCCGATAGCGATACCGACAAGTATTCCACCGCCTGTTGACTTGAGCTTGTCCACCCAGTTGCGTCCGCCTGAGATGACCATGATAGCGAGTATAATGACCGCAATAGTAGCAACTGTTTTCAAACCTTTCTGCAGGTTTGTCGCAAAGTTATCACCAAATGTGAAAAAGTTTGTCCAGCCGTCATTGTCGGCTGCAAAGGCATTTACAGAACAAAATGCCGCAAGGATCGCAGTTGTTATAGCTGCCGAGATGTTTTTAGTGATCTTTTTTACTTTCATAAGATTACTCCTTTTCTTTTCAGCGTGTTTTACGCTTCTGATTATATGAAGCCGACATCTGACGGCTTACATTCTTCCTGTGTTCTGTGACTTTGCACAGATATTCGTTGTAGTCCTTTCCGCAGTTTTCAGGCACTGCATAGATATTGACCTTGTACCCTTGTACGGAATATTTCTCAAGATATTTTGCAGAGGCTGTTCGCCCTGCCTCGTCTCGATCCAGACAAAAAGATATTTCTTTTATTTTCGGATGAGTCGTCAGATATGTACTTAGGGCAACATCAGATGTTCCGCCAAGAGCAAGCCTTGTGTGCCGTTTCCAACTGCTTTTCCAATCAGCTATGCCCATATCCTTTGAACGCTGCATATTGAGCGTTGCATGGCTGAGAGCGTCTATAGGAGCTTCAAATACAAAGAGATGTGTTTCGCAGGTGCCGTCCATGCGAAAACCGTACATTTTGTTTGAGCCGCTTGCTTCGCCCTTGTATGGCTGTCCATTTTCGGGAGTATATGTTCCTCTGAGCATTGCATATTTAGGCTGACCATTGTCATTTTTTCCGACAAACACACAATTTCCACGCTTATCTTCATAGAGCAACTCGTTTTTCACGCAGTAGTTTATCACTTCAAGGTCTATGCAGCGCTTTTTCATTAGGTAGGCATATACACGGGAGTATTTGCCTTCTGTCCTTTCAGGCAGCTTTATTTCCTTTGGCTTTTGAGGCTGTTCGTCATTCCGAAAAGCATAGTCGCTCTGCGTATACTTTCCTTGTGTTAGCGACGTTATTGCCTGCTGCCAGGAGTAGCCTTCGCTTTTCATGAGAAAGTCAATGCAGTTAGCTCCACTTATGTTTTGACTATACCACGTCCAACCTTTTCCGTCTTTAAAAACTCTCAGTGAGTCGTGTTCTTTACATTTCCACTCACTGCCGCACTTTTCAAAGCTGAAGCCTGTAACAGAGGAGATGACTTCGCAGGATGACATATTTCGTGCGTCACGTATCTGTTCGTCAGAAAAGCGTGTCCCTGGTACAAAGACGTTCATATGTGATTACCCCCTCGCTGTTCATAGTGTCTGAGTATCATTTGCTGTTCTTCTTCTGACAGCAGAGCTATAGGCTTCGGCTCTGCGTCAGGAAGATGTTCGCCTAAAATATAAATGCTGCTGTCTGAGTCCTGGTAAAAAAGCTTACCTGGGTTATCTGACAACAGCATTATTATCTTTCCACAGCAAAAATCAACGACCTTGTTGTTTACTGGCGGTGATGACGCCTTTTCATTTTTATACACGGTTTATCCCTCCTATCTGTTCATTCCTTTATCTTTGTTTATGCCATTATTGCGGTAGAGCTTCACCTGCGGCACTGGCTGCTGAAGCGTCTGCATTGCCGTCAATTCTGGTATAAGCTTTTTATTTGTGTAGTCAAGATCTGTGCAGCGATCAAGAAACGGTCCGAAGGTAGATACTATCGTAACATTATCTGGAGTCAGAATGCTTATATTCTGTTGTGTGACATTTGCTTTGTAAATAGCAGCCGCAACATTCTTCGGACTGTTTTGTATAGCATATTCATTGCCACCCATAACGGCTTTTACATACGGAGCGTTCTCAATTCTCATTATCATCACCTGCTTTTAGAAGGTCGTTTACATCTTGTCTGAAACTGCCTGGCTTTTTGTATTGAGTCTGCATATGCGTTATCAAGATAACCTGTATCGATTCCATGCTGTTTACAGCCTCGTTTTATCCCATCGAGATATGCTTGCGTTGGTGGAGATATAGCGAAATCAGGCTTATTCATTATGTAGACCAATGAGGCTCGCTCTACACCGCCGACCTTTACATTAACAAGCTCTTTTCGGTAGTATGACGGATATCCCTCATATCTGTCGAGGTTTCTCCAATCCTGAGGAGCGATCTCCCACAAAACAACGGGGACCTTTGTGCCTTTGTCCTTAACTATAGTTGCGTGCTGATTAAATTGGAGCCTGTAGTCCTCAATGTAGCTTGTTGATATTACCTTTGAATTAGGACATCTGTATCTCATCTGTTCGAGATCCATGTTACTTCCATAGGCACAATAAAGGTTGCCGATCTGTTCTCTTAACTCAATTTCTTTCAGTGCCTGCTCAAAGCGGTCAGCCGTTTTGTATTCCTTGACCATATCCATTATTTCAAACGCTTCAAGGTCATTATCGTTGAAATATTGCTGATACATAGCGCCCATTCTGAAAGCATTTACTGCTATATCATCATTGTTGCTTATGCTGTCAAGGTATTCACGATTAAACAGTGAGATACTGCTGTTGTCACGTTCTATACGCTCACAGACCATTTCCTCTGCTTTTTCATATGCCTGTTCGAGATATTTCAATGGTAAGCCATTTTCTATATATCCGTTTTCTATTCGCTGATAATATTCCTCTGTTGGCGTGTTGTAGTCCTTTGAATTGACCATGACATATGCCATGCCAGAAACGATTTTGTCCTGGCATTTCACATCAACAGCTATTTTCTTGTATTTGTGAGGATAGCCCTCAAACTTATCAAGTGATCTTTCGTCCGAAGAAGAAAGCTTCCAGAGCAGGGCAGGGGCTTCTTCACCTTTCTTTTTTTGGAGCGTTGCCACCTTATTGAATGACAGCTCATAGTCCTGCACCATGCCTGTTGCATATATCTCAGCGTCGGGACAGCGAAACATCATCTGTTCAGTATTGATATTGCTTCCGTATGCTACATATATCTTATACTCCTCGTTCTTTTTCGGCTGTTCTTTTGGCGTATTATCAGGGGAAAAGAAAAGCTTCATCAGCTCGTCATATTCTTCATCAGTAATCATATTATCCCTCCTTGACCCTACCACGTGTGGTAGGACATTTTATCTGCTTCTGTTTGGAGTGTTTCTTCGTCTTGCAGGCTGTGAAACAGTGTTTTCTGCTTCTCTTGCTTGTTGTGTCTGCCGTGTGGAAAGCAGATCTTCAATAGAGTTTTCCTGCCCATTGTGACTGATACCAAGGACAGAGAATATGTTATTTCGCTCGTCTGGAGTAACACTTTCATCATCACGGACGTTTTCAAGCAGCATAACTATCCTTTCTCTTAGGGTAAAAGAATTATCATTTCTGACCTCACGATCTGGAGAATGGATGATACTGCTTATTGTTATTGTCTCAGGCTCAGGCGAGGCGGCTCTCATATCGTTTAGACGTTGGGCGATTTGCTGTGCCTGCTGTTCTCTTATCCGCCGTCGCTCCATAGCTGCCGCCTTATCTTTCCAATCTTTTGCGCCCTCAAGGTTTTCAAGAAGATATTTTCTCGGCACTTTAAACTCGTCCCCATTAAGCCCTATGCGTATGAGCCATGTGCGGAAAGTGTAGCATTCGTTACTTGATTGTGTTTTATGTACAGCGGCACTGCGTTGATTAAGAGCCTGGGCGGTGACAGCCTGTGCAAACCTCACATATGTGCGGACTTTGCCTGCATTGGTAGTTGAGTTGAAACAGCGAAACTCAACTGTTCCTTTTGTGAAATATGCGTGAAGATTGAGCGCTCTGTAACGAGAGCGGTTATAGTGGGCATTACGGCGTTCATATCCGTCGGTGTTTCGGTACCAGATATCTGCTAGTGCTTCTTTTGTTTTCGGTTTGGCGGCATTAAGCCGACGTATATAGTCCTCATCAGATTTGCGGCACCATTGCATTGCACGGCTTGCTGGGACCTTTAGAGCGTGGTAAAGGATATCTTCTTTCTGATACATGATGTTAGACAGACGAGTGAGTGACTTGGCGTCCTGCCTTTCTGCCCCTATATGCACGTGCAAGCCACAGCTTTCGTTTACTCTCATTCCCGCTTTTCTTAGGTCTCGAACTATCTGCTGAAGATCGTCCATATCCTTATCAGACTTCAGTATAGGTGTAACAAGCTCACAACGGTATTCATCCATGTTATATGTTTCAGATCTGTTCTTTCTAACTGGGTCTATTGAGGCGTCACGCATTACTTTCCATTCACGACCTGTGTCATCAGATATCTTTCGTGTGTAATAGCAAGAGTAATCTGGGTCGGACGAGTAGGTGTCAAAATGTTCAGCGACAACCTGTGCAGCTCTTTCTCGTGTTATACCTGTAAATTCGATCTCTACACCAAAGGTTTGATCCTTTAAATCAATAGCCATGCTCTCACTCCTTTATTGTTTCTGAGATATGAAAACTATAATGAAAATCAAAATACTCTGTTGTTCCAGTATCGGTATTTGTCCAAGTGCCTGTGAAAGTCACGGTGCTGTTCGGCATTGCGTTACCATATCCTATGGACACTGTACCGCTTACATCTGTTCCGCTTGTGGCTTCAAAACTGTCTTTACTGCATACCGAAGTAACATCCATATCATCGATCGTAACGGATAATATATCGTATTGGGCATTGCAATTACAGTTTTCCACTGTATATGACATTGATAAGCCGTTGCTGTCATTGCTCTCTAGTTTGAAATAAATAGGAATAGGCGGCAGGGTAGTATTGGCTGAGGGAATGTGGTATACCTTTGGCTTTTTAGTAATTTCATTTGTTTCCGCTTGCGGTGCTGTGATCTGAGGCGGTTCTGTAGTTGTCGCTGGTGCAGCAGTTGTGACATCTTCAATACTGTTTGTATCTTCTGGTGACGATCCACTATCATCAGTGGCAACCGAAGAAGAAATGTCATTTGCAAATTTGCCGACATAACTATCTTTCGGACTATCTGAAGAAGATGAGTCTGAGCTGCCACAGCCTGACAACAGCAGGGCAGTTACCGCTGCAAGTATCACTGTTCTTTTCATGATCTTTCCTCCTTGAGCTGATCCAAAAGCTTATAGTAATCTCTTATAGGCTTTGGCACATACTTAACAAAGGCTTTGCTGGCTGCCTTTTCAGCCCCCTTCTGGATAAGCTGTTCGAGGCTTTCTTCTGTTTCGGCTTTCGTCATATACAGTTTTATCGCCTTTGCCATTTCATCATTGATCTCAACTGTTACTCTCATGATTTTCCTCCTTTTTTTAGTTTTCAAGAATATTTAAGAGCCGTTCCAAAAGCTCCTTATTCTTTCCTGCGTCTGTCATATCCATGATGTTGAGAGCATATCTTACTCCTTCAACAAAACCCAGATCTTGAGCGTCATCAATTACATTCGCTTGCAGTTCATATTCTTCCTCTTGAAGCTGAATTAATCTCTCTTTCCGCTCTTTGTAGGTTTTCACCCAATGGGTTTGAGCATAATCTGTTTCATAATCATCTTGAAAGCTTATCATGATTTCTTCCAAGATATCAAACTTAGTTTTCTTTGGCGTTTCAATATTCATGTTGTTTCTCCTTTCTGGTATAAAAAAAGAGCGTATGAATTTCATACGCTCGAACTTTCAATATTAATATTGTGTTTCATTTTAACATACATCTATTAGGTAGATTAATGATCGTTAAGTTCATATTTCATTTTGGCAATCGTAAATATTGCTGCAAATCTATAATCGTCAACTGGTATTAATGGTTCATTAGTGTGTGCGTTAAACCAATAGCACCCATCAGTCTTTATGTGGGGAAAACAAGCTGTAAGATTAAATTCATCAGCTACAATGCTTCCTTTCCTAAAATAACGACCAGCATTAATAGAGTGATTTCCACAAGTAACATGACATAGATTAATATACGGATAGTAAATTGCAAAGTGATTATTTTTATCATAAACAAAGTCATTCTCTGAAATATTAACCAAACTTTCTCTTGTTCTAACATTGTTCCATGAATGTAAATATATTTTAGTAGAGGATAAATTTACATTCACTTTTTTTGAATTGTCACTAAATGAAAGCGTGTTTCCTTTTTCATTGTAAAAGTTACAAAAAAAGGGGGTTGGAAAAGAATTTAGATTACACAAAGGCTTAAATATGGATTCTGCACAGATAGAATCAAGTAATGTATTGATTATGTACTCTAAAATAAGTGGTTTACAACTTAAATTAAACTCATCATGTGATGATAATTCAGTAATCATTTTATCAACACTTTTCATTACTTGATCATACATTTTCTTATTGTTCGCCATTTTTTTGGCATTCAGCCTTTTTTCAATAATATATGCAATCTTTTGTTTAAACACAAATCTTGCCCCTTTCAGCTTATTTTATGTAAATATATCATTTTGGACAATATGTGTCAATAGTTTCTTTTGCAAAATTTTATGAGTGCTTATTTTCAATAATTCTTATTTCCACATATCTTCTTACATACTCCGAATTTCTGTTAGGATAGTCATCACTCTCTATCAAAATAATATTATATCTACAAACCAGACACTCAACATTACTGATGAGTGTCTGGTTTGACTTGGATGCTATAATTCAAGTGATGATTGCTTATATTCAGGAGATTTTTTGATTTTTTCTATTATGTAATACGGTATGTTAGGTATAGCCGAATAGGTAGTTTTATCTGATATATCAAAGTAAATAAGCTCTGATCTGCGTTTAGGAGCTTGTTCCTTTGCTGGAAAACGGTAAACATTTTCTACTTGTTTGTAATTTTTATTGTTCTTGGCTATTTCCAATTTGCATGGCACGCCTAATATATTGCGAAGTTTGAATTTGGATAATTCAGTCGCTGTAAAAGGTCTGCCTCGCCAAGACTCTAGGTGCAGACGTAGTTCTGCCTTCTCGTAATAAGAATAGGTATAATCTCTTGAAAAAGTTTTTATTTTTTCGTTTTCAGTTATCTCCCACAATATAGTTACTTTTGGTAGTGGTCTATTAAAAGATTGATGTTTGCCAGTAAAAATAACACCTATACATACAGCGTTATGTATTCCTTGTGATAAACTGCTCATAGTAAGTATTCCCCTTATATTTAGTATATTGACTAAATTATACAATACTTACTGCATTGTTGTCAAGCTCTTTAAAAAGCGGTATCACCCTCATATAGATCATTCTCAGAGCTGTCATCAACGATAACATTTCCGTCAATGTCAAACTCAACGCATTCGTCATGATTGTTGTCCCAAATTAAAACAATGGCGTCTTTAAATTCGGAAAGCGTTACTTCACTAATATATATATCATGAATTATATTTTTAAGTGCTTGCTCCTGCGTCATACCAAAACGTTTTGCAATGCACTCAAGCTTCTCTTTGTATGATAAGCCGTCATTTATAATTTCAATTTCTTTTTGCATTTTAAAACCTCCACGTCAACTAAAATGGCACATCTTGACTAGGATCGCACTCGCTAAATCTGCAATCACAATTATGTATTAAATCTAAGGCGTCTTTTAAGCTAAAGCCCAAAGAACTTGATTCACTGTTGTATACTTCTTCAACTATCGTTTTAAGTGCTTGCTCCTGCGTCATACCAAAACGTTTTGCAATGCACTCAAGCTCCTCATTGTATGACAAACCGTCTTTAATTATTTCAATTTCTTTTTGCATTTTCCCACTCCTGTTCTTTTAACCTTATCTCCACATATCTTCTTACATACTCCGAATTTCTGTTCGGATAGTCATCACTCTCCATCAAAAAGTGATAGCCGTCCTTTTTCAGCTGTTCGGAAAACTTCTCGACCTCATCGGGTAAACCCTGTATTCTTAGTTTTATCATATTTTATACCTCCTCGTTTTCTTATATTTTGCAAAAGACTAATAATACTATAGCAGTAACAGCACACCCTATTATATATGTATTGCGTAACATCTCAATTTGGCTGAAACAGCTATCGCCATGATCAGAAAGTTTATGAAAGGATTTTTTTATGTAATTTACATTTGCAAGTATTATCAGTGCTTTAACAAAGAACCAAGAAATGAATATTTTAATTTGCATTTCCGAGTTTGTTTCAAACGCTACCCTGATACCAGTGATAATGCCTGCAAATACAAACAGCGAAAGCATTAATAGCTTGAAATTTACAAATTCATAGTTGTGCTTTATAAATACCTCTTGACCAATTTGTCTATAACATTTGTACTTTATAAGTAGTTTTTCAAGATAGAGCTGAGTACGTCATAAATAGTTCTTTTATCAGAAAACCAAAAATGTGCATATGCCATTTCAAGCCGTAATTGTACAAGAGGAGGATGTTTTTTTAATGTAGAAGTTGAAATACTCATAATATCAGCTATTTCAGGCAAAAGGGAAGCATAGCTTTCCTTAGAACCCCAATCATAGTCAGAAAGTAATTGTTCGATAAAATTGGCAGTATCAGTTTTTGCTTTATTAAGTATTTCTTTTACCTTTATCTTATCATTAAGAGCATAATATATCATAAGGTTTCTTTCATCATACTTAGCAGAAAATTGAATACCCGACAGGCTAAGACCATTTAAAATACTATTTGCGTGTGATGTTTTTATCATTAGAAACTGCCTGTTTGGTATTTCTTTTGCCACCTTACAATCATAATTTAACCACATTCCCTTTGAGAAATCTTCGATTCCTTTTATTTTCTCATTATTCATATCTCTACCTCCCAGCCCCTGCCCTGTTGCAGGGGCTTTCTTCATGTAAAGATTATAGATAAATTGATCCCCTTTAGCTATCTTTTTCAGACAGCATCAATTATCTTTCCTTTTTCTTTCGGCTGAACATCAGGACCGCAGCTCCTGCGAGAATGATAGCCACGCTGCCAAGAACTGTTCTGCCGTCAATGTCATTGTCGGAAGAACCAGTGTTTGGCGTGTCAGGAACTTTTTCATTGAACATATCTGCGTCCACTGTCTGAGCGTAAGTAACAGTTACCTGTTTGGAGTCAGCCACAAGATAGCCGTATGGCACTGTTGAGCCGTCCTCTGTTATTGTGTATGTACCTATCGGTACATTTTCAAACTTCGCTATGCCGTCCTTATCGGTTATCGCAGGAATGTTTATCTCTCTGCCTGTGTCAGATGTTCCCGAAAGAATAAAACGAATGCCCTCGATGTTCGTCATGCCGTCTGTTTTCTTGTGTACTTGAACTGTTCCTGTCTGCTCGTTATTGAGAATATTTTCATCAATAGTCTGAGCATACTCGACCTTGACTTCCTTTTCATCAGCTACGAGATAGCCGTATGGAACTGTTTCCTTATCCTCGATAATTTTGTATGTACCCACTGGTACGTTCTCAAAAACTGCTACGCCGTCCTTATCGGTAGTCGCAGGAATGTTTATCTCACGTCCTGTGTCAGATGTACCTCTGAGATAGAACTTGATACCCTCAATATTCTTCTGCCCCTCTGTAGTCTTGTGAACTGTGATAGAGCCTGTCTGCTCGTTATTAAGAATAGTTTCATCAATAGTCTGAGCATACTCGACCTTGACTTCCTTTTCATCAGCTACGAGATAGCCGTATGGAACTGTTTCCTTATCCTCGATAATTTTGTATGTACCCACTGGTACGTTCTCAAAAACTGCTACGCCGTCCTTATCGGTAGTCGCAGGAATGTTTATCTCTCTGCCGCTGTCTGATGTACCCTTGAGGTAGAATGTGATACCCTCAACATTCTTCTGACCCTCTGTTCTTTTCTGAACCTTGATAGAGCCGGTCTTTTCCTCGTTAGTGACCTTGACTTCTGCGGTTGTGTTGTACTCGACAGTTACGGTCTGCTCGTTAGCTACAAGATAAGCCGCAGGCACTGTTGAGCCGTCCTCTGTTACTGTGTACTTACCGATAGGGAGGTTTTCAAAGAGTGCTTCGCCGTTTTCATCGGTAAAAAGCTCACGCTCAATGTCACTGTTCGTGTCGGAAATGCCCTTAACGATGAACCCTATATCCTTAACATTGAGGTTGCCTGTTGTTGATTTTTTGACCTTGATAGAACCCTCTTTAAGGTAGTTCGTCATTTTGGCATAAACCGATACGCCCTCTTCGGTTATCTCAAAAGGATACAATGTATCGTCAATGATATACTCTTCAGGTGCTGCGATCTCGTGGTAGAAATACTTGCCATAGCCCAGTGAGAACGTTGCAATGCCGTTTTCGTCGGTTATTCCTGTAGTGATCTGACGCTCGTTTTCGTCCAAAATCTCAAACTCACAGTTTGGCAGCAGCTCACCGCCGAGGTTTTTCTTTGTGATGATGAAAGGAGCTGTCCAAGGCGTGTTCTTAACAGACACTTCTGATCCAAAATCAGCCGTATCTGTTGCTATCTTCACGGTCTGAGGCTCGCTGTTCAGCGAATAGCCTGTAGGTGCTTCTATCTCTGTAACAGTGTAGCTATAGCCCTGATAGATGTCCTTTGTAATAACAGCTTTTCCGTTTTCATCGGTTGTAACTGTGTCGATAATGTCGCCCTTTTTGCGTATCGTTATGCCGCCGCTTACTACTATATCTTCGGCTGCTGTTATCTCAAACTTGGCTCCGCTGAGATATTTTTTGCCGCTTTCGTCAGTTTTGTAGATAACAAGCTCGCCCTTGTCTACAGATGTTCTCTGATTATCTACTACTGTTTTGCTTGTTTTATCAGCCTCAACAGTTACGTCTGTTTTGGTTTTCAGTGCATAGCCATTAGCTGTAGTTGTTTCCTTCCAGTAATAGCTGCCCTGCGGCAGACCTGAAACGTGGATATTTCCGTCAGCGTCAAGTGTCATATCTGTAGCGTTAGCCTGTGAAACAGTTGAGCTGAATGTATACTTGCCGTCGCTGCCTATTGCCTTGATGAATAGATCGCTGTCGCCGTTCTTCATAACAAGGTTGAATTTAACAGCTTTCAGCTTGTCGGCAACATTTGTTTCCTCGTTTCCGAAGAAATCAATGAAGTTCTTTTCAAGGTCAGCGTTGCCTGTAGGCATATCAATTTTAAGCTTGATATATGCCTTAACAGGGTCTTTATCCTCATAACAAGAAACCACCATTTCCTGAACGTCTGAGCCGCCCGAAAGGATAAGAGGTGAACACTCGTCTATGTGTTCAACATACTTGCCCTTTGTCTTTGTGAGCGTGAAAACAACATTTTTCAGGTCTTTCTCATTGTCTGCTGTGATAGTCATATTTGAGCCTGAGCGTGTAACAGTCACTGAGTTCGGCTTTGAAACTGAGAACTGTGAAAGGCTGTCAAGCTTGAGCTTTGCTGTCCACTTGCCTGTCTTGACATCATATTTTGCAGGATATGAAGCCTTGTCGAGCGGCTTGCCGTAAGAAACCTTTGATGTTCCGCTTGGTACATCATAATGCGAAAGCATTTCAGACTTCATCTTTTTGTAGCAATCGACAAGGTCACTGTGATGAGCAGAAGCATTATTGCCATTGTAGTAATAGCTGTTGAGAAGCTTTGTTTCGTTATTTGAAAGACCAGTTGTAGACTCATCATAATATCTTGCCGAAACAGCCTGAGCCATTATGCTTGAAGCACATATCTCTGTGTCTTTTGAGTAGCCGTACTGAGTTTTGCCCTTGTAGCTGTAAATGGTAAACTCTTTTATTTGCCTTCTCATTGCGTCAGGCACATATGCTTTTTTCACATAGTCCTCAAGTTTTTCCTGCTTAGATGTTGTTCCGCTTGTATGCTGCTTGTCAAAGTTGATACAATAAGCATAGCTGCCGTCTGATGTTGAGAAATACGGCACTGAGCTTGCCCAATAGCCTGTGAAGTGGGTGTCATTTGACTTGCCTGTTTCAATGTCATAGCCGTTAGGCAGACCCGAACCTCTGAAGTCATAGCTCCATTCGTTAAGCCACTGCTGACTTGCCTTGTTGGTATCGGAGAACGCTGAGGCTGTTATGCCCTGCGTTAATGCCGACAAGCTGAGCAGGAGAGCCATTGCAGCACTGCTCAGACGTTTGAAAAGACTTTTCTTTTTCATTTGTTTTCCTCCTAAAAATTTTTTATCTATCTAAAAAGCCCATAGGACTTGAATTTCCGCAATAAAAAAAAGCAATCCGAAAGAAAATCGAATTGCTTTTAAACTCTATTCAGTTTAATTTATATCAGTAAAGGAGGTATATTTCCCATGCAGGCTTTCCACCTGAATTTATTGCTGAGCCATCACCATGCCATTGCTGATACACAACTATGTGAGCTTGGTCATTACCTATTCGCCCATACAAATCTTTAATACCGCCTTTTACAACACCATATAGTTCGTCACATGATGAATATGTGTCAGGCAATACTGTGTAAGGAGTTCCCCATGAACTGTTGTCAAGATTTCTTGTGGCTATGTTATCCCACATTTCCTGCTCGGTATAGAAGATAGCGTCAAAGTCACAAGTTTCATTACTATATTGTTGAAGTTCCTTAACCACTCTGTCTATATCATTCTGTGTCAGCTTAAACTTTGGCTTAGAAGTTGTAGTCGGCTTTGGCTTCGGAGCTTGCGTTTTCTTTGCCGTTGTGGTTGTCTGACGCTCTGTCTGTCTTTCTGTCTGACGTTCCGTCTGCTGTGGCTGATAGCTGTTGTTATTGTTATTGTCATTGCTGTAGCTATTGTTGCCTGAGCCGTTGTTTGCGGTGCTGTGGCTGTAGCTCTGATTATTATTCACTGTGCCGCCATTACTAGCTGGGCTGTTCGATTTTGTGGTTGAGCCGCCCTTGGTAGTGGTTGAAGATTTACCACTGCTTGTGCTTGCGGACGTTGTTGATGATGTTGTGGTAGCCGAAAGGGAAGTTGTTTCCTCACTCTGAGAGGTCAGTGTGGCTTCCGTTGTGGTAGTTGCCGAAGCTTCTGTGCTTGAAGCCGTTGTGGTTGCCTTTGGAGGGGCTGATGATGTATCTGTATTAACATTTCCGCAGCCTGTCACGCCGAGCATTGCGGCTGTTATCAGCAGGGAAGCTATCGTTCTTGTTATATCTGTTCTTTTCATTGTGGAGTGCTCCTTTTGCTTTTCTTGCTATCATTATATCATATATTCTTTTCGGTGTAAATGCTAATGGTAACTAATCTTTTTTGGTCATGTTTACCAAAATCAGCCGAAAAATATTAAAATATGAAACTCACATATGAAGTGAATTTCCGTGTCCCATATCTTTACCTTTTGATAATTCAGATCTAAGCTCCTTATTTGCCGCCTTCAACTTGTCAATTTCGTTTTTCAAAGCGATAGTTTCATTAAAAAGCTTTGCATTCAGCCCGATGACCTTTGCATAATCCCGTGAGAAGTTGTCGAGTGTTTCCTTGAGGTCAAGCTGCTGTGCAGTAAATTTGCGATAGCAGTCATCTTCTTTTTCATAGCGCCCGTTTATTACCTGAAAATCCTTTTGCAGCGTGTTGAGCATATCTTGGTGCTGTCCTGTGAGGGCTTTGTCATTTGGCGTCTTGCCGATATTGTCCATTATTTTATTGTACTGTTCTGAAAATTCAGCGTGAAATGTCTTTTCATCATTAACGCCCAGCTGACGAGCAAGCTTCTTGATCTCTTCTGTGTTTTTTACTATCTGCGATTTTCTTGACTGTCTTGCCGAAAGTACATAAGTTACAATGCCTGTAAAGATAACAGAAATCAGTATTGGAAGGATTTTCTCCATAAAATATTCCATTAGTGTTGTACACTCCTTGTCATCATTTATTATATACACCGCATTTGCTACATTAGTGATAAAAGCGATCGCATATATTGGATAATTCTTCATTTAACTTCTCCATTCTAACATATTACTTGTGATTCGTCAAGATAATTTTATCGTCCTCTTGATTGACTGTGACCTCTGTTCTTCTTAATAATATTATCATTACTTTCTGACCGCACAAGCGTTTCAAGTGCCTGTTCTTTTGAAGTGTATTGGCTCTTGTGTGCCCAGTCTATGCAGTGTCCATTGAGCTTACAGCCGTAAGCAATGTAATAATTGCCGCCAAATATGTTTTCGAGGACCGCCGTTGTGTGTCCATCAGGCTCAGTTTTCATAGCAGATATCCTGTACAGCATATTTTCTTTTTCGGATTGATAATATCTTTCCGAATAAGGATCAAATTGCATTTTCATCTTTTAGGACTTCCTTTAGGCTTAGGCTTGGAGGCAGCTCTTTCAGGCGCCTGAGTCGGTGTCAGCTCCTCGAATGAGATGAAATGTACCTCACATCTGAATGCCTCACCGATCTCACGCTCTGTAAATCTGTCTGGCTTTTTAAACATCTCAAGATACTTTTTGACTTGGCATTCTGTCAAAGATAAGCTATCTTCACCATTATCGCCAGTTATAAAGAATGTTCCGCATATCGCTTGCTTGCCGTCAAACTTTCTGTTCGGCTGCATTTCACAAATACGAGCTTCTTCATTTCCCCATGCAAGCGCTTTGCTGTCATCAAGATAATCGTATAACGGCTCTATATAGCCGTCAACCACCTTTTGCATTGCTCTAAGCTTACTCTCAGAGCAATCAAGAAGCTTTTCGTATGCAGGCTTGTTCGGCTCAACGACGACGACTCTCAAAATATCGTCACGCTGTTTATTGAGTGCGTCAAGCTTTTTATCTGTTCTTTTGATAAGCTCAGTAAACTCATACGGTTTATTCTTATAAGCAACGTTACATTCCTCAACGGTCTGTTTGGCAACTTCAATTACTTTACTGAGATCCAGCTTGTAGTCCTTGGCAAAACTTCCGTATCTGTTTACGTTTTCAGAATATCTGTAGATATTCTTATCGAGATCCAATGTGACATACGTACTGATCTCATTGCTTTGGTCAAAAACTCTTTTGTAAAGCGGTAATTCATCAGCATTTATTTTCTCAAATACATTCTCGCTTTTTTTTGCTGTCATAAACTCATTTGAATAGGTTATCGCTTCAAACGCCTTATTAAGAGCGATATCATTATGCTGTGCATATTCGATCGCCTGATCAAGTCTTAGCGGACCTGTTACGCAATTGCCGCCGTGGTGAGTATAGTAATAACTGTTCTCACCGTTGTTTATGACTTCATAAATTGCATTATTCAACTTTGGACCTCCTTACACCCTACCACGTGTGGTAGGGTAGTGTGATATGAAACATTTGTTTTATTTTCTCCCTGCTTGATTTTTGCCTAAACTCACATTTTTCTTCGGCTTTTCAATTCCTTTTGCAAAGCAAGGATCTTCAATAGCAGCATTGATTATATCAAGCATTTCCATCTTCTGTTCTTTGGTCATAGTGTAGTGAAAAACAGGACCCTTGTCCATACTCTCGTCATTACTGAGCGTTGAGTAGTTTTGCTCAGAGAGCATATAGAAAGTGTGCAGTCCTGCCGATGAGCCGTGATGACCTTCCTGCTTAGTCACATATCCTACAGGTATGCCAAGTTTGACAGCCTGTACGGCTTGCTCTTCCGAAAGAAAAATATCATTTTGTGACTGCTTGTCGCACAGCTCACAGGCGTTGCGGCAATTATCCGCTATGTCTGAGATACGCTGTTTGGTTTCGTCAGCTCTTGCAAATGATTTAAGACTCTGTTCTTTTTCGTTTTCAACTTTTTCTTGCGGCAGCATTGCTTTTTCATAGTCTGAAATGTTTTTTTCGGAAAGCCATTCAGGCTTAACAACAAGCTTTGAATACAACTCTTTCATTTTTTCTATTTGTTCTTTAGGTGTTCCTGCCCAAAGATGTTTGGAATTTCTGTTGCCAGCACCAAGATAGTAGTTACAATCCATTTGCAAGCGACCTAAAAGCATATATTCACTCTTTTGATTTTTTATCACTTCGTTGATTTCTTTGTAAACGTGGAGCGTAGCATAGCAGTCACCCAAGCTGTTATGTGCTTCTTTATGCTCGGACCAATCATAGCCGTAATAGTCTGCGGCTATAGTGAGTTTCTGCCATTTGTAGCTTCCTCTTTGGTCATTCCATTCTCCATAAATTGGCGCAAACATTTTCATAACGTCAGCATATTCTGTGCTTAAAAACTCTGCTCCGTTATTTTCAAGAAAAGCTTTATCAAACTTGAGGTTGTACCCAACGATTTTATCATATCTGTTTAAGATATCATTTATCTCTGGCATGACCTCCGCTATAGTCGGTGCGTCAGCTACCATTTCAGGCGTGATATGATGAATACGTTCCGCTTCTGCCCACTCAGTATGCTGTGTGGGTTTTATGTAGCTGTCAAAAAGAACTGCGCCCTCATTATCAATGATTGACACCTGAAGAATCTCGTCCTCTGCTGCGTTCAAGCCTGTTGTTTCAGTGTCCAAAACTATATATTTGTTTTCCATGTTTATTTATTATCCTCCAAATCCGTTTTCTCATACAGTTCATCAAGTTTGTTGCGTAGCATATTACAGCGTGAATTAAATTTAGAAACATCAGTTTTGGGAATAAGCTTTATAAAGTTATATGCAAAGATTGTTGTTTCTAAGCTATCAATTCGGTGTAAAATAATATCATAGTAACGTTTGCTCTTTTCCCATTCATCAAGCGAATTTTCTAAACTCTTAAAGTGGTAATTTATATAATAATACGCAATGCGAATCATTCTTTCTTTAGTCATTATATCAACCCTTTTGTTTGCCATAATTGCTCCCTATGTCTTTCTTTTTATATTAAACATAATCATCTTCAAAGTCCGTAACCCAAAAGCCACCAAAGTATGTATAGTACCAATCTTGAAATTGCGCATTGAGTTCCCAATTCTCGCCATAATAGTAGTTTGCGAGGTAATCGAGCTTATCGTCTGCATCGCCTGTTTGGTCAGAGTCACAAATAAATCCTTCAATATTGTCAAAACTACAATTCGTCGGATCTTCGCCACTCGAAAAGACTTCATTAAGATAGTCTCGCCATTTCTCCTCTATCTTATATTTTTCCATAACACGCTTGAATGAAAAGAACATACGCTCATCAAGTTCAAGACTTTCATCATCACATATAAACTCCTGAACGTGTTTTCTTGCATCTTCTCTAAAAGCACAATCGTTGCACATCAGCTCGGTTGAATTGTCAACGTCTATATTGTTCACATGCAAGTGATACAATTCATCACAATTATCATCATTTAGAATAGCACCGCATTTTTTGCACTTTAATTCAGCCATTGTCATATCACTCCTTTATTAAAATCTTCTCACATTAAAATCTCGAACCTGATTTTGATTGACTCGAAGTAGTACGGTGCATATGTGCAGTTGAAAATAGTATCAGGCGCATAATACTTGCTCGGCACATATTTTTTCTCACCATTCGTGTCGATATAAGTTTCAGGATCATCTGAGTCATAAACCATGCCGTTCCACAGGTTAAAGGCAAGACGTGTTGTTTTCAAGCTTGTGCTTGTCTGAAACGGCTTATTCAAACCCTCGAAAATAATCACGTCTTTTTTAACGTCATACAGTGCGCCAATATGGTGACGCAAAACACTGTCCATTGTCAAAAGATACGCAAGCGACAAGTGATAGCCGTCAAGATAGGGCATTTTCTTGCACAACTTATTAAACAGTTCCTCGTGTTCTTCATCATAGAATATCATTTTTATTTCCTGCCTTTCTTGAAAAGTCTGTATTTCTCAGGAATAAATGCGCTTATAATAGTCCAAATTCCTGTTATACAAAGAGCTATTCCCAGTGAACCATAAAATATTCTTTCCATTGTCCAATCACTCCTTTTTGTAAAAAAAGGACACCTGAAACTTCAAGTGTCCTAGTTTTCTTCTGCCGCAAAATGTTCTGCAAGCAGCTTGACTATAAGATCATCCATATCGTCCTGTGAAGAACTTTCAAGGGACGGAAACATGGATGATATCTTCGTGTATATACTTGTTGATACCTGCTCAGTTTTTTTAGCTTTAGGCTGATGACAGATATCGTATACCTTATCAACGGTCAGTTCTTCGTTTCCGTTTTCGTCACAGTACGCACAGACTGCATTGATGTATTTGCCTGGGAAAGTTCTGAGGTCATACATCTCAATGTAATCTGCTATGATATTCTGTTGTTCTTCGGAAAGATGTGCTAAAAGCATTTCATATCGTCCGAAAGGAATAACCTTATTATCAACCATTGGAATAAGCCTTGCGGATAGCTTCAGCAGATGTACATATCTATATACTGTCGTGTTGGAAACTCCGAATTTCTCGGATATCTCATTCAGTGTAGCGGTTTCATTCTCCATACCACGTTTATCCATGTACGTTTTGAAGATCTCAGCATTTTCTGAGGGGAGAACATCATCTGTTCTTGTATTAGACTCTGCAACGATCATATATGCCGTAAAGTCGTCTATGTTGTCCTTAATCTGGCATGGAATAGTCGTCAGACCGCACAGCCTAGCCGCATAGTATCTATGATGACCTGCAAGTATCTCATATTCATTTTCTTTTCTGCGAACTATAACTGGCTGCAGGACACCCAGGTCCCTTATAGAGATAGCCAGCCGCTCGACCTTGGATTGCCTTATCTTGTATGGCTGTTCTTTACCCTCAGGCGTTCTGTATGGTTTGATACTGTTTATATCCAGCTCAACGATCCTCTGAGCTGTACCTTGCCACTGATCAAGATACTCAGCGGCAAGCTCATGGTTGATGTTTTCAGCCTCAGATTGCATATTCTCCTGATGTTGGCTGCGTCTTTCAAGCAAGCTGCACATTATCTATTCACCCTTTCCATTACTTCTTCTGCAAACTCTGTGTACTTTTCAGCAAGCGTATTGCCTGTCAAATTAACACATCCGGCATAGCTTTTCACTGTTTTGTTGACCTGCTCAGGACGAGCTGGGATGACAGTATCAAAAACTGTATTTCCATATATCTTTCGGCAGGCAATGTCTATCTCTTTAGACGTTGTGGTTATATTGCTTCTATTTTCGAGAATGCCAAGTATTTTAAGCCCAGGGTTTGTAGTCGCTCTTATAGCATTGACTTTTTCTGTTATGAGGTCTATAGCGTCAAATGCGAAAATACCAGCGTCTATAGGTATAATAACGAAGTTTGAGGCATTGAGAGCATTCTGCGCAAGGAGATCAAGGTCAGGACGATTATCTATGAGTATGTAGTCATAGGTATCTGTCAGAGCCTTATCACGGAGCATAAGCTTGAGTATATAGTTACAGTTGGCGGATGAGGCGATCACACTGTTAGCCGAACCGAGCATACGTCCTGCAGATATATAGTCAACGTTTGGATTTTTCTCAGACTTCTTGATATACTCTGCATAGTCTATAGAAGTATCACCAGACGCTGAACTGTAGATAAGATCTGCTATGGTCTTTTTTACTGTGGATTCTGAGCAATACGAAGTGAGGTTGCCCTGCTTGTCAAGGTCGATAAGTAGCACTTTTTTGCCGAGCTTTCCTAATGCGCAACCTAGGTTGAATGTTGTAGTTGTTTTTCCTGTGCCGCCTTTTTCTGTAATGATCGAAATAATTTTTGTGTTCTCCATTATGAACATCCTTTCTTGATATCATTTTGTGTTCCCCAATGATGACATAGAAAAAGCAGCAGGGGAGAACACCGTCCTGCTGCTCAGGGAGCTACCCTGTCTATGCCTGATAGTCAAGCTATCAAAAAAGCTGCCGATATTCTCAGCAGCAATTTTCATAGCTTAGCTTTCCGAAAAAGAAAAAGCCAATGAGTATTGTCTCATCAGCTTTTTGTTTTCTATCTGTACCAGAGATTTTCCATTGTAAAAGGATTAGGAGGATTGTTACCCTTTTTCTTTTCGATCTCATAGTCTATGAACATCTTGTATCTTTTAAGCTCATCAAGGTCAGCTTCAGCAGCTACTCTCATGATAGCTTCTGTTCGTTCCTCAATCTGTGCTTCATGAAGCTCTGTGTCCATTTCTCTGTTCTTTCGGATGAATGTTTCTTCAAGGTCCTCAAGATTGTCAAACTCGGCAGTAGCTTTTCCCTCATCGATCTTGTAGATCTTGCTGCCGTTGAAGCCAAACCTTGTAGGGGTATACTCAAAGAAATCATGGCAATACTTGATAGCCTCATCATGTTTGAGCATTTTAGTCAGTTTTTCGGGCTTGATCAGTTCGTTGCAGCCACCTGCAAGTGTAGTTGCTTCCTTTTTGTTTTCAATAAGTCTCATAATTCTTCCTCCTTGTATTTTTTACTATATCATAACATATTTTGACGATTTGTCAAGTACGATTAAAATGCAGAACTGGTAAATATCTCCAAAACCGCGTGCCGAGGGTTCGAATCCTTCTGCCCCTGCCATACTTGTGCAATAAAATAGATGCACACCTCGAAAAGCTCGTATTTACGAGCTTTTTTTTGCGTTTTGAGGGTGAAAATTTCAGGTGTAAAACCGTAGATGCTTTTTCGTAAAAAAAGGATCTGAACCCTCAACAATTAAATATCGTCAAACAAAGCGACAGACTTTGAGTATATTTTGCTCTAAGTCTGCTGATTTTTTTATGAAAAAACTTTCATAAAGTTTTCAATATAAATTTATTGGATCTGCCGATTTTGTTGGTATCTCTTAAAACAGAGAAACCAATAGGATCGGCTTTTTGTTTTTTAAGAGATGTGGTGATCCCAATGTGGCGGAGGCTGTATTAACAGATGAGATAATAAATTTGACAGGAGGAATGTGAAATGTATTACAATAAAGAAGACGTTGAAAGGCTGCGACAGAGATATCCGGAAGGAACTCATATCTGTCTTGACCAAATGAATGATGATCCATTCCCTGTTGAGTCTGGTACTCTTGGCATGGTCGATCACGTTGATGACATCGGCACTGTGCATTTCGTTTTTGATAACGGAAGAACGCTCGGAGTTATCCCTGGTGTGGACGATTTCCATATCGTAAGTGAAGATAGTGAGCAAACAGAAGATGAAGAAATGAATATGTCAATGTAACGGTTAAGTTTTGAAAAAGACTTAGCCGTTTTTTTATTGAAAAAATCGGAAGGAGATGATTCGTACTGATAAAATATTTCGATATCTTTGCAGGTATCGGCGGATTTCGCTCAGGACTTGAAAAAGCGGGCGGCTTTGAGTGCGTCGGATATTGCGAGATAGATAAGTATGCAAAGAAAGCTTATGAAACTTTGTACGATATAGAAGGTGAGGTGTTTTATGATGACGCAAGAAAAATCGACCCAAACAAGCTGCCCGATCTCGACCTTATATGCGGAGGATTCCCTTGCCAAAGCTTTTCGATCGCTGGAAAACGGAAAGGATTCAGCGATACCCGAGGCACTCTCTTCTTTGAGATCGCCAGGATTGCCGCCATTAAAAAGCCTAAATATCTGCTCCTTGAAAATGTTCCCGGACTGCTATCGCACGACCAAGGCAGGACGTTTGCGACCATCCTCAGTACGTTGGATGAATTGGGGTACGATGTCGTATGGGAAGTGCTTAACAGCGCAGATTTTGGTGTGCCCCAATCCCGAAAAAGAGTGTATATTATCGGATTTCATAGAGAAAAGTGTTCCGGAAAAGTACTGTCTTTCACAGACGCAAATCCAAAAACTCTTGTCAAAAGAATTTCAGGCAGAGAGGGAAACAGGGTATATTCAGCCGACGGACTGAGCATAACCCTTACAAGTCAGGCTGGCGGTTTTGGAGGAAAAACAGGTCTTTACGAGATAATCGGTCTGCCGATAAAATCAAAAACTAAGTCAGGCTATCAGATAGCTCTGCCCGGTGACAGCATCGACCTTGCATATCCAAATATGAATTCAAGGCGTGGGAGAGTAGGAAAGGAGATAGCTCATACCCTTACAACAAGCTGTAATCAGGGATATTACGCATTTGGGATAGATATGAATCCTGAGCCGAAAGTCACAGAGCTTGCAAGATGTATAACCGCAAGGCAGGACAGCGGTATCGGTCATCACAAAGGCGAAAAATCCGGAGTTGTCCTCATAACAGACCCGATAGCCGTGCTTGATCCTGCAAAAGCAGAAACAAGACAGCAAGGCCGAAGATTTAAACTTCCCAACGAGCCTATGTTTACAATTACGGTAACGGACAGACACGGCGTTGTTTACTGCGGATATATACGAAAGCTTATGCCTTTGGAGTGCTGGAGACTGCAGGGCTTTACCGATGAGCAGTTCAACAAGGTCAAGGCTGTGGGAATGTCCGATGCACAGCTTTACAAGCAAGCAGGAAATGCCGTGACCACAAATGTTATCGAGGCTATTGGAAAGTATATTTCAGAGATCGACAAGGAGAATGGAAATGGAACAGAAGATAAAAATATTTGAGAATGAAGAGTTCGGCAAAGTAAGAACGATCATAAAGGACGGCGAGCCTTGGTTTGTGGGAAAGGATGTTGCCAAGATTTTGGAGTACAGAAATACGAAAAAGGCATTATCTGATCACGTTGATGAGGAAGATAAGTATCAAGGCGATGGGGTAACAATTCGTGACCCCATGGGCAGAGTGCAGCATCCGACAATAATCAATGAAAGCGGACTATACAGCCTAATACTTTCAAGCAAGATGCCAAGGGCAAAAGAGTTTAAGCACTGGGTAACATCAGAGATACTCCCGACTATCCGCAGAACAGGCGGCTATGTTTCAAACGAAGAAATGTTTATTGAAAACTACCTGCCCTTCCTCGACGAACCGTACAAAAATCTTTTCCGTCTGCAAATGACGTTTATCAGCAAATTGAATGAACGGATCAGAAATGATAAGCCTCTCGTGGATTTTGCTCTGCACGTTGCCGACAGCGAGGATCTCATAGATATGAATGCTATGGCAAAGCTTGCGGCTGATGAAAATTTCAATATCGGCAGAACAAGACTGTTTCGCTGGCTGAAAGAAATGGGAGTGCTTATGTCAAACAATCTGCCGTATCAGAGATATATTGACCGCAGATATTTTGTTGTAAAAGAGTCGGTGTTCGAGGTCGAGGGTATGAAAAAGACTTATCGGCAGACATTTGTTACGGGAAAGGGTCAGCTTTTTATCATAAGTCTGCTGAGAAAATATTACGGAAAGGAGATGTCGTGATGTCCAAAAAGCCAAAATGTCCGCTGATAGGTCAGGACGGAAATATATTCAATCTTATGGGCATAGCCTCAAAAACGCTGAAAAGGAACGGAATGTATGATGAGGCAAAGGAAATGTGCAGCAGAATAACATCTTCGGGCAGTTACTATGAGGCCTTGAATGTTATCGGCGAGTATGTTGAGATCACGTCGACCGATGATGAACAGTCGGAAACCGAAGATTTTGGAATGGAGATGATGTAAATGACGTATTTGTTCATTGGAATGATGATAGGTGTTATCATCGGAACAACGATAGGTTCTCTTGCCGTTGCTTTTAAGTCTGCGGAAAAAGAGATCGCACGTCTTGATAAGGAGGTCAAAGATGCACACAAACAGAGTTAAAGCGAAAGTAGACTTCAAGTTCTGTATGGATAATATCCCTGCGATGCTTAGAGCAACAAAACCTGTGCTTTCGGAAAAGCAATACAAGGAGCTGTGTAATGAGGTAAACAAAGCCGACGGCTACCTTGAACAGAAACGCATTATATTCAGCTACGTCGATTCAATGATCAAGGGCTGAAGAAAACACAATTAAATAAAAACTAAGGTCGTTTTGCCAACAGCAGATAAATAAATCTGGTGCTTGCAAAGCGACTTTTTCGTTTGCATACTTCTTTTCTGCTGTTTGGCAAGGAAAGGAGCTTAATGAACAGTTTTATGTCTTGGGTAGGTGGAAAGAAGAATCTTCGTGACGAAGTGCTTGCAAGATTTCCGCCTTACTATGAAAGGTATATCGAGGTGTTCGGCGGTGCAGGCTGGGTGCTGTTTCATAAACCGCCGGGTATGGATTTCGAGGTGTACAATGACTTCAATTCAAACCTTGCGAACCTGTACAGATGCGTCAGAGATAAGCCGAACAGACTCAAATACAAGCTGAGATATGTGCTTGATTCAAGAGAAGATTTTGAGTATTTAGCCCTACTTCACAAACGTGGTATTTTGCCAAGGCTTTATGACGTTGACAGAGCGGCTAAGTTTTATCAGCTTATACGTTACAGCTATGCAAGCGGTCTTGACAGCTTTGGAAGTCAGCCGCATTCGATTTGGTCGGACTTCCCTATAATCGACCTTGCCGCAAGAAGATTGCAGAAAGTAGTTGTTGAGAACAAGGATTTTGAAAAGCTGATTAAGCAGTACGATAGACCCGTCAGCTTTTTCTACTGCGATCCGCCGTATTTTGCTACAGAGAATTACTACAAGGACGTAGGATTTACTGCAAAAGATCATATCAGACTGCGTGACGCTCTGCTTGACATCAAAGGCAGATTTTTGGTTTCGTATAATGATTGTCCTGAGATCCGTGAGATATGGCATAAACCAAACATTCACATTGAAGAGATAAGCAGGCTGAACAATTTGGCACAGCGGTATGACGGCGGCTGTCAGTATGCAGAGTTGCTCATATCAAATTATGACACAAGCAAACGTGCGAAAGCTATCAAACAGCTTTCGCTTTTTGATTAGGAGGTTTTTATGAAGAAGATAATATTGGCACAGGTTTTAACGGCAAAAGGCAAAACAGAATTTTCTGGACTTTATGATAGGCATGGAAATGCTGTAACGGTGGAGGTCGAACGTGACAGCAGCGGTGTTTCACTTATCGTATGGCAGAACGAGCAGAAAAAGCAGCACTTTGACTGCGGTATATCGGAAGAGGAGATACAGCGTACCTGTGCAATGTTTGATGACTGCGGCGATTGTCCGCTGAAAGAGTATTGTGAAAGTGAGGCTCTGAAACAAAATTAAACGTATTATCGAAAAATTCAACCTTACGTTGAACAATATTCAAATACCGGTTTATTGATTTTTCGGCGGTTCTCCTTTATAATAAAATCATAGCAGTACTGTTGAATATTATTTGAATATCAGGAGGTTATTATGAAATTATTTATAGGTGAAAACTTGAAACGGCTTCGTAAAGAAAAGGGTCTTACGCAGGAGCAGCTGGCTGAACGTTTGAATGTGTCTTTTCAGGCGGTGTCTAAATGGGAGTGCGGAGATGGTTATCCCGATATCGTAATGCTGCCTTCGGTTGCTCAGATATTTGGCGTGTCCCTTGATGAGCTGGTGGGTATGCAGAAAATATGCAGCAACGAAGAGGCTGAAAAAATATTAGCACAGGTCGATGAGAACGAGAGCAAGGGTCTGCGTGCGGAAAATGTAGCATTGCTGCGCGAGGCGGTGAAAAGATTTCCGAATAACTATATGATGTCAGCCAAGCTTGCGGCAAATTTGTTTTGTCTTGAGAGTAAGGGCGAAGAAACAAGCAAGACGAGATCGTCGGAGGCTGCTGAAATTGCGGAATATATTCAGGCAAATTGTACTGACAGAAAGATCACTGACTGGATGAGAGTGGATATATGCTATTACTACTATTGGGCAGGAAACAAGGAAAAGGCGTTGAAGCGTGCTGAGGAGTTGCCTGCTGCTGAAAAAAATACAGTCAAAGAATTTCTTTTAGCAGGTGATGAAAAAATGGTGCTTTCTCAGAAAAATATTATACTTCATTTGCAGGAGCTTTGCTATTCTCTGCTTACCAGAGCTGATGTGAACTGTGAGAATGATCCGCAGCTTGAAGATACAGACAGGTTAAAAATACTGAACAAGATTGTTGATGTATCTGAGGTGATATTTGAAAACAAAGATTATAATTTCCATTACAGGCTTATGTGTTTGGTATGCACTCACATTGCTGCGGTTGCAGTACGGACAAAGGACTACGATGAGGCATTTGAAAATCTGAGAAAAGCCTTGAATTATTCCATTGCCGTTGATGAACTGCCTGAGAGGAAGCCATACACCTCGCTTGCGGTAAACAAGCTTATATATGATATGTATGACATAAGTGTTTCATCGCCCACGTTATGCTGCAAAGAACTTTTGGGCTATCTGAATTGGAGTGTGTATGATGAAATAAGAGATACGGAGATGTTTCAGGAAATCTATTTGAAAGCAAAAGAACATTGTGATAAATAAGATAAAAGAAGAGCCGAAATCCGGCTCTTTTTCTTTGCAAAAATGAAAAGGAGAAATGCACTTTATGTTCAAAAAATCGAAAATATTAAAGAAACTCAGCGCAGGGTTCATGGCAGGACTCTGTGCTTTTTCTATGTTCGGTTCATCTATGAGCGGAGCAATCACAGCAAGTGCCGCAAGCACACCTATGGAAAACCCGGCATTCCCGTCAGCGGATACGGTGATCGCAAAGGCGGCGACCTTGCTGGGTACACCGTATACCTATGGAAACAAGGGCTACTGGTATGCGTATGATCAGGGTCAGTACACTCCGCTGTCGGTGCAGACGATCAACAACCTCGGTATCGACTGTTCGGGTCTTGTGTACTATACTCTTACGCAGCTTGGATACAAAACATCGGGGTTCAGTTGGAACAACCCTGTGCCTGTTGATACAGATCATTAGCTTACAGTCAATGATAACTGCACCATAACTTACGACGGAAAGACTTCAAAGGTCGAAGTCGAAAAGAAAAACATCAAGACAACGGACCGCCCGTATTGGGAGTGTGCTGATGGTTCGGTTATTACAGCAGGTTCTGTGGTGGTCGCTCAGAATCCGGGTGGTGAGGATCACGCTTGGATATATATGGGCGAATTTGATTCAAGAAATGATGTAATAAGCTATCTGAGATCTATTGGTGTTTCGGAAAAACTCATAAACTCAAAGACAGTTGGCGATGGAAAAGGTGCAGGCGGAAAGCATTGGAGAATAGAATCCAGCGGTTCGGAGGGCGTTGTTATCAACAACAAAACTGACGGTAAGACTGCTACCGCTATGAATATGTCGGCGTTCAGGATAACAAAAAATGATGTAAAATTTGAAATAACTAAGGTTCTTGCTTCAGACAGAACGGTTAAGATTTCAGGCACAAGCAAGGTAGACGGCACGGTTGCAAAATACGGAGTATATACCGATAAGGCTTGTAAAAACAAGGTCGGCGAGATCACTATCGGCAAGGACGGAACAGGTTCCATTCAGTTACCTGAAAAGCAGTATTACGTTAAGGAGATCTCCGCACCGACAGGTTACAGTATCTCTGAAGAAGTGTTCGCATTAAAGGCTGACGAAAATATATTTGTGACCGAAGATTTTACGAGAGGCAAAATTAAGGTCAATAAGACCGCCGATGACGGGATCGTAAGCGGCAGAGAGTTCAAGGTCACAGGAAACGACGGCAGCAGTTACACCAAGAAAACCAATGCAAACGGCGTTGCCGAATTTAGCGGATTAAAGGTATACAACACATCTACGGGCAAAGCGATCACCTACACCGTATCCGAGATCAATGTAGATACAAGATACGAAGTCCCTAAGGCTCAGAATGTTACGCTGACAAGCGGAGATGTTGATCTGACTGTGAATGTGAAGTTCAACAATCAGCTTAAAACGGGCTCGATAAAGATAAATAAGCAGTCCGAGGACAATCAGAACGGCGGCAGAGAATTCACTGTCACAGGCAACGGTAAGACCTACACAATAAAAACAGGTTCGGACGGTATGGCAATTCTCAGCAATATTCCCGTTTACAACAGCAATAATGAGAAGATCGTGTACACCATTTCCGAGAAAAATGTTCCCGTAAGATATGTAGTTCCAGCGGATCAGACTGCAACCCTTACGGCAGATGCGACCACAACCAAGACATTCAAAAATATCCTCAAAAAGTTTACAGTTGAGGTAACAAAGCAGGATTCTGAAACAGCATCAGAACAGGGCGACGGAACGCTTGCAGGAGCAGTTTACGGACTGTACAAGGACGGCGAGCTTGCCGATACCTATACTACAGATGAAAACGGATATTTCAAGACAAAAGAGTATGTATGCGGAAACTACACTGTTCAGGAAATTTCACCAAGCGAAGGCTATCTGCTTGATGAAACAGTTTACTCAGTTGGTGCAGAAGCTGAGAATTATTTCATTGAACATAACCCACTTTCTATGACAGTGGCTGAGGACGTTATCAAGGGAAATATCGCAATAATCAAGCATTCCAATGACGGCTCTACTCAGATAGAAACTCCAGAAGTGGGAGCTGAATTTGAGGTGTATCTGAAATCTTCGGGTTCTTATGCAAATGCTGTTGAAACAGAACGTGATTACCTGACGTGTGATGAAAACGGCTTTGCACAGACCAAGGATATGCCATACGGAATTTACACGGTTCATCAGACCAAGGGCTGGGAAGGTACTGAGTTTATTGCTGATTTTGATGTCAACATCAGCGAAAACGGACAGACCTACCGCTATCTTATCAACAATGCAGAGTTTGAAAGCTATGTTAAGGTGGTAAAGGTCGATTCCGAAACGGGAAAAACAATTCCTTACGAGGGTGCCGGATTTGAGATCTATGATTCAAACGGTCAGAAGATCTCTATGATGTTTGCCTACCCGACGCCAACTACGATTACACTAATTCTGAGGGCTATCTGATCACTCCCGAAGTTCTTCCCTACGGCGAGTATTCACTTGTTGAGGTTCAGGCTCCATATGGCTATGCACTTGATAAAACTCCCGTAGCATTTTCGGTTTCCTCAGAAAATGCAGAGAAAGAAAACTCGCTTACTATCGTCAAAGTTGTGAAGCAAAACACCGCTCAGAAAGGAAAGATCAGCGTTCAGAAAACAGGCGATATTTTCACAAGCGTGACAACGGCTTCCTCCGCATACACAAATGAAAACGGTGAAATGATCGTGAATCCAACAACTTACACTCCCGTGTTTGCGGGCGGAGATCTCAGCGGCGCGGTATTTCAGGTAAAAGCAAAAGAAGATATTATAACGGAAGACGGTACGGTCAGAGCTTATGCAGGAGATGTTGTTTCTGAGATCACGACAGACGAAAACGGCTATGCCGAAACTGAGCCGCTTTATCTTGGCAAGTATGAGGTCAGAGAGATAAAAGCTCCCTATGGATATGTGCTGAACAATGAGCCTAAAGATGTTGAACTGACATATGCAGGGCAGGAATTTGAGGTGAGAGATACTGTGAATACAGCTTTTGAAAATGAGTATCAGGGCGTGAGGATCTCGCTTTCTAAGGTTATGGAAAATGATGAACTGTTCGGGATCTACGGCAAGGACTACTATACAAGCGTTCGTTTTGGACTATTCGCCTCAGAGAATATAACGGCGGCTGACGTTTCTGTTATTCCTGCGGACGGACTACTTTCAGAGGTTTCACTTGATGAGGATATGACCGCAAAATTTGATGTACAGATACCTTTCGGCAGGTATTATGTCAAAGAAATTTCTACTGATGAGCATTATGTTCTAGGTGGCGAAAAGTATCTTGTGAATTTCGAATATATGGGACAGGACCTCCGGACTGTGGATATTGACTGCGGACAATTCGTAAATCTTCTCAAGCGTGGCAGGATAGAGGGTCACAAGGTAGATGACAAGAGCGAACCTCTTGAAAATGCTGTGTTCGGTCTGTTTACTGCCGACTGTGTGAAGTTCAGCAGAGATACTGCAATAATGACTGCCGTTTCAGATGAGAATGGCTTTTTTGAATTTGATGACGTTCCATTTGGAAAGTATATCGTCCGTGAGATAGAAAGTCCAAGGGGATATATTCTTAGCGGTAAGGAAATGCTGTCAGCATTGCAGAGGACGGAGAGGTTATTGAGATAACTGCCGAGAACAAGCCTATTACCGTTAAGATCTCAAAACGTGATATTTACGGAAACGAGCTTAAGGGAGCAAAAATGCAGATCATTGACTCTGAGGAAAATATTGTTGATGAATGGACTTCCGACGGCACGGATCATATTGTAACCAAAATTCCTGTGGGAAATTACACGCTGAAAGAAATCGCCGCTCCCGACGGATATGTAATTGCAAACGACATCAGATTTACAGTCGACGTTTATGGCAATGTTACCGTAGAAAATGCAGATGCGGCAGTGATTGCTGAAGACGGCACGCCCATAGTCATAATGGTGGACGAGGCTAAGCCAAGCTTGCCTGACACGCCTCACACAGTCACAACAGACAACCCTCACACAGGTGTGTCACCAGACAATGGCATATGTATCTATCTTATGATCGGCTCTGTAATGCTTTTGTCCTTAATATTTGCAAGCAGAAAGAATAATGAAAGGAATGATGTGTAATGAGAAGAGCCAAAACAAAGAGAATGGCTGCGGCATTTGCAGGGGCTTTTTGCTTTGCCGCAATGCCTACGACCACCGCCTACGCTTCGGGCGATGTTGCGGGAGCGGTCACAAGCACTTGGAACACAGCCAGATCGCAAATAGTGTCGGTGGTGAACAGTGTTGTTTTTCCGTGCCTTGATGTTATCCTTGCGGTATTGCTGTTTGTGAAGATAGGTGCGATGTATATGGACTACCGCAAGCACGGACAGATAGAATGGACTCCTGTTGCGATAATCTTCGCCTGCCTCATATTCACCCTTACCGCTCCGCTGTATATATGGTCTATTGTGTAAGGAGGTATGACAAATGAAGAATATTCTTATATTCGCCGTACTGTCTGCGGTGATCCTTACAGGCTGCGGAAATTTCTCGCCGCCGTTCAAAGCCGAGCAGACAACGGTCACAACAGCCGCACCGACAGTAAGTGCGGCTGCCTCTTCGGAGGCTGAAAGTACCGTCGATGAAGAACAGGTGAAGTCTAATACTTTTATTGCGGAGTTTTTTGACTCAAATATCAGCTTTGTGGACGTTTCTACAATCATTACTGAAGCGATGAAAGGTTGTTCTTTTGAGAATGAGAACGACGATTCCAACGGTATTCAGAAAATATCTCTCAAAGGCAAAAACGGCGGAGGTATGATAGATGTTCTGTGTGTCGATTTAAGTCAGAGTAACCTTGATTACGACATGAAATATATCCTCGAAAACTTCGGGGATTACTATTTCGGTCAGACCTCCGCACAGATGAACGGTGTCACTGAGGACGATTTTGTGTCAAATTATCGTATGACAACAAATGTATATTCAAATGGTAAATATCAGCGTTACAGTTCCGTTCAGAAAACCGATGGTATGGCGACGCAGTTTGGGTACACGGAAACCTATGCTGTGCTTTCTGAGAACAAGCTGACAGTAGTATCAGGAGCATATCTTGGTACGGATATGATGGAAAGGCAGAGCTTTTCACAGCTGATGGCTAAGTTTGCGGAGAATGTGAAGTACTGATTTAAAATGAAAAAAGGGCTGAGGTTGGCTCAGCCCTTTGGTTTTGGGGAGTATAAATCAGAATTTATATATTAAATACTTCTTTTGCGTATGATGTCCACCCACCATGTGTAATCATTACGCAAATTACAGCAAGTGTTATATACAATACGATAGGGATAAGCAGATATGCCTTGCCTTTACTCAATGTTTTCCGAAATACATAGATATTTGAGGGAAATGATAAAGCAAGCCAAATCAGTAGCTCAATACAGCCAAGCATAATAGAAACATCTTTCTCCGAGCCTAAATCATAGCTATAGCCTTTTGAATGTCCAGTTATATCAAGAAAAATCCAGCCGAAACATATTGGAAATGAAAATGCAATAAAACTCGTCCAGAGAAAATTCAGACAATAGATAATTTTACTTTTCATGGCTATCTCCTACAAATTTCGATTTATGTTATTATCCATTATACCACACCAACCTCGAAAAATCAACCCTAGTAAACAGAAAGCAGGTGATAAAGTGCCATATATCCCATTTACAGACGAACAAAAAGTCCTTGCCAACAGCGTAGACCTCGAAGAATTCCTGAGAATGCGAGGTGAAAAATTAGAACGTGTCGGCAGAGAGCATAAGCTCATTTACTACGACAGCTCAGGCAGGCACGACAGCATAACGCTCCGTGGCTCTACCTGGTTCGATCACAAAAATCAGATAGGCGGCGGAGCAATAAAGTTTATGCAGGAGTTTTATGGTATGGACTTTCAGACAGCTGTTCAGGAACTTCTCGGTCGAAGCATACCTCCGCTGTCTAACAGCCCACCGAAATCGGATAAACAAGAGCAAAAAACAAGAGAATTTAAACTTCCCGAACCGAACAGCGATATGCACAGGGTCTACGCCTACCTCATAAAACAGCGGTTTATCTCTGCTGAGATAATCACGCACTTTGCAAAACAGCACACCCTCTATGAGGATAAAAACCACCACAACGCAGTATTTGTCGGACTTAATGAAAATGGCGAGCCTAAACAGGCACATAAGCGGTCATCAAACAGCGTCGGCAGTACGTTCCGTATCACTTGCAGCGGCTCTGATACCCGTTACAGCTTTGCACATTTCGGAGAGGATGAACGGCTTTATGTCTTTGAAGCTCCCATTGATATGCTGAGCTTTCTTACGCTGTACCCGAAAGATTGGCAGAAACACAGCTATATTGCTATGAACGGAGTTTATGAAAATGCTGTTTTGACGGCTTTAAAGAACCATTCAAACCTGTCAGAAGTCATTCTCTGCGTTGATAATGACGAGGGCGGGATCGAGGCGGTTGACCGTCTAAGGGATATTCTAAATGAGAACGGATATTCAAACGTCAAACGCCTTGCACCTCCGTACAAAGATTGGAACGAAGTGCTAAAAGCGAAGAATGGCGTTTATGCTTTGCCTGCTGTACCAAACAAGCATAAGGAAGAATATCATTGTCAGGCGGAAAATCTGCAGTATCTCAAATGCCGTCCGGATAAGCTGACCTCACAGATCTATGCAACGTTTAAAAACGGACAATACAAATATCTTGCCGAGTATGCTTTGGCTGGCTCGGCTTTTTTCATGCCCAAAAGTGAGCGGATAAACAGCGAATTTCAAGCGTTTGAAAGGCTTCATGTAAAGCTCAAAGGCAGTTACAAGCCTTACACCGACAAGGGCAAAAAATCACAGAAACAGAGGAATTTGCAGGAGTGTGTTCAGACAGTGCTAAAGGACTTGCGACAGACCGCCCGTACCCGTGAGCAGTCGGTAAATACGGCAAAATTGCTGTATCAGCTCGCCGACAGCGCTGTAAGACTGTCTGTTGAGGAAACTTTAAATGCTCCTATGCAAGAGAATATTGAATCAGAAGATATAGTTTCAGAACCCGAACCTTGTATGGAATTCGGGTAATGCTATACCCTCCGCCTCACAGCGCAATACCTTGAAGATAACAAACTAACTATCTTATTAAATACAAAAGAAAGAATATTATATGATCGGAAGTGAGAAATTGAATGATAAACAAATGATTTTAATAGGCGTACTTGTTGTAATTTTCATTGCCTTTTTAGTGGTAGTAAATCTGCTTGACAACAAGTCGCTTAACGGAATAAAGGCTAAGAAGGTCGGTAACGGACAGCACGGAACAGCTCGGTGGGCAACAAAAGCAGAAGTCAAGCGGACTTTTATCTCTCTGCCATTCGAGCCGGAGATGTGGAGAAAAGGTCAGAACCTGCCGACTGTTCAAGGTACAGTGGTAGGGTGTCGAACGCACGGTAAAAAGACTGTGGCTATTGTAGATGACGGCGACGTCCATACTCTTATGATAGGAGCGGCAGGAGTCGGCAAGACTGCATATTTTTTGTATCCGAACATAGAGCTTGCCTGTGCAAGCGGAATGTCTTTTATCTCAACTGATACAAAAGGCGACGTTGCAAGAAACTACGGAACTATCGCCAAAAAGTATTACGGCTACAATGTTTCTGTGCTTGATCTGAGAAATCCCACACGCTCAGATGAGAACAATATCCTGCATCTTGTCAACAAATATATGGACTTGTATTTACAGGACAAAACGGATTTATCATCAAAGGCTAAAGCGGAAAAGTATGCAAAGATAACAGCAAAGACAATTATCAATATCGGCGGAGGTGACAGCTCAAACTACGGTCAGAACGCATTTTTCTACGACGCAGCGGAAGGCTTGCTTGCCTCTGTTATCCTGCTTTTGGCTGAGTTTGGCGACAAAAACGAACGGCATATCGTTTCCGTTTTCAAGCTTATTCAGGACTTGCTTGCTAAGTATCAGCCCGACCCGAAAGCAAAGCCTAAAATGTATTTTTCAAAGCTTATGGACAAACTTCCAAGCGAACACAAAGCAAAATGGCTTGCAGGTGCGGCTCTTAATTCCTCAGACCAGTCTATGCTGTCTGTAATGAGTACGGCTTTATCAAGGCTCAACAGCTTTCTTGATACGGAAATGGAGCAAATGCTTTGTTTTGGCACAGCTGTAGACGCAGAAAAATTCTGCAATGAAAGATCTGCTATCTTTATTATTCTTCCAGAAGAAGATACATCAAAGTATTTTATGGTCAGTCTTCTTATCCAACAGCTTTACAGAGAAATACTTGTTATTGCCGACGAAAACGGCGGCAAGCTTAAAAACAGAGTTATGTTTTACTGCGACGAATTTGGAACTTTTCCTAAGATAGAGGGTGCTGAATCTATGTTCTCCGCAGGACGTTCAAGAAAAATATCCATCGTGGCAATAATACAGTCCTTTGCACAGCTTGAACAGAACTACGGAAAACAGGGTATGGAGATAATCACCGACAACACTCAGCTTACTGTATTCGGAGGATTTGCACCAAATTCTCAGTCTGCGGAGGTGCTGTCAAAGGCTCTGGGTGAACAAACAGTATTAAGCGGTTCGGTTTCACAGGGCAGAGATAAAAGCCAGTCATTGCAGATGATAGGCAGACCGCTTATGACTGTGGATGAGCTGAAATCTATGCCGAAAGGACAGTTTATCGTTATGAAAACAGGAACACACCCGATGATAAGCAAGTTAAAACTGTTCTTCAAATGGGGTATCAAGTTTGAAGAAGAATACAAACTTCCCGATAAGACAGCCCGTGCCGTTTCATACAAAGAGCGTGATGAACTGATAAAAGACGTTGAAGTGAAATATCCGCAGAAGGAAAAAGAGAGCACGTTAGAATATGAGGAGCTGACAGCAAAGAAAAAGACAACTGTTAAAACGTAAAAGGAGCTGATGCATATTGATATTTCCAAGAAGGATCTACGACTTAGGACTAAGCCACAAGGCGGTGGCTGTGTACTGCTACCTAGCAAACCGTGCGGACAAAAACGGAGAATGTTTTCCATCTGTGAGAAGAATAGCGGAAGATCTGAGCATTTCAAAAAGTACGGTGTTTCGTGCTTTTAACGAGCTTGAAGAAAGCGGATCGTTAGAGCGTTTCCCCCGTTATCACCCACAAGGCGGTCGGCGGAGTTCGCTGTACCGCATAAAGGGAGAGATAACTAATACAAATCGTTCCGAGAAACGAGGTGATAAGCTTGTTTGATTGGATATCTGACGCTATCGACTGGATAGGCGACGGGATATCATCGCTTTGGGACAACACAGTTGGTGCTGCCGCTGATGCGATAAGCGACGCTATTTGGGATATTATGTTTGAATGGATATTCAATAAGGTGTATGGACTGATAGCGGAACTCTTCACATTTATTAATGAGACCGCAACGGATATTTTCGCTTTGTCCTGGGTACAGGTGTTTGTCGGATTGTTTGGCAGTTTTGCGTGGATGCTTTTTGTCTGCGGACTTATCGTGGCTGTGTTCGATACGGCTGTCGCTTATGAATCGGGGCAGGCAAACATCAAGAACACCTGCATAAATGTATTCAAAGGCTTTATGGCGGCAAGTCTTGTTACGGTCGTTCCGCAAAGGCTTTATTCGTTCTGCGTTAATATGCAGGGTACGTTTGCAACTGAGCTGCTTGGGAACTTCATATCCGGAACAAGCGACACGATGGCGGACACCGGACTTGCGGTCATATTTGCTCTTGCCTCAGATATTTCGCTGTTCAGTCTCTTTTTTATGATCTTATTCGGTTACTGCACAGTGAAAGTAGTGTTTGCAAACATCAAGCGAGGCGGCATAATGCTTTGCCAGATAGCTGTGGGGAGCTTGTATATGTTCGGAGTTCCGAGGGGCTACACAGACGGCTTTTACAGCTGGTGCAAGCAGGTCATAGCTACTTGTCTGACGGCTTTTTTGCAGACTACGATATTGTATATCGGTCTTCTGACTTACACTCAGCACCCATTGCTTGCGGTGGGGATATGCCTGTCGGCAAACGAAGTGCCGAGGATAGCTCAGATGTACGGGCTTGATACCAGCGTTAGGGTGAATATGATGTCTGTCAGCCATACTGTTTCTATGGGCAGTAAAGCTGTTGGTTTGATTAAAGGAAAGGCTTGATTTCAGCTTGACATTCAGCATACTTTGTAGTATAATGAAGAAAATTTGATAGAGCCGTAAATCGGAATTTTCGGAGGCGAACATCATGGAGATAGAATATAGAAAATTAAGTGAAAAAGAACTGGATGTATTTATCGAAATGAGAATAAATCAGTTAAGAGAAGAAGGGGCTAAAGAAGATATCGACTTAAAACCTGCATTATTGGATTATTATAAACGTCATATGAAGGATGGTACATTTGTTTCGTGGGTGGCATTGGATGGAAATAATATAATAGGAACCAGTGGAATGTCTTTTGTTGAGAAACCACCGTATTTTGGATGCCCAAGTGGAAAAATTGGTTTACTCTCAAGTATGTTTACTAATCCAAATTATAGACGAAATGGAATCGCAAAAGAACTGCTTTCTCGTATTGTCAATGAAGCTAAGCAATATGGATGCGGAACAATACAAATCACAGCTTCAGATATGGGAGTTAAACTTTACACTGACTTTGGTTTTGAGCATAACGGTAATTTTATGCAATATAAACTTTGATGTAAATTCCAGTTTATTTAACAGTATAATAAAGTATTTATGTAAGTACAGTCAAGTCAAAAGCTTGGCTGTATTTTTTATACCCTGAAAGGAGGCTTGATAAAAAATGAAAACCTACATCTACCCTGAAAATCTGCGGGCAAACGTAAAGCTGTGGTTTTGGAGCGTTCGGGATTTTATCATAATCTGCGGCGGAATAATTCTGTCGGTTGTGATTCTGGTGAACTTCTGGAACGTCCTGCCCTTTGCTGCGACCGCCTGCTTTGCGTTTCTCTCTCTTCGGGTCGACGAAACTGCAATTATAGACTATATTTTTAACGCTGTGAAGTTTTTTCTGACTTCGCAGCAATTGTATTTATGGAGGAAAAGTTAAATGAAGAAAAGCAAAAACAGCGTTCAGGGTCTTATCGGTCTTGAACGCTTTACTAAATACGGCGTAAAAACCGATAAGGCTGAGATAGCATTTTTCAGCGTAGAGCCGACTAATATTTCCGTGCTGTCAGCAGCTAATATCGACGTCAAAATACGTCATCTTATGATGCTGTTAAGCACTATACCCGACCTTGAGATACTTGCTCTTGACTCCTGCGAGTGTTTTGACTCAAACAAAATGTATGTGAAAAAGCGTTTGCAGACGGAGCATAACGAGGCGGTCAGAAAACTGCTGCAAGCGGACTATGATTTTCTCGACGAGATACAAGTTGAGATGTCGACAGCGAGGCAGTTTATGTTTGCGGTGCGTTTCAGACGTGAAAAGGACGAGCAGATATTCAGCACACTGAATCGTGTAGATAAGGCAATATCGGAGCACGGTTTTGCGGCTAGGAGAATGAGTAAGCCGGAGATCAAGCGTATGCTGGCTTTGTACTTCGGGACAAGCATATCCGGAGATGATATCCCCGATATTGAGGGAGAGAATGAATTTGATCTGGAAAAACAGGAGGTGACTGTTAATGAGAAGTAGAATGCAAAAGAAAAAAGAACTGTCAGAAGAACAGCTTGAGATCATCGACACAAAGGACTTTTTTGACCGCATTTCACCGGGCATTATACGCTTTTACACAGATCACTACATCTGTGGAAACAGTTTCAGATGCGTCTGGGCTGTGACTGAGTATCCGCCGAGCACAGAAGAAACTGCTATACTTGCTCACCTTGCCGACAGAAACGGCGTTACGCTGAGGATATATGACAGACTTGTTACCGCCGCAGAACAGCGAAAGATCGTGCAGCAGGCAATGAGGAAAAATCATATGATGACGACTGTAAATGATGTGAACGAGAGCATAAAGGCTCAGAACAACATCGACGATGTGGTTGAACTGCTTTCAGAACTTCGCCGAAACAAAGAACCGCTACTGCATACGGCTGTATTTCTTGAATTGAAAGCAAGTTCAGAAGATAAATTAAAGGAACTGCAAGCCGATGTTCAAATGGAGCTGACACGCTCCAAAATATCTGTTGACCGTTTGCTTTTACGTCAGAAAGAGGGGTTCTTGTCTGTTCATCCTGCGGGAAATAACGTGTTTGCAAGTCAGTTTGAACGTGTTCTTCCTGCAAGCTCGGTGGCTGATCTTTATCCCTTGAATTACAGCGGCAAGACCGATGAGAGCGGCTTTTATGTTGGAAGAGATAAGTACGGCACGAATATTCTTGTTGACTTTGATAAGCGTACAGAGGATAAGACAAACAGCAATATCCTTATCCTCGGCAACAGCGGTCAGGGTAAGTCGTATCTGATGAAACTGCTTTTATGCAATCAGCGTGAGGCAGGGAAAAGTGTTCTGGTCTTAGACCCTGAACATGAATACGAAGATTTATGTTCAAACCTTGGCGGAACGTATATCGATATGATGTCGGGAGAATTTATGATAAATCCTCTTGAACCGAAAGCGTGGTCAGACGGAGAAAGGTCCACAGATGACAGTCCGGAAACCTTCCGAAAGGTCACAAGGCTCAGTCAGCACATCAGCTATCTCAAGGATTTTTTCAGAGCGTACAAGGACTTCACAGACGCAGAGATAGATACGATCGAAATTATGCTGATGAAGCTGTACGCAAGATTCGGCATAGATGATTTTACGGATTTCAGTACGCTGAAAAGCGAGGATCATCCCATGATGTCAGATCTCTATGACCTTGTGGAAAAGGAGTTTTACGCTTTTGATAAGTCTAAAAAGCAGCTTTACACAGAAAAAATTTTACAGAACATCTGTCTGGGGTTACACAGTATGTGTAAAGGAGCGGAAAGCAAATACTTCAATGGACACACCAACATCAAAGACAGCGAGTTTATCTGTTTCGGAGTAAAAGGTCTTATGGATACAAACAAACGGCTGAAAGATACGCTGCTGTTCAACATTCTAAGCTACATGAGCAATCAGCTTTTAGGGCGCGGAAATACTGTTGCGGCAGTCGATGAGTTATATTTATTCCTTACAAATATGACGGCAATCGAATATATTCGCAACGGTATGAAACGTGTTCGAAAAAAGGAATCGTCTTTCATATTAGCTTCGCAAAATATCGAGGACTTTCTCCTGCCTGAGATAAAGGAGTTCACAAAGCCGCTGTTTTCTATTCCTGCACATCATTTTCTGTTCAATCCCGGTAATATCTCTCCGACTGCATTTATTGATACCCTACAGTTGGAGAAATCGGAGTACAGCATTATCAAGTATCCCGAACGAGGCACTTGCCTTTACAGGTGCGGTAATGAGAGGTATCTTTTGCAGGTCATTGCTCCTGCCTACAAGGCGGCACTGTTTGGTTCGGCGGGAGGAAGGTGATGTAATGTCGGCGACAGTTGCGGCGGCTCTTAAAAAGGCAGCCGTATATATTCTTGGTGATGAAAAAAAGCGAGGCAAGCTTGTGACTGTGGTGCTTAGTGCTGCGGTGGGTCTGCTCCTTTTGCTGTGTGCTCCTGCGGTGATGCTTTCTTCTCTTGGGGAGGTCGGCGAGGAAGCTCAAGTGCCTGAACTTCACATTAATGCCGATGATTTTTACAGCTCTCTTGACAGTGAAAGCAGGCAAAGGCTCGATGATATCCGATCAGCAGGTAATGACATTGCAAACGCTATGGACGAAAAGGGTGTCAAGGTTCAGACCATAAAGGCTCAGCTGATATATATGTCTTACTTTGAAGATGTTCAGAATTTTAATGCTGAGTCATATGCTGATCTGTTTGCTAATGCTCCGAATGACAGCGATTTGATTGCGGCGATAAACTCGACTTACGGCTTGGAGATAGACTATGACGAATTTGTTCGCACATACACATTTGTTATGAACAGCACCTTAAATTCATATATGTTCAATGACGCAGGCAGTAAAAACTGTTTAGACCTTGCAGCTTGGGCGGAGAATGCTTTTATCTCAGGGTGGGGATACAAAAGCGGTGCTGCCGGTGAAAGAGACGAAATAGACCGCATCAGATATGCTGACAACGCAGGACTTGTGCTTGGGTATCTGAACTACGATCCTACGGACAAAATGTTCGGTTGCGATTACGATACGCTAGTTTACACGGAGCAAGGAAGTCTTGATACCATGCCGGAGACCGCAGGAATAGGACTGTTCGATGGCAGTAAGCACGGAATATATGTTGGAAACGGCAAGGTGATCTACAGTTCGGAAAGCCTTGGATATGTCACTAAAGAAAATGTTTCAAACGGCAGCTGGACAAGCTGGTGTACCTATGAAGGGATTGATTATCCACAGGAGGTGACTGACGCTATTCAAAGTGTGAATGAGGACATCTCATCAGAAAATTAATTTTATTGGAGTGTGATAGGTTGAAAAAATCAGTTACGGTAAATGTAAACGAGAAAAAGCTCTCTGCGGTGGAAATGTATCTTGAGCAGAAGAACACAACTCTTGCGGCGGAGCTTGAAAAATATGCAGATCAGCTTTACGGTAAGGTCGTTCCGCAGAATGTGAGAGATTTTATTGATATGATGTCAGATAGAAAGCCTGCGAGAAAGCCGAAGAATCTTGCTCCTGATGAATCGGAAAAGCAGTCCGAGCAGTAATTCGCCACGGTTCGCACCGTGTGCCCTCGTGTGGCGTTTTCAGAGCATGAGTGGGGTAACTTTACCCTAAAGGCAATCGGGGCGAATGTGGGACGTTTGTCGCAGAAATTAGATTGGAAGAAATCAGATGATTTCGGGTGGGTTTGAGGGGCATTTAATATATTGCTGGTTAAAGTTTGGTCGCCTCATGGCGACCAAACGATTACATCGCCGAGCAAAGCTCGCCGAATTTGCAGAGGTTTGAAAGCCTTAACGGGCAGTCGCATAGAATGGAGGTTTTGAAATTTGCAGTCGGATACTATTAAAAATAAAGAAGAAAAAACAGGATTTACGGAAATTTCGGCAGTCGCCTCTGAGGATAAAAAGCAGAGATTCGGACTTAAAATATTTCCCGAAACTATGGAGATCATTGATACGCTTTTTGAGCATGACAACTGCAAGTCGCGGTCTGAGTTTATTGAAAAGGCAGTACGATTTTACTGCGGATATCTTCTTAACAAAGAGCATACAGCGACGGAGTTCATTGCTCCTCAGCTTGCAACGCTCACGGAGGGAATTGTAAAAGGCACGGAACAGAGGTTGTCCCGTGCTTTATTTAAGGTTGCTGTTGAGCTTGGTGTAGTATCACATATGCTTGCGGCGATCAATGATATTGATGATGAAACAATGGTGAAGCTTAGGGCTATGTGTACTGACGAGGTCAGGCGGATAAATGGGGTTATTAATTTTGAGAAGGCCGTTAGGTATCAGCGGTCAGATTAAATAAAATTAAAACGGGGGGTGATATGTTGTGGCTTTATCTCAAATTATCGTCACAAGCCGCTACCTGAAAAGCGGTACACAGAAAAGTAAAAACAAGCGAAGAAACTATACAAAGTATATTGCAACCCGTGAAACAGTTGAAGTTCGTGACCAAAACACTGTTGACAGAAATGATAACGCTACAAAAAATCAGAAGGAGCTTATAGATGATCTGCTTTCAGATTTTCCCGAAGCCAAAAGATACCTTGAGTATGAGGACTACACTGCGAACCCTACCGTAGAAAACGCTTCGGAACTAATCAGTACGATCATTGAACGCAATGCCGACGTTATCGGTAACCGACAGAATTTTGTCGGATATATGGCTATGCGCCCGGGAGTTCAGAAAAGAGGCACGCACGGTTTGTTTAATGAAAAAGACGAACCGATCATTCTTGACAGAGCTGCAAACGAGATAGCAAATCACAAAGGCAATGTATGGTCGCATGTTGTTTCACTTCGGAGAAAAGACGCTGTTCGTCTCGGCTATGATAATTCGGAGGTATGGCGAGATCTTGTGAAAAGGCATATCTCCGAGATCGCAAATGCACAGCGTATACCGCTATGCAATCTGAAATGGTATGCTGCTTTTCACGACACTACTCATCATCCGCATATCCATCTGCTTGTCTATTCGACAAATCCAAAGCAGGGATTTTTAACTACTAAGGGTATAGATCAGATACGTTCAGCTTTTGCAAACGACATATTCCATGACGATTTGCAGTCAATCTATCAGGAGCAGACGTTAAACCGTGACGAATTGAAAGCTGTATCCAAAACAGAGTTTGAAAGTATCGTTAGAAAAATTCAGCAAGGCGGTTTTGACAATCCGCAGCTTGAAAATTTTATCCGTAAACTACATTCTCAGTTACAGAATGTAAGAGGCAAAAAAGTGTATGGCTATCTTCCATCCAATGTTAAGGAAACGGTCAACAATATATTTTTGGAGCTTGCAAAAGATGAGAATATTCGTCAGCTCTATGAAAAATGGTGCAGCTTGGAGCGTTTGAAATACAAGACCTATACGCAAAAAGAAAAAGTACTGCCTGCTTTGACAGAAAATAAGGTGTTTCAGCCGGTGAGGAATATGATAATCAGGACTGTGCTTGATATGGAGAGCCCTATGGTCGATGTAGTGGTTCAAGACCCTGAACTGATAGTGCCTAATATCTATGATTCTGATGTTGAGATATATACGTCGATTGATGGTAAGACACACTTTGGAAACGCTATGATTGCAAATACGGTGATTGGTCTGTTTGTTAATCTTAGCAGGTGTATTGAAGAGGACTATGTGCAGAAGTATAAGCCGGTTAAGCAGATGGTTGACAGGAAGCTAAGGCAAATGATTCTAAAGAAAAAGCAGGAGTTGGGCGTAAAAGAGGAGACTAATATTACAATGCAATAGAAAACGGCGGATTCGTGCTTCATAGCATCCGGATCCGCCGTTTTTGTTTCGCAAATTCTGTACATTTGCGAAAGGATTTTAAGAGTAATTTTGGTCTTGAAATTGATAGATTTGATGAAAAGTTAATCACATTATATCACACCAAAATCCATTTGTAAAGACATTATTTTAAAAATTGAAGAAAAAATCTAAAAAAATCAGGCTGACAAAGATTTTCAGCCGTCAGTTTTTTAGTATGAGGAGGATGAAAAAATGAGGAACGCACTTAATATTTACAAGAGAAAGGACGGTCGCTTTGAGGGTCGTATTCCTTTTGGTCGTAACGACAATGGAAGCTTAAAGTATAGGTATTTTTATTCAAAAGACCTTGCTGAATTAAAATATAAAATGCTCTCGGCTTATACCTCAATAGAAAAATACAATACTATATCATGCGCTAAAACTCTTTCGGAAATTTGTGCAGAATGGCTTTCTTGTGCGAAGCTTCGTGTAAAGCGTTCAAGCTACTGCTGCTATGAAAGGAATATAAATAAACATATACTTCCGTACTTCAAGCAAACAAAATACAGCGAGCTTAATTCGGTCAAGATCAACGCTTTTATCGAGTATCTTTTGAAAAATGGAAAATCCAATGGCAAGGGAGGCTTGTCGTCTAAAACGATTCGTGATAATATTGTTTTGCTTCGTTCCGTCGCAAAGTATGCCGAAAGCGAATACGGATACAAAAATCCTATGAGAAATGTTATCATGCCAAAGGAGAATACAAAAGCTGCGATGGTTTTTAATAGAGATGAACGCAGCAGCCTTCAATCATATCTTATGAACGACTTGAACAAAACAAATGTCGGAATACTGCTTGCTATGTATACGGGAATGCGTATTGGCGAGCTTTGTGCTGTCACGGCGGAAGATATTGATATTCAAAATGGCGTAATCTTCATCACAAAGACTGTTCAACGTGTTTCGGATACTACCGGCAGCAGCAAAACAAAAGTAATTGTCGGCTCACCAAAAAGCAGAAGCTCCGAGAGAGCAATTCCTATTCCGAACTTTCTGATAAATATTTTAAAGAACACCCCATGCAATAATGGTTATTTGCTGACCGGAACATCAAAGCCTGTCGAGCCAAGAACTATGCAGAACAGATTCAAATCAGTATTGAAGCAGTGCGGTGTGCGAGAAGCGAATTTTCATTTACTGCGTCACACATATGCCACGGTTTGCATAGAGAATGGTTTTGATGCGAAGACGGTAGGCGAGTTACTGGGACATTCAAGCGTTCAGATTACGCTTAATCGCTATATGCACTCCGATATTGAAATAAAGAAGCGCTGCGTTGAAAACTTAAACCTTGTTTCATAAAAAAAGTATTAAGCCGTCAGATTTCCTGCCGCAATAACCTGAAAGCCTTTATTTTTCCTGTATTTTCAAGCGTTTTGCTTAAATGTACAGAATTTGCGAAAGTTTTTGCTGCCTATATTAATATATTATACCATAGTTTTAACAGATTATGTATTGATTTTACGTGAAATAATTGGTATAATGTCAATTAAGGCAGGTGAGCTTTATGATAAAAATAGCAATAGTTGATGATGAAAAATATGTGTGTGAACATTTGAAACAATTATTGATAGAATATCAGTTCAAATACAATTTGGATTTTAAAGTTGATATATTTTTATCATGCGAAGATTTATTTGAAAGAGTTCAATCTTCAGTGAACTATCATTTAATCTTTTTGGATATTGAATTTCCCAATATGAATGGTGTAAATCCTAGCAAAAAAATCAGATTGGGAATGGGAGATATAAGAACTCAGATAATTTTTATCTCGGCTAAAGATTCATACGCAATGGAGTTGTTTTCTGTTCAGCCTTTTGATTTCATCGTTAAACCCGTAAAGAAAGAACGATTATATCCGTGCATTTCTAAATTCATTAAATATTATGCCAATAGCAGTATGTTTTTTACATATACATTGGAAAATATGAAACATAAAATAGCTATCAGCGAGATCATTTATATACAAAGCGAAAGAAAAAAGCTGAAACTAATTACGTCAAACGGTGTTATAATATGTTATCATAAATTTAGTGACGCTGTAACCAATGAAATGAAGAATGATATGGTTGTCGTAAAACGTGGCTTGGCGGTTAATATTAATCATATCGTTGATACCGATTTTGAAACTGTTGTATTATCAAACGGAACAAAGCTAAAGATCAGCGACGGATATCGTAATAGTGTAATGGATGTCTTATCTGATAAGATTGGAGGAGCGTAAATGCAGCCAATAGTGTATTTAATTTCTAATGCGGTACATATGTATGCGGTATATATACTTTTTACTGCGGTTTTGGGTAAGAGCAAGCTGCCTAAATATGCGGAGCTCTTGACGTATTATGTTTACTATCTGATAAACTGCGGCGTGTACCTTTTTATGGATAGCATGATGCTGAATTTGATCAGTAATATATTGCCTATGTTTATGATAATGCTGCAATACCGAAAACCGATACAAACGTATATATTTCTTACAATTGGCGTTTGCGCAGTAGGTATGATTTTGGATTGGATGTTATTTTGCATATTCCCGGAATCAATGCTATTAAAATCAAACACGCCTCAAAGTATTTCATTTCTTGGATTAGTTTTTTTGTTCAGACATTATTTCAACAGAAAAGAGAAGGTTATCGTTAATTCCGGGTATGTGATCTTTCTTATAATAATCTCTATTGGTACAATCGTTATTGCAGAGCTCTCAGGACCAGAATTCAATGTCAGATGTTTTATTATTTCGTTGATACTGCTTGTTATAAATTTCTTGAATTTTTATTTATACGATAGATACATAGAGAATATGCAGTTTCAGATTATGTTTAATGAAATTGCATCGTCAAATAAAGCATATCAGAATCAGCTGATTATAATGAATGAATCACAAAAGCAGATACGCTTATTGAAGCATGATATGAAAAACCATTTGCTGAAATTGAAATATGATTTAGTAAACGACAATTGTCAAAAAGCTGTAAATTACATCGACGAAATGAGCGAAAAAATCACAGCGGAAAAAGAGTTTGTAAGCACGGGGAATGTTGATTTTGATTGTTTACTGAATTATAAATTGGCGATAGCTCAGGAATATGGAGTGGACTTTTCTTGTAACGTTGTTTTACCTGAAGAGTTGCAGGTCGATTCATTTGATTTAACAGTAATTCTTGGAAACCTGCTTGACAATGCGTTAAACGCATTAAAACAAGCTGAGAAAAAGATACTTGAGATAGATATTAATTATTCCATAGGAATGATAGTTATTAAAATCGAGAATACATTTTCCGGTATGAATAATACATATGATAATCCCGGAGAACATGGATACGGATTAATAAGTGTTCAGACTTCATTGGAAAAGTATAACGGGAAACTTCAGAATGATATTATTGATAATAAGTATATTGCAAAAGCTATTTTATATAATATAAAACAAAAAGAAAAGTGAACTTTAGCAGTGCCAAAATCGGCGCTGCTTTTTTGTACCCAAAAATACTATGGTTCGTACCATAGTTTGACTTATATCGACATTTTTATGCTATGTTAATAATGTGAATATCACAATAGTTTTAAAAGGGAGTGTTATTATGAAGTCTTTTATGCTCAAGTTTTTCAAGAAGTATGGCGGTATGTTTGCTGCATTGGCATTGACAATCACAGCTGTTAACGTTAACAGTGCTTGTTTTTGGATAGCTAATCAGCCAAAACTTCCTGCTGATGCAAAGAGCCTTCGCAAATTTTAATGTTTGCTAAGCTTGCAGAGTATCTCACTCAACAGCTTGAAAATGAAAACGTTATTTCGTCCGATAAAAGGGAATTGTATAGATACGGTTTTCAAAATGGTATGATATTGACGCTCAATTTTATCACGTCGATACTGATTGGTGTGATTTTCGGAAAAGCTTTGGAAAGCATTATTCTTTTGGCGGCGTATATTCCGTTGAGAAGTTATGCAGGCGGTCATCATTCAAGTTCATCAGAAAAATGTTACATAGTATCATCGCTGATTATGATAATTTGGATGTGTCTGTTAAAATTCCAAATTCTTTCGACAAGCTGTTGTGTGATAATGCTCGTTATTGGAAGTTGTGTTTGCTTTGTTTTTTCTCCAGTTGCAGGAGAAAATAAGCCTTTGGACGAGTTAGAATGCAAGATGTACAGAAGAAAATCACTGCTCATTTTATTGGTTGAGATCATTATATGGATAATTTTCACTTGTGTCGCTAAGATAGAAAGTGAAGTTATTCCTATTATTATATTTACAGAAGCATTAATGCTTCTGTTGGGAAAAATCAAAAATATAAGGTATAAGAAGGTTTATTAAAAAATATATATTTGAAGTAAAAGTGAGGAAAATGTATGAAAGCAAACAAGAAATTGCGTATTGGAGTAATTGCCGTATCGATAGCCGCAGTAACTGCTGTTACAGTAGTTACTGCGGCTATTTATGATGTTCGGAGGTTAAATGATAATCCGTGGGAGCATACCTTGCTTGCAGCGGATGATAACGGCCATATAAATGCCCAAGGCGGCAGTTTATCTATTGACGGAGACGTTCGCTCTAATGGAAACGTTTCATTGAATGACGATAAAATTACCGTTTCAGGCTATGTCGCAGCGAATAAGACTATAATTAGCAATTCGGATGATGTTTACTTTGGCAGTAAATATGATAATTCGGAGAAAATTACTGTTCCAAATGTTTGGAACAATGTTTATACAATTGCACAGAGTATCGAAGCAGATAAAAATGAATCGAAGAGTTTTACTGATAATTTTTTAACGTTAGATGGTGCAGTAATTTCAGGAGATTCTTTAAATATAAACGTATCTGCGGATAATGCGCCTATTTCTGAAACTACAAAAGATAAAACAGGTAAAGTTGGAGCTTTTGGCGCAGGATTCTTTACCAAGGTATACGAAAATAAGGCAAAATGGGAGGAAATCTTCCCTATACTGTTCCAAAATTCAGAATTTGAAACAGACTCTGTTCTTGAACTTGGCAATAACAGTAATTTCATTCCCGTTCAAGAACAGGTAGTAAGTAATTCATGGCAGGACTATGAGCAACTGCCAGGTTCAGTTATAAGCGATAACTTTTCGGAAGAGAGATTAAAGGAATATATAAGTATGTTGAAACAGGACAATCCTGTTTTTTCTGCGTGTTCGTCAGACTTTGTGAAGATTCAGGCTAATGGATCGATAAATCCTGAAGAAGCTGAAAAGGCAAGAAAACTGGTGATAGAGGGCGGTCATATTACGCTTAACGGGGATTATGAAAATCTTGAAGAAATTAAGCTTGATAACTGGGGCGGAGTGCAGCTTATAGGAAATTTTCCTAAACTTAAATATATTTACCGAACTGGAAATTCTGATATGAATCTCGCAGGAGATTTTCCCGCCCTTGAATGTGTATACACAATGGGCGGTCAGATTCTGTTAGGCACAGGTGATGTTGGGTTTAATGCTGATAATTTGACTGTAATAGACGAATATGGACCGATAGTAGTATATACAGCTAAAGATGTTAATCTTACAAGCAGCAGACTGGTGACTACACAGATGATACTGATGAGAGGTGCGGGAGCAGACAAAATAGCTTCTAGGTTTAATGTTGAAAATACGTTGATGGCAGCTATAAATGGTGTTATGTTTGAAGATATGAATGACAATAATACCACAAGATATGGGGACCTTCCTGTATTTTATTCTACATATCCGATGTCGATAATAAACTGTAATTTCAAACTTTTACAAGGAACATTTATTAATAGTCAAAAAGCAATTATTATGGCTAATGCCAATATAGGCGTTTTCCGTGGATTTATGTTTTCTCCTGAGGGTGTTGACGAGTATAGAAACAGCTCCGCTGTCGGATTTTATGTAAATACATATGCATATAATATATCTCCTAATATCAACAGCTTGAACAAACAGCCTAACGGAACAGAAGAAATCGGAAGAATAAGCGATTTTGAGTATTCCGATTTTCCAAAAGAGCTTGTTTCGTGTATAGGCGACGCAGAAAACTTTTTAAGCGGACTGGAAAATCAGGACAATGATTTCGTGCTCGGAGAAATGAACGGAAAACCGGGTGAACTCCTCATTGGCAGATATATTCTTGCTGATGAAGATATTGTAATATCAGCGGATACTCTGAAGAACAGGAAAAATGCATTTTCGGTGATTGCATCTGAAAGCGGTAATATAACGTTAAATGTAAAAAATGAAATGGATGCTCAGACAATAATTTATGCTCCTAATGGCAAGGTTACATTAAACGTTAGTACAGGAACTCTTCATGGAAGAATATTTGCAAAAAATATTGAGATCGTTTCCGACTCTTTTGAAATTACTGGCGGAACAGAGGATATTTCATATCTTGGTTTTGTTTACATTAAGGATTCAGATTCCGAGTCAACATCTGACGATACCAGTCTGACGGACTCAAAAACTGATTCGTCCAAGACAGACTGCAGTTCTGTTGATTCTGAGGATTCTTCGGTAAATTCCGATTTGGATGATAATTCAACTTCACAAGGGGCTTCCTCTGGATACGATACGAGTTCGTCTGACTCAAGCTCAGGAAATTCATCAAGCTTAGAGTTGTCAGGTTCAAGTTCGGGCGATGACAGCAGTTTGTCAGGTTCAGACAAGTTTAATGAACCGCAATATGAGTATGATAGACTTAATCGTCTTATTAAAGTGACCTATGATGAAGAAAATTATGTGGAATATATGTATGACGCTAACGGTAATATAACTCAAATTGTTACTGTAATTGACGGTGAAGAGAAGTAAATTAGGAGTGAAATGAATATGAAGAAATTTGTTAAACGGGCAATAAGCCAGGTCATTGCATTGGCTCTTGCTTTTCAGATTGTGGGTCAGTGCGGATATTCTTTTGCTGTTCAAGCTGACTATTCGTCTGAGTCTGAAATAGTAACAGAAAGTAATGCGGATAATGTTTTAGAAAATGATGTTGTTGCTCAGAACGATGAAAACACAGAAGAGATTGATGAGCCATCTGAAGATGAGATAGTTTATGAGGATATGAATGTAAATTCTGATACGACTTTGACTGCACAAACAGAAGTTAAGGATTTGTATATTAATTATGGAACATTAAACCTTAATGAAAATACACTTATAGTACATGGCAACGTTGTTATTCAAAATAGAGGTTGTTTGAATTTCAATAAGGGTGAATTAATATGTAACGATTTTACAATGACTGGTACGTATTATTCTCGTTATATGTATATGCGCAATGCAAATGATCTTTTAGTTGTTGAAGGAAATTTCAATTTTAACGGCGGCAGCTTTTCTGGAGATGATGCAACTGCCGGAATTATTGAGCTTAGAGGTAATGTTAATATAACAACAGGATTTAATCCTTCCCGAGAGCAAAAAGTAGTTCTTAACGGACTTGACAGTCAGGAAGTGTATATTAACGAAAAAAACTGTAGTTTTAATATTCTTGAAGTAAGCAATACAAGTGAAGGGGGAATACTATCAGATTATCCTATTTCTGCGAACAGTATGATTGGTGATCTTAGTCAGATACATTATTCATTTGGTGGTGCGGTGGGTACTGTGTTATCCGGAGATATGGAATTGGATAATTATTGTCTATCAGTGGGCGAGTTGGATCTCAATGGACATACTTTAACGATCAATGGAGATTTCATCCAAGCCGGCGGAGAAGTAAAGATAAATAACGGAAAGCTCGTCGTAAACGGAGATTATCGTA
>OIZW01000137.1_pt1 | contig 76175 bp, 66 predicted proteins | sample 1588581 | NCBI WGS metagenome assembly OIZW01 (sample SAMN03283266) | human gut metagenome | biome: human-associated habitat; material: feces | host: Homo sapiens | place: USA | collected 2013 | reverse complement strand
AAAGTAGCCAAAAGCACCGCTTAGACCTACGGTCTAAGAACCCCTCGCGCGCTATACTCAGTTGCGATTTCCCGCGTATTCTCGCGGGCATAGCCTTTTGTCGCCGTTGTCGGATAAAAGGACTGTGCCTGCGTTCATCGGCGCGGAGGCTGGCGCGGCCGCTTGCTTCAGCCACGGTAGACGTTTTTCGCTCCTACCGCCGCACCCCCAAGCCTTCCCACTGATGAGGTCACAGGGAGACGGGTGCCCGGGCCGCACAAGCTCAAGCCTTCCCCCTTGATGGGTTCGCGGCGTTGAATGACACGCCGGTGGCGTGTCAGATCCGCGAACCGACCGACCCGCAGGGAGACAGGTGTCCCCGAAGGGGGCAGATGAGGCGTCGCCGCGCAGCGGCGTAAGCGCATTATTTGTCTCCGATGGGGATAGTTTCGCGCCCCGGCGCGAGCGCTTCTTTTGTCTCCGACGGCCCCATTTCTTCCAACAGCGGAAGAAATGGGGGAAAGAACGCCGGCAGAAACTGCGTTTCTGCACTTCCTCAGCGCGCTACGCCTGTTCGCCGCTGTCCGTTTTCCCTCACGTAACCGGCGTTTTCCTGATCGTTGTCGTTCCCCCGACTGTGCCTGCACAGCTTTCCGCTGCCGCTGCCTGTTACTATGGCAAAAATTATTCGTTCTGCCGTGTCGCAGGCTAAGAAATAATTATATTCTGTGCCCGACGGGCACACCTACCTTTGCCGCCGCAAGGCGGCAAAGGCGCGATTTGATAATCGCCACTCGACCAGCGCACCAACCCCTACCCTCACTGCTGTCAGCGGCAGCGGCGCAAGAGGTACAAGCGATCCCCCGAACCGACAATGTTATCCACCGCACTTCATGCGCGAGTGCATACCGCCAAATCTGCATGACCCACAGCGCGCCAAGGGACCCTTAGACCGTAGGTCTAAGCGACTTTCTTTCTCACATTTCTTTCTTCGCAGAAAGAAATGTGGCCGCCGGAGGCCGCCTCCCCGCTAGGGGAAAGCCAACTCGCCGCCGCGGCGGCGAAACCCTCCCCGCGCCAAGGGGTCCTTAAACCGTAGGTTTGAGTGGTTTTCTTTGGTAACTTTCTTTTTACAAAAAAAGAAAGTTACTCGTGCCGGAGCACGAAACGCCCCATCCCGCGCCCGCAAGCGCAAAAAAAGAGACGGCCTTCGCCGTCTCTTTTTGTATCTCATCAGTTGTCCGTGCGGTTCCGCCACTCCAGCTCCTGCTCCAGCTCGAATTTCAGCTTCTTGTTCTCCTCCACCAGCGTGTCGTAGTGGGTGCCCTGCACGTAGTACTTCACGAACGCAAACGTGGCCTCGTTGAACTCCTCCTCCGTGTACTCCGGCAGCAAGGAGCCGTTCTTCCGGCGCAGACCGGTGACCTCGATCACCACCAGCCGGCGGTGCTCCTCGGACAGCTGAAACAGCTTCAGCTGCTCGGGGATCTCCAGCTCCAGATCGCAGCGCTCGTTGACGATCTCCAGCAGACGGCGCTGCTCCGGCTTGGCGGACACGATGACGCCGTGCTCGGCAAACAGCCGCTTCAGATAGCTGGCGGAGACCTCCTCCCGGGTAATGGTGCCCTTGCCGATGCCGGTGAGCATGGTGTTGGACAGGTTCAGGCTCACATAGACCTCACTGCCGGTCTTCGGGTATTTCATGGACGTACCTCCTGATGTTCCGTTTTATTCGCCTCGCGGGCGTGGCTTCGTTCTGCGTATACCGTACCACATTCTATAAGAAATTGCAACTATTATATGATAAAAACACGGTATTTTTCTCAAAAATACATGGTTTTCATCATCCCAAACGTACCAAACATTTTATACGCGCCTCCTGCCGTCCCGGCAAACTTTCCCTATTCAAACGCCCCGCGATGTGATACAATGTTGCCATAGCACAGTGCGGGCGGGCACGCCTGCCCGACACGATAAGGACAAGGGGGCTCTGCCATGAACATCCAGCGCGCCTATGTGGAGATCACCAACCTCTGCAACCTCCACTGCGACTTCTGCGCCGGCCACCACCGGCCGCTGATGGCCATGCGTACCGATGACTTTGCGGTGGCGGCCAAAAAGCTGCGTGCCGTCACGCAGTATATCTATCTCCACGTTATGGGCGAGCCGCTGCTCCACCCGGAGCTGGGGAAAATTTTGGATACCTGCGCCCAGCTGGACTTCCGTGTCTGCATCACCACCAACGGCACGCTCCTGCCCAAAAAGTTGGATATCCTGCTTGCCTGCCCCGCCCTACATAAGGTAGCCGTCTCTCTCCATTCCTTCGAGGGCAACCACCTGAACGTGCCCCTGGAGGACTACGTCACCGGCTGTCTCCGCAGCTGCCAGAAGCTGGCCACCGCTGGGGTCAACTGCACCCTGCGCCTGTGGAACAGCGGCATGCCCCAGGCCCTGAACCCGGAGATCGAGCGCATCCTGGGCGAGCTCACCGGGCAGAATACCGCCCACCTCCCCGAGGATATGCTCCACAACCGCCGCCTGGCCCCCCGCATCTACATACAGAAGGACGAGCACTTCTACTGGCCCGGCGACGAGAACAACGACTGCCCCGACGACACCCAGTACTGCTACGGCCTGCGCCGCCAGCTGGGCGTGCTGTGCGACGGCACCGTGATCCCCTGCTGTCTGGACAGCGAGGGCCGGCTGGCCCTGGGCAACATTTTCCACCAGAGCCTGGACTACATTCTCAACACGCCCCGGGCCCAGCGCATCCGCCGCGGCTTTGACTGCCGTGAGCCCGCCGAGGCCCTCTGCCGCCGCTGCCACTACGCCTCCCGCTTTAATATACCTTTACCACAGAGCAACAAAAAGTAACGATCAGACAACAGCATTTGAAAATAAATGGCAAACAAGAGTAACAAAAACAGCAACCAAAGCTCCCATAAAATACCGGTCCCGCTGGCCTCTCTGCCGGCAGTCCTGCTGCCCTGGTACGACCGGGAAAAGCGTTCTCTCCCTTGGCGAGATATCGTTACGCCTTATCGCACCTGGGTGTCGGAGATCATGCTCCAGCAGACGCGGGTACAGGCGGTGCTTCCCTATTTTGAGCGGTTTATGGCCGCCGCGCCGGACGTGCCCGCCCTGGCGGAGTTAGCGGAAGACCGTTTGCTCTCCCTGTGGCAGGGCCTGGGCTATTACAGCCGCGCCCGCAGCCTGCAGCGCTCCGCCCGTGTCATGGTGGACCAATACGACGGCTGTCTCCCTGACACGTACAGCGACCTGATACAGCTCCCCGGAATCGGCGACTATACGGCGGGCGCGATACTCTCCATCGCCTTTAATAAAGCCGTTCCTGCCGTTGACGGCAACGTACTTCGTATCGCGGCGCGGCTGACCTCCTGCGGCGATAACGTCCTTGACCCGCGGACACGCCAGCACGTCCGCGATGCGCTGGCGGCCGTCATGCCCACCGACCGCCCCGGCGATTTTAACCAGGCCATGATGGACCTGGGTGCCGCAGTCTGCTTGCCAAAAAATCCCAACTGCGAAAGCTGTCCCGCCGCAAGCCTTTGTGCCGCAAAGGCTGCGGGGCTCCAGTCCCGGCTGCCGGTGCGGGAAAAAAATACCGCCAAGCCGGAAAAGGACCTGACGGTCTTTCTGCTGACCACCCCCGATGGCCGCACAGCCCTGCGCCGCCGCCCGGAAACGGGCCTGCTCTCCGGCCTGTGGGAGTTTCCCAACACCGCGGGTGAATTGACGGAAACCCTTGCGGCACAACAGCTTCGGGACTGGGGACTCACGCCTCTTGCCTGGGAAAAGCGCTTTTCGGACAGGCATATCTTTACCCATCTCCGCTGGAATATGACGGTATTTCGCTTAACCGTCGCTGGCGACGGCCCTCCGGGCTGGGTCTGGGCATCTGATGACCGGGACCTCTACCCCATGCCCACCGCCTTCAAAAAGTTGGAAAATAAATAAAATCGTATGCAAATAAAGGAGAAACAGGGATGGCACAGTTGTATTTTAAGTTTGGCGCCATGGGCTCCAGCAAGACGGCCAACGCGCTGATGGCGCGGTTCAACTACGAGGAGCGCGGCCAGGAAACGCTGCTGGTAAAGCCCCGTCTGGACACCCGCGACGGCGACCACATGGTCTATTCCCGCATCGGCCTGAAGCACCCCTGCATCTACTTTGACGAGATGCGCGAAATGTCGGAAACCGAACTGCAGACCTATGCCTGTATTATCATCGACGAAGCCCAGTTTCTGACAAAAGATGAGGTCTATTACCTCGTCCACCTCGTCGATGACTGCAGCATCCCCGTCATCTGCTACGGTCTCCGCGCCGACTTCAAGGGCGACTTGTTCCCGGGCAGCTACCATCTGCTGGTGCTGGCGGACAAGCTGGAGGAGGTCAAAACTATCTGCTGGTGCGGCAAAAAAGCGGCCTTTAACGCCCGTTTCGACGAAAACGGCCATGTGGTAAAGGAGGGCGCACAGGTGGTGCTGGGCGCCAACGACAAGTATATCGGCCTGTGCCGCCGCCACTGGATGGCTGGCGACCTGGGCCCGGATTTTGACATCCACAAGGTATGATCTGCACCTTATGTCCCCGTAACTGCGGGGCAGAGCGCACTGCGGAGCACGGCAGCGGATTCTGCGGTATGCCCGCCGGACTGCGGGTGGCACGGGCCATGCTGCACCGGTGGGAGGAGCCGCCCATCTCCGGCACAAATGGCGCAGGAACGGTGTTTTTCTCCGGCTGTACCCTGCGGTGCTGCTACTGTCAGAATGGCAGTATTTCCGCCGGTGGTCAGGGAAAGGATATCTCCACGGCGCGGCTGCGGGAGATATTCGACGAGCTGATCTCCCGGGGCGCACACAACATTGAGCTGGTGACGCCCACTCATTTCCTGCCGTGGATACTGCCGGCCCTGGAGCCAAAGCTTCCGGTACCGGTGGTGTACAACTGCGGTGGGTATGAAAAGGTCGATACGCTGCGGAAGCTGGAAGGAAAGGTAGACATATATCTACCGGACCTGAAATATGCCGACGGCGCGCTGGCTAAGGCACTCTCCGGGGCGGAGGACTACTTTCCCACGGCCTGCGAAGCCATACGAGAGATGTTTCGTCAGGTGGGACGGCCGGTATACGATGAAAACGGGCTGATGAAACAGGGTGTGATCCTGCGGCATCTGGTGCTGCCGGGATATCTGGACAACACTCGGAGGGTGTTGGACTGGATCGCGGAGACCTTCGCACCCGGCGACGTGGCGATGTCCCTGATGAGCCAGTATACGCCGCCGCCTGGCATGACGGGCCGGCTGGCGCGGCGGGTGACGGCGGCGGAATACCGGGCGGCAGTGACCTATATGCGGAACTGCGGCATTGAGGACGGCTTCGTGCAGGAACGGACCTCCGCCGAGGAGGCCTACACGCCGGCCTTTGACGGAACAGGTGTATAAACGCAAAAAAAGAAAGCCCTTTCGGGCTTTCTTTTTTTGCTGTTATCGGGCCTGGGCGCGGTCATAAGAGACCACCACGCGGCGGTTTGGCTCAGTACCCACGGAGTAGGTGGTGACACCGGGGACATCCTGCAGGGCAGCGTGGATCACATGGCGCTCGTAGGCGTTCATGGGCTCCAGGGTCACGCTGCGGCGGTACTTCTGTACCTTGGTCGCCACCTTGCGGGCCAGGCTCTCCAGACTCTGCTCACGGCGGGCACGGTAGTTTTCGGCATCCATCTGGACGCGGACACGCTTGCTGTCGCTGCCGGTGTTGATGGCATAGTTGGTCAGCTGCTGGATGGCATCCAGCGTCTCGCCGCGATGGCCGATCAGCTGACCCAGACGCTCGCCCACCAGAATGACCTTGTAGCGGCCCTTCTCCACCTCGTAGACCTTGACCTCGGCGGCGCTGTCCATGTGCTGGAGCAGGCCGGAGACGAAGGCGATGATACGCTTGGCATTATCGTCATCACACTCGGGCAGGTCGATGGCCGGGGCCACAGGGGCGGGACGCTCCTTTTTCTCGGGGCGGGGACGGTCGCTGCGGTCGGGACGGCTCTGACGGTCCTGACGGGGCTTGTCAGCCTTTGGCGCCGCCGGCTTAGCGGGGACGGCGGGCTTGGGCTCCGCCTTGGGGGCTGCAGGGGTCTCGGGGATGATCTTCACCTCGGCGGGGGCGGCAACGTCTGCCTCCTCGGGACCATAGGTGATACGGATACGGGCGGGGGTGGCGCCGATGCCCAGGAAGCCGGTCTTGGCACGCTCCAGAATGGAGACAGACACGTCATCGCGGTCCATACCCAGCTGCTCAAGGCCTTTACGCAGCGCCTCGTCCTCAGTCTTGCCCGTTACGTCGATATAACTCATAGACAAAACTCCTTATTCGTCGTAGTGTTCCTCGCGGTAGGCGCGGCCCCGTGCGTAGGGACGGTTGCCCACCTTGCCGGCTTCCGTGGTGCTCTCGCCGGTCTTTTTCTTTTTGGGCTGGGGCTGGGGCTTCTTGCCGCCCTTGGACTGGGCCTGCTGCTCCAGCTGACGGTTGTAGTTCTCGCGGGCAGCCTGCATCTTGGCGTAGCGGGCCTCGCGCTTCTGGCGCTCCTTGTCGGTCTCCTCGCGGTCCAGCACCTTAGAGAAGTGCTTGTTCAGCACCTGCTCCTGAATGCAGGAGAAGGCGGCGTTGGCGATCCAGTAGACGCACAGAGCGGCGGGAAGGATATAACCCATCCACACCGTCATCAGGGGCATCATGTAGAGCATCGCCTTGGAGGAGCCGTTCATGTTGCTGTTGCCGTTGGTCTTCATGGAGATGCGGGTCATCAGGAACTGCAGCGCGGCGGAGATCAGCGGCATGAGCATGATGCCGATGACGGGCCAGCCGCCGGAGGGGAACTGGCTGAACAGATCCTTGGGCACAGCGGACAGGTCCATGCTGAGGAAGGTGTAGTTCAGGTCGATAAGACCATCGAATTTGCCCTCGAAGCTGGACCAGTTATCGTGGATGAACTTAGCCAAATAGATCTGGTCGTAGGCCGCGGCCTGTCCCCCTGCCCCGGAGACATACCCCAGGGACACCGCCAGCTCGGTGATCTTGGCGATGACCTCATTAGACAGGGACATGAAGTAGCGCAGAGGTGTACGGATGATGTAGTACAGGGCGATCAGGATGGGGAAGGGCAGGAAGGACCACAGGCACCCGGACATGGGGTTGACGCCCTCGCGGGCATAGAGGTCCGCGATCTCCTGCTGCTGCTTTTCTTTGTTATTGGCGTATTTTTTCTGGATCTCCTGCACCTTGCTGTTCATGCGGCCCATGCGGAGCATACTCTTCTTGCTCTTGAGCTGGAAGGGAAGCAGCACCAGCTTGACGATCAGGGTGAAGAGGATCAGAGCGACGCCGTAAGAGCCCGTCCAGGTATAGAACAGGCGGGTGAGCCACGCGAACGGCACACAGATGTAGTAGCCGAGTTGTGCGAACATAGGCTTTTATTCCTCCGTAGTTTTTTGAGGGGGTTGGTTCAGGGCACCGGATCATACCAGCCGCCCTTGTGATGGTGGAAGGGATGGCAACGCATAAGACGCTTGAAGGCCAGCCAGCCGCCCTTGGCCGCACCGTATTTCTCGACCGCCTCAAGGGCGTACTGCGAGCAGGTGGGGATATAACGGCAGCGGGGCGGGAACAGGGGCGAGACGGCCCGGCGATAAAAGCGGATAGCGGAGAGAAGGAACTTTTTCATACGTCCTCCCGCAGCAATCCCAGCTCTGCAAGGCAGCGGAGGTATTGCTTTTCCAGCTTGTGATAGGGCAGCTCGGCGGCACGGACACGGCCCACCATGATAATATCCCAGCCGGGGAGCATATCGGCCCTGTGCAGGCGATAGAGCTCACGAAACCGGCGGCGGACACGGTTGCGGACCACGGCGTGGCCCAGCTTGGTGGAGACGGTGACGCCCAGGCGGCTCATTCCCTGTCTGTTCTTCAGGCAGTAGACCACCACGCCGCCGGAGACGGCAGACCGGCCCCTGCGGTAAATGCGGCGGAAGTCGCTGTTTTGCTTCACCGTTACTCTTGCGTCCATGTGTTCCCTCGCTATACTGGTTTTGCCTCGCCAGATACACCGATAGGGACGGGGATCTCGATCCTCCGTCCCTCAGGGCTTATCTGTATGTGCGATGCACCTTCCGTGACCTCAATGGGTCAGACGGGCACGACCCTTGGCACGACGACGGGCCAGAACCTTGCGGCCGTTGCGGGTGGCCATTCTCTTGCGGAAGCCGTGCTCCTTGGAGCGCTGACGCTTCTTGGGCTGATAGGTACGGAACATTGCATGACACCTCCATTTTTAAGATTATCCGGCGGAACGGTGAGGTCCCGCGCTTACTCGACAGCGGTGAGATATTCACCGCCGCAGTAAACATTTCCACGCCTGTTGCACATCTGCGTGCAACCACGCGGAGTATATTATACAGATACAGGGGGGCACTGTCAACAAAAATTTACCCACAAACGCCCGTTTTTGCGGGAAAAACAGGGAAAAAGCCGGCAGTTTATATTTAGAATAGGTGTAGACTTCGGGTGTGTTTTCTGCTATAATGTGGTGGGATATTTTGCGGCGGTACACCCCCCGCCATTTTACTGCGGAGGAAAACAGACAGCCTCCGCCGAAAGGGGAGCTTTTGCTTGAATTCCATGAAAGACCTGTGGGACAGCGTTCTCAAACGACTGAGCCATGAGCTGTCCGAGACCACCATCAACACCTGGTTCGACGAGGTAACGGTGGTAACGATGGAGGACTCGGCCTTCGTTCTCCATTGCAGCAATACCTTTAAAAAAAGCACCATCGAGGCCCGGTTCCTGCCCCATATCAAGGCGGCGCTGCGGGACCTGTTCTCTACGGACCTGGAGGTAAAAATTCTGGACGATCAGCAGCTGGCGGCTTACCACGGTGTGGCGCCGGACAGGCCGGGCGATCTGTCAGAGTCGGAGGCCTTCACCTTCGAGACGTATGTGGTGGGACCCCAGAACAAGCTGGCCTTTGCCGCCGCCAAGGCGGTGACCGAGAAGCCCGGCGAGAACTACAACCCGCTGTTTATCTACGGCGACTCCGGTCTGGGCAAGACGCACCTGCTGTACGCTATCGCCAACGCCCTGCGTAAAAAGCGGCCAGAGGCACGGATCGTCTATGTGAAGGGCGACGACTTCACCAATGAGCTGATCGCCTCCATCCGGGAGAACCGCAACGCGGAGTTCCGGGAAAAGTACCGGCAGACGGATATCCTGTTGATGGACGATATCCAATTCATCGCCGGCAAGATACAGACCCAGGAGGAGTTCTTTCACACCTTCAACACCCTGTATGAGTCCGGCCGGCAGATCGTGCTGACGTCAGACCGGCCGCCCAAGGAGATCACCCAGCTGGAGGACCGGCTGCGGACCCGGTTTGAGTGGGGCCTGATGGTAGATGTGGCCCCGCCGGACTTCGAAACGCGGTTCGCTATCGTGCAGAATAAGGCCGCCATGCTGGGCGTGAAGCTGCCAAACGAGGTGACGGACTACATCGCGGAGAACATCACCTCCAACGTGCGGCAGATCGAGGGCACGCTGAACAAGATCCTGGCCTACCGGGACCTGCTGGACGACCAGGTAAACGAGGAGACCGTCAGCCGGGCCATCCGGGATATGCTGAAAAAGAGCAACGACTTTGCCCCCACCCCCAGCATCATCGTGGGATACATATGCAGCTACTTCCACGTTGACGAGGAAACGCTGCGGGGACAGAGCCGCAGCCGCGATGTAGTGGCCGCGCGGCAGATCGCCATGTACCTCATCCGCCGTATGACCTCCATGAGCCTGAACGACATCGGCAAGGAGTTCGGCGACAGGGACCACTCCACTATTCTGCACTCTCTGGACAAGGTGGAGAGCACAATGCGCTCCGACCCCGCCTTTGCCGAAAAGGTGAAGGAGATCACCACCAACATCAACAGCAAAAAGTGAGAAATCGCAGGTGCTGGCGAGACAGAGCGAAAGGGGAGGGTTTTCCCCATTTCCTGTGTAATCCACGTGGAAAATCTGTGCATTGTCCGCAACACACATGAAGCTGTGGGAAACCCGGCGTGTTTTCCATAACGGTATGTCTATAAAAAAGGCGATAACAGCGCGGGATAAACATGGATGTCCACATAAAATTTCCCTACTAATAAGACTACTGAAGTAAAAGATTAGTTTATGATTTGATTTAGAAAAATAGAACCGCTTTTTTGCATAGGGCTGATCTTTCAGACAGCGCAGGCGGCAATAACTTTCGGAAAGAGAGGAACGACGGATATGGTGAGATTTTCCTGTGAAAAGGCACTGGTACAACAGGCGGTGGCCGCGGTGTCCCGGGCGGTGGCGGCTAAAAGTTCCATCCCGGCGCTGGAGGGTATCCTGCTGGAGTGCGGCGAGGGACTACGGCTGTCCGGCTATAATATGCAGACCGGCATACGCACCACGGTAGAGGCCGCAGTGTCCGAGGCAGGGCACATCGTGCTGAACGCCAGACTGTTCGGCGAGATGATCCGCCGCCTGCCGGATGACATGGTGACCTTTGAGGCAGACGACAAGTTCAACGTGAAGCTGAACTGCGGCGATGCCAGCTTCGAGCTTCCCGGCCTCAGCGCCGACGACTATCCGGAGCTGCCGGAGGTGGACGACCAGTTCTCCGTCACACTGGAGCAGCGGACGCTGAAGGCCATGATCAACCAGACCAGCTTTGCTGTTTCCGTCAATGAGGCCCGTCCCATCCACACCGGCGCCCTGTTTGAGATCAGCGACAAGGGACTGACCATGGTGGCGGTGGACGGCTTCCGTCTGGCGCTGCGCCGCGAGCCGCTGGAGCACATCGACGGCGGGGCCTTTAAGTTCGTGGCCCCCGGCGCCGCCCTGAATGAGGTAGAGAAAATATGCGCCGACACCGACGACATGGTGACGGTGACCCAGGGCAAGCGCCATCTGATGTTCGAGGCCGGGGCTACCCAGCTGATATGCCGCCGGTTGGAGGGTGAATTCCTGGACTACAAGAATGCCATACCTACCACCAACCCCATCTGCATCGAGGTGGACAACAAGACGATGATCGAAAGCCTGGACCGCGTCAGCGTGGTCATCAGCGAGAAGCTGAAAAGTCCGGTACGCTGCCTGTTCAGCCAGGACCGGGTGTATATGTCCGCCCGGACCGGAAACGGCGAAGCCCGGGATATCTGCCCCGTCCGCGGCGACGGACAGGAGCTGGAGATCGGCTTCAACAACCGCTATCTCATGGACGCCCTGCGCTATGCCCCGGTGGACACGGTGAAAATGCAGCTGAACACCGGTATTTCGCCCTGTATTATCACGCCCGTAGATGACAGTGACAACTTTCTTTATATGGTGCTGCCGGTGCGCCTGAAGGCGCAATAAAGGCACATCTCTTGTGCCCTGCCATCGTTACACCTCCTCGACATACACCCGGTACGCCGTCGTTGGTTTGCCATCGGCAGAACGCAGGAGCTGCACCTTTATCGAGCTGTGTACGCGCTTTTTATTGAACAAAAAAACGGCATATTATATCTATGAACGAGGTTCATTATTATGGAGACTATCACCATCACAACGGAATATATCAAATTGCAGGATCTGCTGAAGTTTGCCGCGGCGGTAGAGACCGGCGGCGAGGCCAAACTCGTCATCCAGGAGGGTGACGTGACGGTCAATGGCGAGGTGTGCACCATGCGTGGCAAGAAGATCCGGCCCGGCGACGTGGTGGCCTTCAACGGGCAGACGCTGACGGTGACGTATGAGAGTTGACGCCCTGCACCTGCAGGGCTGGCGGAACTACGGCACGCAGGCGCTGACGTTCGACCCCAGCTGCAACGTTATTTACGGAGAGAACGCCCAAGGAAAAACAAATCTGCTGGAGGCCATCGTATATCTTAGCTGTGGAAAAAGTCCCCGCGCCCACGGAGATAAGGAGCTGATCGGCTTCGATATGCAGGAGGCCGCACTGTTGGGAGATATCTTTTCCCGGCAGCGGGAGTTTGTGACGGACATACGGCTTTCCCGCGGAAAGCGGCGGAAAATGACCGTTAACGGTGTGCCCGCCAAAAATAGCGCCGCCCTGTCCGACGTGCTGCATACGGTGTTTTTTGCGCCGGAGGATCTGTTTTTGATCCGGGCCGGTGCAGCGGAACGGCGGCGGTTCATGGACCTGTCGCTGTGCCAGCTGCGGCCGCGGTACGCCGAGGCGCTGAGCCAGTACAGCCGGCTGTATGAGCACAAGACTCGCATCCTGCGGGACAGCGAGGACAAGCCAGAGCTTTTGGACCTGCTGCCGGAATTCAACGAAGGCCTGTGCCGCAGCGGCGCAGTGCTGGTAGGCTATCGGGCGCGGTTCTGTGCGGCGCTGGCGGAATATGCCCGACAGGCACACTATGAGTGCAGCGGCGAGAGGGAGGAGCTGACCCTGACGTACCAGACCGTCAGGACCGTTGCCGACCCGCTGGGAAGCCAGGCAGATATCTACGCGGCGCTGACGGCGCATATGGAGAGCCATCAGGCGGCGGAGCGTGCGGCGAAGCTGTGTCTCTCCGGCGCCCACAAGGACGATATCGAGGTGCTGGTCAACGGGCGCAGCGCGCGGCAGTTCTGCTCGCAGGGGCAGGTACGGACGGCGGCACTGAGCATGAAGCTGGCGGAGCGCGAGATACACAAAAACGCCATGGGGGAGTATCCGGTAATGCTGCTGGACGATGTGCTCAGCGAGTTGGATCCCCGGCGGCAGGAATACGTACTGAATCGCATCAGCGGCGGACAGGTGTTTATCACCTGCTGTGAAAACGACCGGCTGGACACGCTGCTCAGCGGCAGGGTGTTCCATGTGCGGGGCGGGGAGGTACTGTGATGGCGTATCTGCACATCGGTATGAACGTGATGGTAGAGGACCGGCGGGTCATCGGTATCTTTGACCTGGATAACACCTCTACCTCAAAAAAAACGAGAGAGTTTTTACAGGGAGCCGAGCAGGAGGGCGTGGTACAGAGTGCCTGCGAGGACATACCGCGGTCCTTCGTGGTGTGTGACCATCCCTATCACCGGCAGATCGTGTATCTGTCGCAGATCAATTCCCGGACGCTGGGCAAGCGGGTCCAAGGAAAAGGAGAGTAGTACATGGCAGAACTGGAAAAGACCGTGGTGGATACGGAATACAACGCATCAGAAATACAGGTACTGGAGGGGCTGGAGGCTGTGCGGAAGCGGCCGGGCATGTATATCGGCTCCACCAGTGCCAGCGGTCTGCACCACCTGGTATATGAGATCGTGGACAACGCCATCGACGAGGCGCTGGCCGGCTACTGCACGGACATTACCGTGACCATCAACGAGGGTGACACCATCACCGTCACCGATAACGGCCGTGGTATTCCTGTGGATATTCAGGCCCAGACGGGCCGGCCCGCCCTGGAGGTGGTGTTCACCGTGCTGCACGCCGGCGGCAAGTTTGGCGGCGGAGGCTATAAGGTCTCCGGCGGCCTGCACGGCGTGGGCGCGTCCGTGGTAAACGCTCTGAGCGAGTGGCTGACGGTGCAGGTATACAAGGACGGCAAAATCTATGAGATGAAATTCTCCCGGGGCAATATCACCCAGGAGATGAAGGTCATCGGCGAGACGGACCATACCGGTACCACCGTGACCTTTAAGCCGGACCCGGAGATGTTCGACACGCTGGAGTATGACTATGAGACGCTGCACACCCGTATGCGGGAGCAGGCGTTCCTGAACGCCGGTCTGCGGATCACTATCAGCGACGCCCGGCCGGGCAGAGAGAAGTCCGAGGCCATGTGCTATGAGGGCGGCATCCGGGAGTTCGTCACCTTCATCAACCGGAACAAGACGCCCCTGCATGAGGAAGTCATCTATCTCTCCGGCGCCAAAGGCGACAGCACGGCGGAGATCGCCATCCAGTATAACGACGGCTACAACGAGACGCTGGTGTCCTTCGCCAACGATATCCATACGCCGGAAGGCGGCATGCACGAGACGGGCTTCAAGGCGGCCCTGACCCGCGTACTGAATGCCTACGGCCTGAAATATGGCATGATCAAGGAGGGCGACAAGGTCTCCGGCGAGGACGTCCGGGAGGGCATCACTGCCGTCATCTCCGTGAAGCTGACCGAGGCCCAGTTCGAGGGGCAGACCAAGGCCAAGCTGGGCAACGCCCATATCCGCACGCTGGTGGACAGTATCGTCAACGACCAGCTGGCGGTGTATCTGGAGGAGCATCCCATGGTGGCCCGCACCATTCTGGATAAGGCCATGACCGCCAACCGCGCCCGCGAGGCGGCGCGCAAGGCGCGGGAGTCCATCCGGCGCAAGACGGTGCTGGGCGGCGCGGCCATGCCGGATAAGCTCCGGGACTGCAACGAAAATAATCCCGAGCTGACAGAGCTGTACATCGTGGAGGGCGACTCCGCAGGCGGCTCTGCCACGGCGGGACGGGACAGCCGGTTCCAGGCCATCCTGCCCCTGTGGGGCAAGATGCTCAACGTAGAGAAAGCCCGGGTGGACAAGGTCTACGGCAACGACAAGCTCCAGCCCGTCATCATCGCGCTGGGCGCGGGTATCGGCGAGGAGTTCGACGAGAACAAGCTGCGCTATCACAAAATCATCATCATGGCCGATGCCGATGTGGACGGCGCCCATATCCGCACCCTGCTGCTGACCTTCTTCTTCCGGTATATGCGGCCCCTCATCGAGGAGGGCTACGTCTATTCCGCTGTGCCGCCGCTTTACAAGCTGACCCGTGGCAAGACCTCACGGGTGGCCTACTCCGACGAGGAGCGTGACCGGGTGTCCAACGAGATGCGGAACGGCGACCCCAACGTGAAAATCGGTATCAGCCGGTTTAAGGGTCTGGGCGAGATGGACGCCCATGAGCTGTGGGAGACGACTATGGATCCCAACACCCGGACGCTGCGGCGCATTACGCTGGACGACGCGGTGAAGGCCGACGCCACGTTCACCGTCCTCATGGGCGAGAAGGTGGAGCCCCGCAAGGAGTTTATCGAGCAGCGCGCCAAGTACGCGGTAAATCTGGATTATTAAGGAGGTCGTGTCAGTATGAGCAAAAAGCCCCAATACGACCCGGAAGAAATACGTTTTCCCGACCAGCATATCGTAGAGTCCCCGCTGGTGCCGGAGATGGAGAACTCCTATATCGAGTACGCCATGTCCGTCATCGTGGGCCGTGCGCTGCCTGACGTGCGGGACGGCCTGAAGCCCGTGCACCGGCGTATCCTGTACGCCATGTACGAGGATAACCTGACCAGCGACAAGCCCTTCAAGAAATCCGCCACCTGCGTGGGCGATGTGCTGGGCCGCTATCACCCCCACGGCGACGCCTCCGTGTACGACGCGCTGGTGCGCCTGGCGCAGGATTTCTCCATGCGCTATATGCTGGTGGACGGCCACGGCAACTTCGGCTCCGTGGATGGCGATCCCCCCGCGGCCTACCGATACACCGAGGCGCGTCTGAGCAAGATCTCCAACGAGATGCTCCGCGACATCGAAAAGGACACGGTGGACTGGGACCCCAACTTCGATGAGAGCCGCAAGGAGCCCCGTGTGCTGCCCTGCCGGTTCCCCAATCTGCTGGTGAACGGCTCCAGCGGCATCGCCGTGGGTATGGCCACCAACATCCCGCCCCACAACCTGCGGGAGGTCATCGGCGCCTGCATCTGCGTGCTGGACGACCCGGACGCCACCCTCAGCGACCTGATGGAGCATGTGAAGGGACCCGACTTCCCCACAAAGGGCATCATCATGGGACGCAGCGGCATCCGCGCCGCCTACGCCACCGGCCGGGGCAGGCTCATGGTCCGTGCCCGGCATGAGTTTGAGGAGTTCAACAACGGCCGCACCCGTATCATCATCACGGAGCTGCCCTATCAGGTGAACAAGCGGATGCTCATCAAGGCCATCGCCGACCAGGTAGAGGACAAGCGCCTGGAGGGTATCTCCGACATCCGGGACGAGTCCGACCGCAACGGTATGCGTATCGTGATCGAGCTCAAGCGCGATGCCAATCCCCAAGTGGTGCTGAACCGTCTGTTTGCCCAGACCCAGCTCCAGACCACCTTTGCCATCAATATGCTGGCGCTGGTGGAGAACCAGCGGCAGCCGAAAATACTGTCCCTGCGGCACATCATCGACGAGTACCTGAAATTCCAGGAGGAGATCATCATCCGCCGGACCCGCTTCGACCTGAAAAAGGCACAGGAGCGCGCCCACCTGCTGGAGGGCCTGTTGATCGCCCAGGACAACATCGACGAGGTCATCAAGATCATCCGCAGCAGCTACGACAACGCCAAGGAGAACCTGATGCAGCGCTTCGGGCTGGACGACGTGCAGGCCCAGGCCATTCTGGATATGCGCCTGAAGGCGCTGCAGGGTCTTGACCGGGAGAAGCTCCAGACCGAGTACAAGGAGCTGGAGGAGAAGATCGCCTACTTCCTGCGTATCCTCAGCGACGAGGGCCTGGTGAAGTCCATCCTCAAGGAGGAGTTGACCGCCATTGCCGACAAGTTCGGCGACGACCGCAAGACCGAGATCCAGGACGTGGAGGACGAGCTGGACATCGAGGATCTCATCGAGGAGGAGCAGTGCGTCTTCACCCTGACGGAGAACGGCTACATCAAGCGCACGCCGGTCAGCGAATACGCCGCCCAGAGCAAGGGCGGCATGGGCAAGAAGGGCATCACCACCCGGGACGAGGACACCGTGGTGGACGTGTTCACCGCGTCTACCCACGACTATATCCTGTTCTTTACCGACACCGGCAAGGTCTACCGCAAGAAGGGCTATCAGATCCCTGAGAGCGGCAAGGCCGCCAAGGGCGTGAACATCGTCAACATTATTCAGGTGGAGACGGGCGAGCGGGTGCAGGCTATGCTCCACTTCCGGGAGACGGGAGATGAGGAGCTGTACCTGTTCATGACCACCCGGAACGGCACGGTGAAGCGTCTGGAGGTCAGCGCCCTGAAGAACCTGCGGAACAACGGCATCCGCGCCCTGACGTTGGACGAGGGCGACCAGCTGATCTCCGTGACGGAGACGCGGGGGCATGACCGTATGCTTATCGCCACCCACGACGGACAGGCGGTGTGCTTCGACGAGACGGATGTGCGCGCCATGGGACGTACCGCCGTGGGCGTCCGGGGCATTCGCCTGCGGGAGGGCGACTATGTCATCGGCGCCGCCCGCGCCGACGCGGACAAGACCGTGCTGTCCATCACCGAGAACGGCTACGGCAAGCGGACGCCTATTGAGGAGTACCGCATTACCAACCGCGGCGGCATGGGTATCCGCAACTATATGGTCACGGACAAGACCGGCCCGGTGGTGGGCATGAAGGTGGTGGATGGCACGGAGGATCTGCTGCTGGTGACGGCGGCGGGCATCCTGATCCGCACACCTGTGGAAAATATCCGCGTGGCGGGACGCGCCACCCAGGGCGTCATCGTCATGCGCTTCAAGGAGGAGGGCGACCGGGTCATCTCGCTGGCTCTGGCCGATCCCGAGGAGAAGGAGCAGCCCGCGTCGGAGGAGGCCCCGCTGTGAACGGCTCCGGGCTGGACATCATTGCGCGGATAGAGACGCCCTTTGCGGAGAAGTTCGGCGTGCCGCGGCAGAGCGGCATTGCCGACAGCCCCGGACGCATCGTGTTCGAAAAGCCCTTCCGGGACGTGGATGCGGTGCGGGGTCTGGAGGGCTTCAGCCACATTTGGCTGATCTGGCAGTTTGACCGGGCGCTGCGGCAGGGTTGGTCGCCCACCGTGCGCCCGCCCCGGCTGGGCGGCAACGAGCGCGTGGGCGTGTTTGCCACCCGTTCGCCCTTCCGGCCCAACGGCCTGGGGCTCTCCGCTGTGGAGCTGGAGCGCGTGGCGTTGGACGAGCCGGAGGGTCCGGTGCTGTATGTCCGCGGCGCGGATATGGTCAGCGGCACGCCCATCGTGGACATCAAACCCTATCTGGCCTATGCGGACAGCTATCCCGACGCCGCCGGCGGCTTTACCGGCGGCGATGCCGGCGCGGTGCTGACGGTGGACTTTCCCCCGGAGCTGCTGGCGCAGTTTGACAGCGGACAGCGCCACGGGCTGCTGAGCGCCCTGGCCGCCGACCCGCGGCCCCGGTATCAGGACGACCCCGACCGCGTGTACGGCATGGCTTACGCAGGAAAGAACGTGCGTTTTACCGTGCAGGACGGGACCGTGCGCGTCGTTGGGGTAGAGTGAAGGAAGGATATATGAGAACCGTTACGATCTACACCGACGGAGCCTGCTCCGGTAATCCCGGCCCGGGCGGCTGGGGGGCCATCCTCAGCTATAAGGGTGCGGAGAAGGAACTCTCCGGCGGCGCGGCCCGGACCACAAACAACCGCATGGAGCTGACCGCTGTCATCGAGGCGCTGCGGCTTTTGAAGGAGCCGTGCGTGGTGGAGCTGTACAGCGACAGCAAGTACGTCATCGACGCGCTGGAAAAGGGCTGGGCCAGAAGCTGGCAGCAGCGGGGCTGGGTGAAGAGTGACAAAAAGCCGGCGCTGAACCCGGACCTGTGGGAGCAGCTGCTGGCGCTGACCGATATCCACGAGGTGCGCTGCCACTGGGTGAAGGGCCACGCGGAGAACGAAAAAAACAACCGCTGCGACCAGATGGCTGTGGCCGAGAGCAGAAAGTTTCAGTGAAATGCGCTGTCTGCTGTGGAAAAAACGCGGCGTAAAAGGCAAAATTCACAAATTGTTCATGGCCGCTTCAAGATTCGGCCAAAATTAGAGGGTATTATAGCATCATCCAAAGGAACAACACTTCCTGATGTGATTTTCTCTCTCTCCTAACACAAACACACGGAAACACCCCGGCCATTTGGCCGGGGTGTTTCTGCTTTTTTTTCGCTTTCGGAAACGTATGTTTGCTTGCTTTTTGGTTTACGCAGCGTTTACCTGGTTGTCCTCTGCATGTGCTGCTTATGTGCTCTTTTGTATACTTTTGAGTCAGTCATGGTGTGCCTTTGTGTTCCGGAAGGATCCAAAGCCCTGTATTCTCAAAAGACGGAGAGAAAAAAGGCGCACAAAAGGAAACGAGGCTCAGTTATAATAATCGGTCTCGTCGGTCAGCGCCATGGGCAGGCCGTTGTGGTAGACCGGCAGGGTCTGGAATTTGAAGCGGCTGGCCCGGTGCAGGGCGTCGATGCGCTCCTTGATGGCCGGGTCCACCACGCCGCGGCGGACGTACTCGTTCACCGCGCGGTAGGGGAAGCCCAGATTGTCCTCGTCGGTCAGGCCGGTGAGGCCGTCGGACGGCGGCTTGATGAGGAACTTCTCCGGCAGGCCCAACTGGCGGCCCAGGGCGACGACCTCCTCGGTGGTGTACATCCCCAGGGGGGAGAAGGCACCGGCGCTGTCGCCGTAGATGGTGCAGTAGCCCACCCAGTCCTCGCTGAGGTTGCTGGTGTTGATGACGATACCGCCCTCTACGGACTGGGCCACGGCGTACAGGGTGGCCATGCGGACGCGGCTGGGCAGATTGACCTTTGTCTGGCGGCTGGGGGTCAGGCCCGCTTTTTCCATCTCGTTCAGCACGCCCTGAACAGCGTCGTGGATGTTGATGGTGGTGTGGGGCAGGTCCAGGTGCTCCACCAGTGCCTGGGAGTAGTCGATGTCCGGCTGGACGCCGTCGGGCATGAGGACGCCGAGGACGTTTTCACGGCCATAGGCGGCCACGGCCAGGGCGGCCACGGTGGAGCTGTCCTTGCCACCGGAGATGCCGATGACGGCGGTCTTGCCGCGGCAGGCATTCATCTGCTCGGCCATCCACTCCAGCAGGCCGGCCAGCTGTATCTGGGGGTTGAATTCCATGTGCGATACCTCCCGTTCCGAAGTTTTGATGTCCTATTGTACCGCGTCGGGGAGGATTTTGCAAGGGCTATCCCAGCAGGGCCGCTGCATCCTCCGGCGTCAGGCCGGGCTGGAGCGCCAGGGTGACGCCATAGCCGATGAGCCGGCCCAGCTCACGGACGCGGCGGTCGATGTCCTGGGGCGTGACAAACAACCCGGAGGGCGGGGCGTCCTCGTCGCCGCAGAGGGCCGCGCCGTCGATGACCGTGGGGACGCCCAGGGCGATGACCGGCACGCCAAGCGTCCGGGCGTTGACTGCCTTGCGGTGATTGCCTACGCCGCTGCCGGGGATCAGGCCCGTGTCCCCCAGCTGCACGGTGGCACACAGCCGGTGACGGCTGCGGGCGGCCAGCGCGTCGATGGCGATGACCACCGAGGGGTGCAGGCGGTCCGCCGCGCCGCGGATCAGCTCCAGCGTCTCCACCCCCGTGCGGGCCAGCACGCCGGTGGCCAGGGCCGCCACCGGCGTCAGCGCGCCGAACTGCCGGGGCATGGAGCGGACCATGTGCCGCGTGACCAGCAGGTGCTCCAGCGCCGCCGCCCCCACGGCGTCGGGGGTCATGGCGTCGTTGCCCAGGCCCACCACCAGGGCGGGACCGTCCGATGGCGGCGGCAGCAGGGCGCGGAGCTCGCGGCACAGGCAGAGGGCGGCCCGGCCGGTCAGCGCCTCCTGACGGGACAGGGCGGGGCGCAGGTCGATGGTGATATAGCGGCCCTCGGGCTTGCCGATGGCCCGGGCGCCCGCCGGGGTACGGACGTGGATGCGGGTGACGGGACAGCCGCACAGCAGGCATTCGGACTTGGTGACGCCGGTGCCGGGGGCAAACATATCCCGGCCGGTGGGCAGCGCCTCCGCTGTTTCCACGGCCAGATCGGTACGCGAGAGGTTCATAGTAGTGGTCAACGCTCCCTTCTGAACACAAAATATTGTGGCTTTTGGGTAGCATGGCCGGTGAAATCGCTTTTATACAAAAACTGCCGCGGAAATTGCAAAAAAGTCTTGCATTTTTCAGGCAAAGATGCTAAAATATCATCCTGCGTGGAAGTGTTTATTTTCGCTGCACAAAAAATTCAAGTCGGGGAGGTGTTTGGTTTGCCGAATATCAAGTCTGCTAAGAAGCGTGTTCTGGTGGCAGAGACGAGAAATGCTCGCAACAAAGCCAATAAGTCCGCACTGAAGACTGCTATCAAGAAGTTCGAGGCTGCTGCCGTTGAAGGCAATCGCACCGAGGCCGAGGGCACTTACAAGGTGGCGGTCAAGGCGATCGACAAGGCTGCTGCAAAGGGTCTGCTGCACAAGAACAACGCGGCCCACAAGAAGAGCGCGCTGACGCTGAAGCTGAACAACATTGGCTAATGACCAAACGCAACGGACATCCGCAAGGGTGTCCGTTTTGGTTTATACGGGAAAAGGGACGGCGCCGCCGTCCCTTTTTTCATATCCCCTTATACTTGCGGCGCGTGGCCATTCCGCCGCGAATGTGCCGCTGGGAACGGTTTTCGTCCAGTATGGCCTTTACCTGCGTGTACAGCGCCCGGTCGCACAGGGCCAGACGCTCGGACAGGTCCTTGTGTACGGTGGATTTGCTGACGCCGAACTTCTTGGCGGCGGCGCGGACGGTGGTCCGGTTCTCTATCATGTACAGGGCCAGCTCTTTGGCCCGCTGCTCCAGATCGTCTCGCATAACGCAACACTCCCATGCCGTTGTGCTCTATCTATATGGCGGAACGCGGGCGGATATGACAAAGGGAACGGACCGCACATCCTTAACGGACACTTAGCGGGCGGCGGGAGTATAATTTGGCATCATCCGGAGATGAAATGAGGCGAGTCTATGGATATCTGGAAGGAATTGCGGGACGAGGGCGTGGACAGCGGCCTGCTGGACGAGGTACGCCGCTTCCGGGAGGCCCACCCCCTGACGCCGGAGGCGCAGGAGCGCGTGCCCGTGCCGAAGTATCTCTACTACGGCAGGGAGGTATGGGAGAGCGCGGCGGCGGCGCTGCTGTGCGGCGAACACCTGCTGCTGGCGGGGCCGAAGGCCACCGGAAAGAACGTGCTGGCGGAGGACCTGGCGGCGCTGTTCGGACGGCCGGTGTGGGACGTGTCCATGTATGTGAACGTGGACGCGGCGGCCCTGATCGGCGCGGACACGCTGAAGGACGGGCAGGTGGTGTTCCGGGAGGGACCGGTGTGCGCCTGTGCGCGGCTGGGCGGCTTCGGCGTGCTGGACGAGGTGAACATGGCCAAGAACGAGGCGCTGGCCGTGCTGCACGCCACGCTGGACCACCGGCGCGTCATCGATGTGCCGGGGTATGAGCGCATACAGCTGGACGACGCGGCGCGGTTCATCGGCACCATGAACTACGGCTACGCCGGTACCCGTGAGCTGAACGAGGCGCTGGTGAGCCGGTTCGTGGTGGTGGATATGCCGGTGATCTCCGACGAGAATTTGCAGAAGCTGCTGCGGCGCAGCTTCCCCACCCTGAAGCGGGAGTGGGCCGAGCAGCTGACGGCGCTGTTCCGGGATCTGCGGACCAAGTGCGACAGCGGTGAGATATCCACCAAGGCGCTGGACCTGCGGGGACTGCTGGCGGCCCTGCACCTGATCGAGAAGGGGATACCCTCCGGGCAGGCGCTGGACCTGGGCATCATCAACAAGGCCTTTGAGCCCTTTGAGCGCCAGCTGGTGGCGGACGCGGTGTGGGCGCGCCTGCCCAGGGACGCCACCCGGGACAAGCTGTTCGACTGATATGGACAGACAGGACAGAGAGACGCGCCGGGCGGAAAATCAGGTGTGGAACGGCTGGGGGGACTATGCCCGCAAGCCGGAGCTGCTGACCTTCGACCGGGCGGGGGATGCCGAGCTGTACGGCAATACGGTGCTGGGCCTGGCCTGCCGGTATTACGACTTTGACCGGTTCCGGCCGCTGCTGAACGAGTTTCACCGGTCGGCGCAGGAGGCACTGTACACGGACATATTCTTCCTGGTGCTGGAGGGGGCGGTGTTCGCCCGCGGCGCGGCGGAACGGCCGCTGCTGCCGGCGCTGCGGCGGGACTATGCCCGCCGGCTGCTGGCGCAGACGCCGGTGGCCGAGGGCATGAACGGGGACGCCGTGCGCCGGGCCTGGGCCTGCCGCGTGCTGGAACAGCCGGAGGACCCGGCCCTGTCGCCGCTGCTGGACGACATAGCCGCGCCGGGGAACAGCACGGAGGCGCAGCTGATCCAGCGGACGGAGCGCGTGCTGTACACCTGGTTCCGCCGCGCCCGCCGGGCCGCCGACGACCGCCAGTGGGCGGCGTGGGTAGGCCGAAAGCGGGACAAAAGCGGCGGCGTGCACTTTGTGCGGCCCAACGCCCTGCGGGCGCTGTCACATGACGCGCCCGGCGGCAGCGGCGGCTTGCAGAAGCAGACGCTGTTCAGCTTTTTGCAGGGCCGGACGCCGGAGCCGATCCTGCGGCGGTATGTGGAGGACTGCTTCGGCGCGTCCATGCTGACGCCGGGGCAGCTCAGTGAGGCGGAGCGCACCCTGTGCACCGGCGTGCACAAGAACTGCCGGCTGCACTTTACCTGCGGCGAACCGGTGGGCCGCGCGCCCGCGCCGGAGGCGGCCTGGGACGCGGCCCACTTCCGGCAGCAGCAGGAGAAGAACCGGGCGTATTATCAGGAGCATCTGGTGGAAAACAAGCTGGCCATCGCACAGCTGACGCAGAAGCTGCAGAACACGCTGCTGCTGCGGGCGGAGGACGAGGGCGGTACGGGCCGCGCCGGGAGGCTGCGGCCGGAGCTGGCCTGGCGCGCTGGGGCGCTGGGGGACGAGCGGGTGTTTTCCCGCCGGTCGCCGCAGGAGCCGGGAGAGCTGTCCGTGGACCTGCTGCTGGACGGCTCGGCCTCGCAGAACCGGCAGCAGGAGAAGCTGGCCACACAGGCGTATCTTATCGCGGAGAGCCTGAGCCGGTGCCGCATCCCTGTGCGGGTGACGGCGTTCTGCTCCGTCAGCGGCTGCACGGTGCTGCGGGTGCTGCGGGACTATGACCATCCGGAGCAGAACGAGGGGGTATTCGACTATGTGGCCGCGGGGTGGAACCGGGACGGGCTGGCCCTGCGGGCCATGGGCTGGCTGCTGCGGCAGCGGCGCAGTGAGCAGTCGCTGCTGCTGGTGCTCTCGGACGCCAGCCCCAACGACGACCAGCGGATACCCAACGGCCTGGGCGGATGGGCCTACACCGGGAAGCGCGGCGTGGACGACACGGCGGCGGAGGCCGCGGCCCTGCGGCTGCGGGGCGTGCTGCCGGTGTGTCTGTTCACCGGAAGCGACCGGGAGGTGCCGGACGCCCGGCGTATCTACGGACAGGCCATGGAGCGCCTGCCGGCCATCGGGTGGCTGGCAGACGCGGTGACGCGGCTGATCCGGGGCCAGCTGCGGCGGGGATAGGACAGAATGCGACACAAAACGACAGAAAGAGACACACCGAAGGGTGTGTCTCTTTCGCTGCTCAATACCAGGTGATGCCCTCCAGATCCTGTATCTGCACCCGCAGGTCCTCCAGCAGTGTCTCCGCGGCGGCGGACAGGACACGGCCCTTGGGTGTGACCAGGTAGAAGGTGCGCTCCGCCGGCGGGTGGGCCAGGCGCAGCACCTGCACGTTGCTGAACATCCGCAGATAGGGCTCGGTGGCGCCGGCGGGGATGATGCTCCAGCGCTTGCCGCAGGCGGGCAGGGTCTCGGCCAGCTGGGGCGTGTCGGCGTACAGCAGGGGGCGGGCGTCCACGCCGAACCAGTAGTCGTGCCACTGCTGTATCTCCGGCTGGCCGTAGATGAGTATCTCGTCCTGCACGTGCAGGGTGGTGGCCTCTACCGGTTCCGTCAGTGCCACCGTTCTGGGCACCACAAGGAAGAAGCCCTCGCGGAACAGGGGCTTGGCTTCGATCTGCAGATCGTAGTGCAATGCGCCGTCCACGATGGCCATGTCCGCGTCGCCCCGGGCCACGGCGGACACCGCCTGGTCCGTCCGCATGGACTCCACCCACAGGTTCACCGGCAGCTCGCGCTCCAGAAAGCGCTGGTACACCGGGGGCAGGATGTACTGGTTGGCGGTGTAGGCGGCGATGACGTGGAGGAACTCCCGCTTTTCCGCGGCGGCGAAGGTCTGCGTCTCCGAGAGCAGGTTCTGCCACCGGCGGGCCAGAGGTAGGAAGTGCTGGCCCGCATCCGTCAGGGTGATGCGGCGCTGGCCCTTGCCACGGTGGAACAGGGGCGCGCCCACCTGGTCCTCCAGTGCCTTCAGCCGGGCGGACAGGGACGGCTGGGTGATGTACAGCGCCTCGGCGGCGGCGGTCATGGTGCCGTGGTCCAGCACGGCGAAAAAGGTTTCGATGTCCTGGTTGGTCATAGGCGGCTCTCCAAATTATAGTTTGTATCTATATTATACCGTAGAATAATCAATTTTACAAGCACTAACCTTTGTGGTATGATTTGGCCACAATACAGAAAGGAGTTGTTCCCTATGACAAACACGAAAACCAAGACTTCCCCGGCAAAGGTGATCGCCGCTGTTGTGATCGCGGTTATTCTGGCGTTCACGCTGGTGTGCCTGCTGACGGGGAACATCAACCCCGTGTGCCGTGTCACCGCCATGCTGATGCCGGTGTGGCTGGCCGCCGAGCTGCGCCTGCTGTGCACGCTGCTGTAACGGGGCACCGGCTGATTTTGCTGTTTTCTTCCCTTTTCTCTTTCTTATTTGCGAAAAACGCGGACGCACCTACGTCCGCGTTTTTCATCGTCCGGACGCGTAAAGACGGCGCAAAGAATACTACGAACTCCGAACTATTTTCCCGAAAAAACCCTGTATTTGTAACGCTTTCGTGAATTTTGCGCCGTCCCGCTTGCAAGTCGGCGGCGGGGATGGTACACTTACACATTATTACAGTTTTACCCTGGGTGCGTGGGCGCTGCAGGCGGAAGAAGGAGGGACGGATATGGCCGGCTTCAGCGTGAAAAAACCGCTGACGATCTTTGTGACGGTGCTGGGCATTATCGTGCTGGGCGTGGTGGCGTATCTGAAAATGACACCGGATCTGCTGCCCAACATGGACTTTCCCTATGTCATCATCGTCACTTCTGATCCCGGCGCCAGCCCGGAGTCCATCGAGCAGTCCATCACCAGGCCGGTGGAGCAGTCCATGGCTACGCTGGATAAGATCAAGACCGTCACCTCCACCAGCCAGGACAGCGTATCCATGGTCACGCTGGAGTTTGAGGACGGCGCCAATATGGACACCATCAGTGTGGACATCCAGCAGAAGATCTCCGTATTGCAGGGCAGTTGGGACGAAACCGTCTCCGCCCCCTATGTGCTGAAGATCAATCCCTCCATGCTGCCGGTGATGGTGGCCGCCGTGTCCCGGGAGGACATGGACGTGTACGCGCTCAGCGATTTCGTCACCGGAGAGCTGTCCCCCAAGCTGGAGGGCGTGTCCGGTGTGGCCAGCATTTCGGTCAGCGGCGCCGTGACCCGGGAGGCCCATGTGATCCTGGACGAGGCAAAGCTGGACGCCCTGTCGGAGAAGCTGGCGGATGCGGTGCGTACCGAACTGAACAAGAGGAAGCTGGATCTGCAGAAGGCCAAGGACCAGGTGGAAAAGGGGCAGGCACAGCTGGATGAGGCCAAGGAGGCCATTGCCGCCGGCGCGGCGGCCAAGGCGGGCGCGGCGGTGGATAAGCTGTACGAATATCTGAAGGAGGCCCGGGGCCAGATCCCGGAGCCAGACCCGGATCCGGATCCCGGTGAGCCGCCCATCACCGTGCCCGGGCAGGAGGAGCTGAAACAGCTGCAAAAGACGCTGGAACGGCTGAACGCGACGCTGGATAAGCTGATGAAGGATCTGGAAAGCGGCGAGCTGAAGCGGGAGGTCACCAGTGAGGTCTATAACATGACGCTCTCCCTGATCGACGGCATTACCCAGCTGACGGAGGCGCAGATACAGCTGGATGAGGCCATGACCCAGATCGAGGCCGGCATGGACCAGATCAACGAGGCGTACAAGTCCATCGCCGACCAGACGGACGTGGGCGGGATGCTGTCCATCTCCGCCGTCAGCCAGCTGCTGACGGCACAGAATTTCGCCATGCCTGCCGGGTACATTGAGGACGACAGCGGCGTGAAATACATGGTATCCGTGGGCGAGAACGTGTCCTCCCGCCAGGAGCTGGAGGATATGGTGCTGCTGGACCTGGGCATGGACGGCATCGAGCCGGTGACACTGGGCGACATCGCCACCGTGGTGGTCACGGACAACGCCGGGGAGCTGTACACCAAGGTCAACGGCGACAACGGCATTCTCATCACCTTTACCAAGCAGTCCAACTACGCCACGGCGGAGGTGTCCAATAACATCAGCGCACGGTTCGAGGAGCTGGAGGGCCAGTACGAGGGATTGTCCTTCGCGCCGCTGATGGACCAGGGCGACTATATCTACCTGATCGTGGAGACCATCACCTCGTCGCTGCTGTGGGGCGCGCTGTTCTCCGTGGTCATTCTGTACCTGTTCCTGCGGGATTGGCGGCCCACGGTCATCACACTGGTATCTATCCCCGTCAGCGTGATCTTTGCCATCGTACTTATGTACTTCACCGGCGTGACCATCAACATGATCTCCCTGAGCGGTCTGGCCGTGGCGGTGGGTATGCTGGTGGATAACTCCGTGGTGGTCATTGAGAATATCTACCGCCTGCGGGCCAAGGGCGCCACCATCATTCAGGCGGCGGTGTCCGGCGCGGGCCAGGTGCTGGGCGCGGTGACGGCCTCTACCCTGACCACCGTGTGCGTGTTCGCGCCCATCGTGTTCGTAGAGGGCTTGACCCGCCAGCTGTTCACCGACCTGGCGCTGACCATCACCTACTCGCTGCTGGCCAGCCTGCTGGTGGCGCTGACACTGGTGCCGGCGATGGCCAGCGGTATGCTGCGCCGGCCCATGGTGCAGAAGCCGGGCCTGCTGGACAAGGTCTATCCCGCCTATCGGAAGGCCATCGCTTTTTCGCTGGACCACAAGGCCGGCGTGCTGCTGCTGTCGCTGGTGCTGCTGGTGACCAGTGCCGGCGCGTGCCTGCGCCGCGGCTTTACCTTTATGCCGGAGATGGATATGAACAACCTGTCCCTGACCATTACCATGCCGGAGGACACCTCCCGCGAGGAGGCGGTACGGCTGGCCGACGAGGTGCTGGAGCGGGTGATGACTGTGGACGACGTGCAGGACGCCGGCTTTATGATGGGCGGCGGCACCATGGGCGGCCTGAACATGGGCGGCGCCTCCGGCGGCAGCTATGACGTGGAGGGCTACATCACCATGCCGGAGGGGACCTTCGGCTCTGTGGCGGGGAAGGAGATCGAGACGCTGTGTGCCGACCTGCCCTGTGAGGTGACGGCCAGCGGCGTGATGAGCGGTATGATGAGCTATATGACCGGCAGCGGCGTGTCGCTGCAGGTGTTCGGCAGCGATATGGCGGACCTGCAGAGCAGCGCCCGGACCATCGCCCGGCGGCTGGAGCAGGTGGAGGGCGTCGGCGAGGTCAGCGACGGGCTGGACGCCTCGGCCCCGGCGCTGCAGGTGACCATCGACCGGAAGGCGGCGGCGGAGAAGGGGCTGACCGTGGCTCAGGTGTATATGCAGATCGCCGCGGCGCTGCAGAGCAGCGCCAGCGTCTCTGATGTGACGCTGGACAGCGAGGACATGGACCTGACCGTGGACGCGGCGGAGGGCAGCGTCCTCAAGCGGGAGAACCTGCTGGAGCTGGAGTTGTCGGCGGAGAGCAGCGCGTCCTCCGCCATGACCGGCAGCGCCTCAGGCATGACCGGCAGCGCCTCAGGCATGACCGGCAGCAGCGCCGCGGGGCAGCTGACCGGCGGCAGTGAGGAGGACAAGACCTTCAAGCTGGGCGATGTGGCCACCGTGACGGAGACGGTGTCCATGAACACCATCTCCCGTGACCAGCAGCGCCGGTGCGTTACCGTGACCGCCGCCATCGCCGATGGCTACAACGTCACCCACGTGACCTCCGCGGCGCAGCAGGCCGTCAGCGGTCTGACGCTGCCGGAGGGCGTCACCGCGGAATTCAACGGAGAGAACGAGCAGATCATGGAGGCCATGAGCCAGCTGATGCTGATGCTGCTGCTGGGCGTGGTGCTGGTGTACTTCATCATGGTGGCACAGTTCCAGTCGCTGAAATCCCCGTTCATCGTCATGTTTACCATCCCGCTGGCCTTTACCGGCGGCTTCCTGGCCCTGCTGATCGCGGGGATCGAGGTATCTGTCATCAGCCTGATCGGCTTTGTGATGCTGGTGGGCATCATCGTCAACAACGGTATCGTGCTGGTGGATTACATCAACCAGCAGCGGCTGTCCGGCATGGAGCGCCGGGAGGCGATCATCGACGCGGGCGTGACCCGCCTGCGGCCGATCCTGATGACCAGTCTGACCACGATTTTGGGCCTGATTGTCACCGCCACGGCGAAAAACGCCGGCACGGCGCTGATGCAGCCCATCGCCGTGGTCTGTATCGGCGGACTGCTGTACGCCACGCTGATGACGTTGTTCGTGGTGCCCTGTATGTACGACATGATGAACAAGAAGGACATGCAGAAGGTGGACGAGAGCGAATTGCAGATCGTGGATATGTGAGCAAAAAAAGAAAGCCCCGCGGGGCTTTCTTTTTTTACGCTTAATAGGCCAGCTTCTCGGCCAGATAGGCCTTCAGCTCACTGATGGGGATACGCACCTGCTCCATGGTGTCGCGTTCGCGGACGGTGACGCAGTTGTCGCCGGCGTGCTCGGCATCGCCCACGGTGTCGAAGTCCACGGTGATGCAGAAGGGAGTGCCCACCTCGTCCTCGCGGCGGTAGCGCTTGCCGATGGAGCCGGTCTCGTCGAAGTCCAGCATCCACTCCTTGGACAGGTCCTCGTAGATCTTGCGGGCGGGCTCGGAGAGCTTCTTGCTCAGGGGCAGGATGGCGGCCTTGTAGGGCGCCAGGGCCGGGTGCAGGTGCAGCACCACGCGGACGTCGTTCTTCTCCGCGTCCACGACTTCCTCGTCGTAGGCGTCCACCAGCACGGCCAGGACGCTGCGCTCTACGCCCAGGGACGGCTCGACCACATAGGGGATGTAGCGCTCGTTGGTCTCGGGGTCGAAGTAGGTCAGGTCCTTGCCGGACACGGTCTGGTGCTGGGTCAGGTCGTAGTCGGTGCGGTCGGCCACGCCCCACAGCTCGCCCCAGCCGAAGGGGAACAGGAACTCGAAGTCCGTGGTGGCCTTGGAGTAGAAGCACAGCTCCTCGGGGTCGTGGTCACGCAGGCGGAGGTTCTCATCCTTCAATCCGATGCCCAGCAGCCAGTTGTGGCAGAAGGTGCGCCAGTAGTTGAACCACTCCAGGTCGGTGCCGGGCTTGCAGAAGAACTCCAGCTCCATCTGCTCGAACTCGCGGACGCGGAAGATGAAGTTGCCCGGGGTGATCTCGTTGCGGAAGGACTTGCCGATCTGGCAGACGCCGAAGGGCAGCTTGCGGCGGGTGGTGCGCTGGGTGTTCACAAAGTTGGTGAAGATGCCCTGGGCCGTCTCGGGACGGAGATAGACGGTGTTCTTGGCGTCCTCGGTGACGCCCTGGAACGTCTTGAACATCAGGTTAAACTGGCGGATATCGGTGAAGTTGTGCTTGCCGCAGCTGGGGCAGGGGAGGTCGTGCTCCTCCACAAAGTCCTTCATCTCCTGCTGGGAGAAGGCGTCGATGGGCTTGCTGAGCTCAAAGCCGTTCTCGTGGCACCAGTCCTCGATGAGCTTGTCGGCGCGGAAGCGCTCCTTGCACTCCTTGCAGTCCATCAGAGGATCGGAGAAGCCGGCCAGATGGCCGCTGGCCACCCAGGTCTGGGGGTTCATGAGGATGGCGGCGTCCTGCCCCACGTTGTAGGGGTTCTCCTGGACAAATTTCTTCCACCAGGCCTTCTTGATGTTGTTCTTCAGCTCCACGCCCAGGGGGCCGTAGTCCCAGGTGTTGGCCAGGCCGCCGTAGATCTCGCTGCCGGCGAAGATGATGCCGCGGTTTTTGCAGAGGGCGACGATCTTGTCCATCGTTTTTTCGGTGTTTTTCATGGTGAGGTTCCTCCTATATGAAGTGTTTTGGCAACAAAAAAACGCCCTGAGCCGGTAAGGCTCAGGGCGAACTAAACATAGTCCGTGGTTCCACCTGAATTTGGATACTTCCACACTCTTCTGCCGGTAACGGGGCTTCCGGCGGGCATTTCCTCCCGCGGCTCAGGGCCGCCACGCCCGTCATCGCCTGTATCGGGAAAAGAATAGCACGTTTCGGGGTGGTTGTCAAGCACGCAAAGCAAAAACCGCCGCAGCTGCGGCGGTTTTCGGCGGTTTTCGGTCACTTTCCGGCGGCCATGACCTTACCGGCGGCGTCCACCACCAGACGGTCGGTCTTTGCGCCGGCGGCGCTCTTGCTGAAGCTCACCGTCCACGCGCCGGAGGTGACGTCATAGGTGGCGTACACCTGATCGTACGCGCCGGTGTACTGGGCCTTGGCAGCGTCCATGGCGGCCTGCTGGCTGACGCTCTTGCGGCCGATCTGGGCGGTGCCCAGAATGGACAGCAGCGCATCGCGGTTGGCGTTCCACACCTCGGTGGTCATGGTCTCGGAGGGGGAAGCCACATAGCTGCCCGGCATGTCCTCAAAAAAGATGTCCGCCATGACCATGGTGCCCTTTTCCGTGTTCTCCTCCGTGTGCTGCCAGACCTTCATGCCGTTGGCAAGGGTGATCTCCTCACTGGTGACGCCGGTGCCGCAGATGCCGTAGCCGCCCGTCCAGCACAGCAGCGTGTAGCTGACAGTGGGGTCATCGGTCTTGTAGAAGCGGATACCCTCGGTCTTATCGGTGCCGTTGTCGGACACCTGCTCCCAGCTCCAGCCCTCAGGCAGCTCCAGCTTCATGTCTACATAGCCGTGGGTGAACTCGGCGGTGATAACGGTGGGCTGGGGATCCGGCGCGGGATCGGGGTCGGGCTTGTCGTCGTTGTTCTTTTTGCCGCAGGCCATCAGCGACAGGGCGCAGGCCAGGGCCAGGATAAATGCCAAAAACTTCTTCATGGGGGTCGTGCCTCCTTTTCTGTCTCTATCTGTTTGTGTGTATATACACCGCCGGGGGGCGGGGAGGGCGATGGGCCCGCCCTCTATCCACTAAGACGGAACGCGGCGGGGTTTAGTTCCGCTTTTCTTATTCGCGGCCCTCGGGCAGCTGGGCGATGACGGTCTTGTACAGATGGCGGAAGAAGAACAGCGTCAGCGTCAGGGAGAATACCTCCGCGATGGGGTAGCTCCACCACACCAGGTCGCTGTTGCCCACGGAGGCGCCGTACCGGGCCAGCACGTAGGCGATGGGGATCAGGAACACCAGCTGGCGGACGATGGAGGTGATCATGGAGTACAGGGATCTGCCCAGCGCCTGGAAGGAGGCGCCCAGGGCGATGCACGCGCCGGCCATGCAGAAGCTGATGGAGATGATCCGCAGGGCGGGTATGCCCACGGAGAGCATGGTGTCGGCGGCGTCAAATATCTTCAGCAGAGGGCCGGGGATGACCCAGAAGAGGACGGTGCCGAAGACCATGATGATGGAGGCGTACAGCGCGCCGCGCTTGATGGTCTCCACCATGCGCTTGCGGTTCCGGGCGCCGTAATTATAGGCCACGATGGGCACCACGCCGTTGTTCATACCGAAGACGGGCATGAAGATAAAGGAGTTCAGCTTGAAGTACGCGCCGAAGGCGGTGGCCGCCGTCTCGTGGGCGGCGTGGTAGGTGATGAGTATCTTGTTCATCAGGAACGTCATCACCGAACCGATGGCGATCATAATGACGCTGGGCAGGCCGATGGCATAGATCTCGCCGATGAGCCGGAAGTCCGGGAGGAAGCCCTTGATGGACAGGGTGATGTCGGTATTCTTCTTGTGGTTGAAGTATATGGCCAGGGCGCAGCCGCAGAACTGGCCGATGATGGTGGCCACGGCAGCGCCGGTAACGCCCATGTTCAGGGTGAAGATGAAGATGGGGTCCAGAATGATGTTGATGATGGCGCCCAGACCCTGGGTGTACATACTGAGGATAGACCGCCCGGTGCCCTGGAGCAGCCGTTCGTACATGATCTGGCAGAACATACCCAGCGAGCCGATGGTCACCACCCGCAGGTAGTCGTTGCCCATGCGGATGATGTTCTCGATCTGCGTCTGGGAACGGAAGAACAGGTCGGAGCAGGTGGCGCCCAGAGCGGCGGAGATGACGAAGCCCACCAGCGCCAGCAGTATGCCGTGGTTGGCGACCTTGTCGGCGCGCTCCCGCTGTCCGGCGCCCAGTGCCCGACCCATCAGTGCGTTGACGCCTACGGCGGTGCCGGTGGCCAGACCGATCATCAGGTTCTGGGCGGGAAAGGCCAGCGAAACGGCGGTGAGCGCCTGTTCGCTGACGCGGCTGACGAACACGCTGTCCACTATATTGTACAGGGCTTGCACCAGCATGGACGCGATGATGGGCAGGGACATATTCCAGATCAGCTTGGAAATGGGCATGACGCCCAGCTTGTTTTCTTCGGGCAAGGTATCACTCTTTTCTGTGCGAAATATTCAGTGTCTCTTATTGTATCATGTATATCCATAAAAGGAAATCCCCGAAATGCGCTTTTTCTGCACATTTCGGGGGCGTTTTTTGTTGAAATGACGCAAAATTATTTCGCGCAGCGAAGCGGTTTACCGGCGGGAGAAAAAGGCCCGGATCTCCTCCGCCGTGCAGGCGGCGCTGCCCTGGGCGAAGCCGTCGCGGCCGCCGCCCCGGCCATGGAGCGCGTCGTTCATGTCCTTCACCAATGTCCGGATATCCTGCCCGGGATGGATGAGCGCGTACCGGTACGTGCCGTCTGTTCCGGAGAACACGGCGCAGCGGCCGCCGCACGTCTGGGCCACGGCGTCGCACAGACGGCGGACACCGTCGCCCTCCAGCGGCGCGGTGATGAGCACGGTGTCGCCCGCGCCGGCGTATTCCGCCGCTGTGTGGGCGAAGACCTGCGCTTCCAATCCGGCGGCGCGTTCCCTGGCGGCCAGCAGCTCGGACTGCATCCGCTCCACGGCGGCAAAGGACGCCTCCGGCTTTACCGACAGCGATTGCCCGATCTGGCGGGATTGTTCCCAGCAGGCGGAGAGATGGTCCAGCGCCCGCTGGCCGCACAGCAGCTCCAGCCGCACGCCGTCCCGGAATTTCTGCCAGCCTATGAACTTCACCAGGCCCACCTGACCGCTGGCGGCCACATGGGTGCCGCAGCAGGCGCACAGGTCCGCGCCGGGAAACTCCGTAAGGCGCACAGGCCCCTCCAGGGCTTTTTTGCTGCGGTAGGGCAGGGCGGCCAGCTCCTCCGGGGAGGGATACCAGATGTGGATGGGGTGGTTTTCCCAGATGTACCGGTTGGCGCGGCGTTCGATGTCCTGCACCTGCTCCCAGCTGATGTCGGCGTTGTAGTCGATGGTCACGGTGTCCGCGCCCAGGTGGAAGCCCACGTTGTCGCAGTGGAAGGCGCTGCACAGCATACCGGAGACGATGTGCTCGCCGGAGTGCTGCTGCATATGGTCGAAGCGGCGCGCCCAGTCGATATGGCCGCTGACCTCCGCGCCCTCGGGCAGCTCACGGTCGCACAGGTGGGTGACGACGCCGTCCTTCTCATGGACGTCCAGCACGCGGGCATCCCCCAGCGTGCCGTGGTCGGCGGGCTGTCCGCCGCCCTCGGGATAGAAGGCGGTGCGGTCCAGCACCACCGCAAAGCCGCCCTTCACAGCCCCGCAGGACTCCACCACGGCGGTGAAGTCCTGCAGAAAGGCGTTTTCGTAGTAGAGCTTGACGGTCTCCATCAGTCGTCCTTCTCCACCTCGCCCACGATGGCGATGTGCAGCTCATCCAGCTGCTTCTGCTCCACGGTGGACGGCGCGCCCATCATGATATCCTGGGCGTTCTTGTTCATGGGGAAGGGGATGATCTCGCGGATGGAGCTTTCGCCTGCCAGCAGCATGACCATGCGGTCCACGCCCGGGGCGATGCCCGCGTGGGGAGGCGCACCGTAGCAGAAGGCGTTGTACATGGCGGGGAACTTCTTTTTCACGTCCTCCTCGCCCAGTCGCACCAGCTCGAAGGCCTTGATCATGATCTCGGGGTCGTGGTTACGGACGGCGCCGGAGCTGAGCTCCACGCCGTTGCACACCAGGTCGTACTGGTTGGCGTAGATGTCCAGCGGGTCGATCTCGCCGCGCTCGGCCTTCAGCAGGATATCCATACCGCCGTTGGGCATGGAGAAGGGGTTGTGGCAGAACTCCAGCTCGCCGGACTCGTCGCCGATCTCGTACATGGGGAAGTCCACGATCCAGCAGAACTCATAGCGCTCCTTGTCGAAGTGGTTTTCGCAGGCGGCGCCGAAGGTCTTGATAAGCACGCCCACGGACTTGGTGGCGTATTGGCCTGCGGTTGCCAGCACCAGGGTGCCCGGCTTCAGGTCGATGATCTTGCCCAGCTCGGCCTCCACCGGGGCGACGAACTTGGCGATGCCGCCGGCCAGCTGGCCGTTTTCGTCCACCTTGAACCAGTAGGCCTTGCTGCCGGACTGGACCTCGCAGTCGGTGAGCAGCTTCTCCACCTGCTTGCGGGTCAGGGCGCAGTCGCTGATGGGCACCATCTTCACAGTCTGGCCCTTGAAGGCCTCGAACTCGCTGGCGACGAACAACTCGCTGACGTTTTTGCAGGTCAGGTCGATACGCAGGTCGGGCTTATCGGAGCCGTAGGTCTCCATGGCGGTGTTGTAGGGGATGCGGCGGAAGGGGGCGGAGGAGGCCACGTTATAGGTGCCGAACTTGGCGAAGATGGGGGGCAGCACGTCCTCCAGCACGGCGAAGATATCGTCCTGGGTGGCGAAGGCCATCTCCATATCCAGCTGATAGAACTCGCCGGGGCTGCGGTCGCCGCGGGCATCCTCGTCACGGAAGCAGGGGGCGATCTGGAAATAGCGGTCGAAGCCGGAGGTCATCAGCAGCTGCTTGAACTGCTGGGGCGCCTGGGGCAGGGCGTAGAACTTGCCGGGGTGCTTGCGGGCGGGCACCAGATAGTCGCGGGCGCCCTCGGGGGAGCTGGCGGTCAGGATGGGGGTGGTGATCTCCAGGAAGCCGTGCTCCATCATGGCGGCGCGCAGGGCGGCCACCACCTGGCAGCGCAGGATGATGTTCTGCTTGACCGCCGGGTTACGCAGGTCCAGATAGCGGTACTTCAGACGCTGGGTCTCGTCGGCCTCGCGGCTGCGGTTGATCTCGAAGGGCAGGGCGTTATAGCGGCAGCGGCCCAGCACCTCGATCTTGGTGGGGACCACCTCGATCTCGCCGGTGGGCAGCTTGGGGTTCTTGCTGGCGCGCTCGCGGACGGTGCCCTCCACGCTGATGGTGGACTCCTTGTTCAGGCCCTTGATGACCTTCAGGTCGGCCTCGTCCTCCACCACTACCTGGGTGGTGCCGTAGAAGTCACGCAGCACCACGAAGGCCAGGCTGCCGCCTACCTCGCGGACATTCTCCATCCAGCCCACGATCTTCACGGACTTGCCCACATCGCTGGCGCGCAGCTCGTTGCAGGTATGTGTACGCATCTGCATCATTGTTGTTTTCCTCCCATTTATGATTGTGTTTTGTATAACCTTATTGAATTATTACGGATCGTTTATCAAAAACGCCGCCCCCTACACCCGTCTGCCGGAAATGCTTTGCGCCGTAGGGTAAGGCGCTTACTTCTCTACGATGACCTTGCCCTTGTTCCTCTCGGCCAGGCCGTCCCGTATCCGCGCCAGGGTGGCGGCAAAGTCCAGGGTGGTCTGCTCGCCGCTGGTCATATCCTTGCAGGCGATGACGTTGTTTTTCACCTCGTCCTCGCCCAGGAACACCACATAGGGCACGCCGGTCTTGTCGGCGTAGCTCATCTTGGCCTTGAACTTTTTTTGCTCGGTGTACAGCTGGGTCCGCACGCCGGCGTCCCGCAGCTTTGTGGCCAGTGTGACGGCGGCGGACAGGTCCTCGGTCATGGGCAGGATCAGCACATCCGCCGGAGCGGTGGGCAGATCGCCGTTGAGCATTCCCTGCTCGCCCAGCACGTAGAACAGCCGGGTCAGGCCGATGGAGATGCCCACGCCGGGCAGCTGCTTGTCGGTGTAGTATTCCGCCAGGTTGTCATACCGGCCGCCGGAGCAGACGGAGCCGATCTCCGGGTGGTCCAGCAGCGCCGTCTCGTACACGGTGCCGGTGTAGTAATCCAGGCCCCGGGCAATGGTCAGGTCCACGGCAAAGTTCTCCTCCGGCACGCCGAAGGCGGACAGGTATTTCACCACGGTTTTCAGCTGGTCCAGGCCCTCGTCAAACGTCTCGTTCCGGCCGGCGTAGCCCTCCAGGGCGGAGAGCACCTGATCGTTGCTGCCGGTGATGGCGATGAATTTCAGGATCTCATCGGCGCTTTCGGCGGACACGCCCACCTCGTCGGTCAGCAGGGTACGGACCTTCTCTGCGCCGATCTTGTCCAGCTTGTCCACGGTACGCATGATGTCGCCGGCCTTGTCGGTCAGGCCCAGCATGGCATAGAAGCCGTTGAGGATCTTGCGGTTGTTCACCCGGATGCAGAAGCGCCTGAGCCCCAGCTCACTGAACGCGCGGTAGATGATGGCGGGCATCTCGGCCTCGTTGGTGATGTCCAGCTTGCCGTCGCCGATCACGTCGATATCCGCCTGATAGAACTCACGGAAGCGGCCGCGCTGGGCGCGCTCGCCCCGGTAGACCTTGCCGATCTGGTAGCGGCGGAAGGGGAAGGACAGGTCGTTGTAGTGCAGGGCCACATACTTGGCCAGCGGCACCGTCAGGTCAAACCGCAGGGCCAGGTCGGCGTCGCCCTTGTTGAAGCGGTAGATCTGCTTCTCCGTTTCGCCGCCGCCCTTGGCCAGCAGCACCTCCGCCGCCTCGATCACCGGGGTGTCCAGCGGGGTGAAGCCGTACAGAGAATAGGTGCGGCGCAGGATGTCCATCATGCGCTCCATCTGCTGCTGCGGCTTGGGCAGCAGCTCCATAAAGCCGGACAGGGTCCGGGGGGTCATCTCAGCCATTTTCCGTCTCTCCTTTATCTTCGGTGGTTTCGTTTTGTTCGCCTGTCTCCGGCAGCTCCTCCGCACCGGGCGTTAGCGTGTGGGCGGCGGCCTCACGGGCGGCCTCGGACTCCGCCTCGTGCTTCAGCTCCCAGGCGACCTCGCGGTAGATATCATCCAGGGCCCGGCCCTTCTTCACGCCGATGCGCTGGCCGATGACACCGCCGACTATGGCCAGCGCCAGGCCCGCATACCACAGACCCGGCACAATGACGGGCAGCAGCAGGCCCGCCAGCGCACCGAACCAGACGCCCAGCTCCTCGCAGTGGCCTCGGACGGCGTGGTAGGCACCTTTTTTCTCCCGGAGGTGCGTCATTCGCTTCAGCTGCGCCAGGCACATACCGACCCGCAGCAGCGCCAGCGCCGTCAGCGGGATGAAGATGTCCCGCACATGGTTGTTGATGAAGTCCAAAACAGCCTGCATAGCGTTCTCCTTTGTGTTTGTGTCGGCGGCGCGGACGAAAAAACGCTCCCGTCCCTGCATTGGGACGAGAGCGTAAAACACTTCGTGGTGCCACCCAAATTCGGCCTTGCGGCCCTTTTTGCTCCTGTTACGGGGAGCGCGCCGTGGATGTCTCCATCCCCGCTAACTCGCTGTCTTCACCTGTGCCTTGCCGCGGTGCACTTTCAGCCGATGGCGCACCTCTCTTGCAGCGGCGGTGTACAGGCTACTCCTGCGAGGTCTGCACGGTTATCCCTTATTGTATGCGATTTGCCGATGGTTGTCAAGCCGTAAAGGGCTTGTTCTTGGGGTTGACGATGTCACGCCAGTCCAGGTCGCCCCGGTCCAGACCCAGCACCAGCATCTCGGCGGTGGCCAGGTTGCTGGCAAAGGGCACATTGTTCTGGTCGCACAGGCGGGAAATATACGTGATGTCCGCGTCCGGTGTTTTCTGGTTGGGGTCACCGAAGCACAGCACCATATCGATCTCGTTATAGGCGATGCGGGCGGCGATCTGCTGTCCGCCGCCGTGGGCGAAGGACAGGAAGCGGTGTATGGTCAGCCCGGTAGCATCGGCGATCTGCTGGCCGGTGCGGGCGGTGGCGCAGAGGGTGTGCTTGGCCAGGATGCCGCAGTAGGCGGTGCAGAACTGGACCATCAGCTCTTTGCGGTTGTCGTGTGCCATCAATGCAATATTCATGGAGGGCTCCTTTCCTTATATCTTCATCAGCGGGGTTTTCTGCCCCATGATGCGTTTCGCAATGTTTTCATAGGCCCGGGCGGCGTAGTAGTTCTGCTCCCGCAGCACCAGTCCGCGGTTCAGGCAGTAGGGGACGTCCGGGTCCTCCGGTATCACGCCCAGCAGCGGCAGGCCCGCCGCGTCGATGGCGTCGTCGATGGTGGTGTGCAGCTGACGCAGCACCTTTTTGGACACGCGCCCCACCACCAGATGCACCGTCCCGCTGGGAAAGGCGGACAGCTCTGCGGCGGTGCGCTGGGCGTCCCGCATGGCGGACACGTCCGTGGTGGTGATGACGATCACCTGGTCGGCCATGCACGCTGCCATCTGGAAGCCCTGGCCCAGTCCGGCGGGCGCGTCGATCAGGCACCAGTCGTAGCTTTCCCGTATCTCACGCGCCAGCGCTTGCAGCTTCGGCACCGACAGGGACAGCGGGCGGTCGGCCATGGGCGCGGTCAGCAGGGAGAGGGAGGGGTATCGCTCATGGGGCACCGCCGCCTCATGCAGGGTGCAGCGGCCCTCCAGCACGTCGGAGAAGTCCATCAGCGCCCGGTCGCTGAGCCCCAGCGCCAGATCCAGGTTCCGCAGGGTGATGTCACAGTCCAGGCACAGCACCCGCTGCCCCATGTGGGCCAGTGACAGCGCCACGTTGGCGGTGAAGGTGGTCTTGCCGGTGCCGCCCTTACCGGATGCCACGGCGATGATCTTGCCCATGGACTTCCTCCTTTCACGGGCCGCCTATACCAGCGGCGCTTTTTTGATCCGGGCAAAGGCCCGGGGAAATTGCTTCGGTGTGTGCTGTGTTTTTTCGATGGATACGATGCGGTGCACCACGTCCGTCTCCGGCACGGTGTAGCCCGTGACGCCGGAGAGCTGTCCGCCCAGCTGTGCGATGGCGCTGCGGGCCTGACGTATCTCCTCGTCGGTGGAGACGGACTTCATGGCGGCGAACTGTCCGCCTACCTTTACCAGCGGCAGCGTCAGCTCGCACAGTACGTTCAGCTGGGCCACGGCACGGGAGGCCGCCAGATCGAACTGCTCCCGGTGCTGCGCGGCGAATTCCTCCGCCCGGGCGTGAACGCAGGTCACATTTTTCAGGCCCAGGTCTGTCTGGACCTCCTTCAGGAAGTCCACCCGCTTGCCCAGACTGTCCAGCAGCGTGAAGCGGGCGTCCGGCGTCAAGATCGCCAGCACCATGCCGGGAAAGCCTGCGCCGGTGCCTACGTCGATGACGCGCTTGCCGGACAGGTCCAGCTGCGCCGCCAGCGCCGCGCAGTCCAGCAGGTGCAGGGTGGCAACGTCCCGGGGCGCGGTGATGGCCGTGAGGTTCATCACCTTGTTCTTTTCCAGCAGCAGTTCGGCGTAGCGCGCCAGCTTGTCCGCAGCGGCGGGGTCCAGGTCCAGGGCCGTCAGGCCGGCGGTCAGGAGGTCCCTCATTTCTGCTGCTCTTTCAGCAGGTCGCGGATCTCGGTCAGCAGCTCCTCGCTGGTGGGAGCCGGTTCTTCCTCCTCCTGCGGCTCCTCGTCCTTTTTGCCCAGCTTGTGCAGCTGGTTGATGGTCTTGACCATCAGGAAGATGACGAAGGCCACCAGAACAAAGTCAATGACCGTGCTCAGAAACGTGCCGATGCCCAGGGTAACGGCCTCGGTGACCACCTGGCCTGCCTCGTCCAGCACCTCCGGCTTCAGAACGATATTCAGCTGTCCCAGATCCACGCCGCCGATGAGCAGGCCGATCAGCGGCATGAACACATCGTTCACCAGAGAGGTGGTGATCTTACCGAACGCGGTACCGATGATCACGCCGACGGCCATGTCCATGACGTTGCCGCGCATGGCGAATTCCTTGAATTCCGCAAAAAACTTCTTCATGTGTAAAAGCTCCTATACTAAAAGTATAATTACGGATAACTATTACGATACGCTATCAGCGCAGCGGTACCAGGCGCTCCTTGCCGCCCATATAGGGCTGCAGCGCCTTGGGTACCAGCACGGAGCCGTCCGCCTGCAGGTTGTTCTCCAGCAGGGCGATGAGCATACGGGGCGGGGCCACCACGGTGTTGTTCAGGGTGTGGGGCAGGTACAGCTTGCCGTCCTCGCCGCGGACGCGGATCTTCAGGCGGCGGGCCTGGGCGTCGCCCAGGTTGGAGCAGGAGCACACCTCGAAGTACTTTTGCTGCCGGGGGGACCAGGCCTCGATGTCGCAGGACTTGCACTTCAGGTCCGCCAGGTCGCCGGAGCAGCACTCCAGCTGGCGCACCGGGATATCCAGGCTGCGGAACAGCTCCACGGAGTAGCGCCACATCTTCTCGTACCAGGCCTTGGAGTCCTCGGGCTTGCAGACCACGATCATCTCCTGCTTTTCGAACTGGTGGATGCGGTACACGCCACGCTCCTCGATGCCGTGGGCGCCCTTTTCCTTGCGGAAGCAGGGGGAGTAGGAGGTCAGGGTCTGGGGCAGCTTGTCCTCCGGCAGGATCTGATCGATGAACTTGCCGATCATGGAGTGCTCGCTGGTGCCGATCAGGTACAGGTCCTCACCCTCGATCTTGTACATCATGGCGTCCATGTCCGTCTGGCTCATCACGCCCTCCACCACGTTGCCGTGGATCATAAACGGCGGGATACAGTAGGTGAAGCCCTTGTCGATCATAAAGTCACGGCCATAGGCGGTGACGGCGGAGTGCAGCCGCGCGATGTCGCCCATCAGGTAATAGAAGCCGTTGCCGGATACACGGGCGGCAGCGTCCATATCCACGCCGTCGAAGCGTTCCATGATCTCCGTGTGGTAGGGGATGGGGAAGTCTGGGGTCTTGGGCTCGCCGAAGCGCTCCACCTCTACGTTGCAGCTGTCATCCGGGCCGATGGGCACGGACTCGTCGATCATCTGGGGGATGACCAGCAGCAGCTTGTTCATGGCGGCTTCGGCGTTGGCCTTCTTCTCCTCCAGCCGAGCCATGCGCTCGGCGTTGGCCTTGACGGCGGCGTTGTTGGTGTCGATCTCCGCCTGAAGGGCGGCCTTCTCCGCCTCGTCGGCGCACTTTTTCAGCCTGCCGAACAGGGGGCCGTTGGCCTTGGATAGTTTGTTGCGCTCGGCCTTCAGGGCCTCGCCCTCGTTGATGGCCTCGCGGCGCTCGCTGTCCAGGGCGATGACCTCGTCCACCAGGGGCAGCTTGGCGTTCTGGAACTTCTTGCGGATATTCTCCTTTACCAGGTCCGGGTTCTCCCGGATAAACTTGATGTCAAGCATATTCTATACCTCTATTCGATGATGTTTCACGTGAAACGCTTATCGCTTTCCCAGCTTCTCCAGAGCCTCCAGCAGGGCGTTCAGGTCCTCGGTGCCGTAGTATTCCAGCTCGATGCGGCCCTTCTTTTTGCCGTTGACGATGCGGCAGGGGCGGCCCAGCTTCTCGCCCAGCTCACGGGCGGCCTCCTCAACATAATTGACGGAAAGCGCGTCCTTCTGGGGCTTTTCTTTTTTCTCGGCGGTGAGTTTTTTCACCAGCAGCTCCGTCTGCCGGACAGAGAGGGCGTCCTTGACCACGGTCTCCGCGGCGGCCTGCTGCTGTTTGCTGCCCAGCGTCAGCAGGGCGCGGGCGTGTCCGGCGGACAGCCGTCCGTCCTCTACCATGGCCCGCACCGGCTCGGTCAGCCCCAGCAGGCGCAGGGCGTTGGCCACGGTGGGGCGGGACTTGCCCACCCGCTGCGCGCACTCGTCCTGGGTCATGCCGTACTGCTCCGTCAGCACCCGGTAGCCCTCGGCCTCCTCAATGGGGTTCAGATCCTCTCGCTGGAGGTTTTCGATCATGGCCAGCTCCATGGCCTTGCGGTCGTCGGCCTCGATGACCACCACGGGCACCTGTGTCAGCCCGGCCATCCGCGCCGCCCGCCACCGCCGTTCACCGGCGATGATCTGATAGTAGCCGGATTGCAGCTTCCGCACGGTCAGCGGCTGGATGATGCCGTGTATCCGGATGGAGTCCGCCAGGTCACTGAGGGCCTCCGGCTCAAAGCTCTTTCTGGGCTGGGTGGAGCAGCTCTCCACCTGGCTGATGGGCAGCAGCAGGGAGGAGGCGCGCTCGTCCTTGGCGGCGATGACGTCATCGCCCAGCAGTGCGCTCAGTCCCTTGCCCAGACCTTTTGTGTTCGCCATACCGCGTCTCCTTTCAGCAGTTGTTCTTCCGCAAAAATTCCGCCGCCAGCGCCGTGTATGCGTCCGCGCCCCGGCAAGTCTTGTCATAGGCGGTGATGGGCTTGCCGTGGCTGGGCGCCTCGCTGAGCCGCACGTTCCGCGGGATCACGGTGCTGTACACCTTCCCGGCAAAAAACCGCTTCAGCTCCTGGGCCACCTGAATGGACAGGTTGGTGCGGCCATCGAACATGGTCAGCAGCACGCCCTCGATGTCCAGCCCCGGGTTCATGCTGCGCCGCACGATACGCACGGTGTTCATCAGGTCGCTGAGTCCCTCCAGCGCGTAATACTCGCCCTGCACCGGGACCAGCAGACTGTTGGCGGCGCACAGTGCGTTCAGCGTCAGCAGCTCCAGCGAGGGCGGACAGTCGATGAAAATGAAATCGTAATTGTCCGCCACCTGCCGCAGCGCAGCCTTCAGCAGGAACTGCCGGTCGTCCATGTTGATCATCTCCACGCCGGCGCCGGCCAGCGCCTTGCTGCTTGGCAGCACGTCGCCATAGGGCGTGGTCACGATCAACTGGGCTGTCTCTGCGCCGTTGATGAGCGCATCGTAGACGCCGTTGCTGGTGGTCTTGTCCACGCCCATGCCGCTGGTGGCGTTGGCCTGGGGGTCAAAATCGCACAGCAGCACCCGCTTGCCAGCGGCTTTTACGGCAGCGGCCAGGTTTACGCAGGTGGTGGTCTTGCCCACGCCGCCCTTCTGATTTACGATCGCAATGATTTTCGCCACAGCAAATTCCTCTTTCTGTCTGAGTTCATTATGATAGTATATACCACCTGCATGGAGGGTTTCAAGAGGGAAAATGCAAATTTTCGCCTTTTTGTTTCACGTGAAACATAAAGGGACAAAAGCAGGGCGGCTGTTTCACGTGAAACAACCGCCCCGTTCCTTATACCAGTATCACGCCGTTCAGCGGCGGCAATGTCAAGTGCACTTTGCCGTCGATGACCAGAAATCGCTGTCCGGTCATCGCGTCCTGCGCGGTGGGCGCGTCCCAGGCCAGCGTCAGGTCTGCCGGCGCGTCCCCGGCGTTCAGCGCCGTTACCGTGCGCTCGCCTCCGCGCTCACGCTCGATGGCCAGAGCGCCGCCTCGGGCCAGCAGATAGCGCAGGGCGCCCGAGCGCAGGCTCTCCCGCGTTCGCCGCAGCTGTCCCAGAGTGCGGAAGAAGTCCGTCAGCGCCGCGTCCTCGCTGCCCCAGGGGAAGGCGCCCCGGTTCAGCGGATCCTCGAAGCCCTGCACGCCGGCCTCATCGCCGTAGAAGAGGGTGGGAGAGCCGGGGAAGCTGTAGAGCAGCATTCCCGCCAGACGGAGCTTTGCCAGGCCCCGGGCCAGCTCAGTGGGGGAGAGGCGGTACGCCGCACGCTCCGCCTTGGTTTTCGGTGTGCCCTCCGCGCCCAGCAGCGTCAGAATGCGCGCTGTGTCGTGGGTACCCAGGAAGTTCATGGCGCCATAGAAGGCGAAGGGCGGGTAGTTCTCACGAATCGTCTCCATGCTGTCGCGGAAGACCGCGGCGTCGCCGCCGGCCAGCCAGTTCAGCAGGGCCGTGCGGAAGGGGTAGTTCATCAGGCCGTGGACCTGGCGGCCCAGCAGGTATCTGCGCCGTTGGGAGTAGGCGATCTTGTTGCTGCCGTCCTCCCAGACCTCACCCAGCAGGTAAGCCCCGGGCTTTTCCGCGTCGATGGCCGAGCGGATGCCCTCGATAAAGTCGCCGGGCAGCTCGTCGGCCACATCCAGCCGCCAGCCGTCCGCGCCGCAGCGCAGCCAATGCCGGACCACGCTGTCCTGATCGCCGAAGATGAAGTCACGGTAAGCCGGCTGCGCCTCATTGACGGCGGGCAGGGTCTTCACGCCCCACCAGGCGTCGTAGTCCGACGGCCACGGGTGGAAGCTGTACCAGTTGTAATACTCTGAATTCTGGCTCTGGGCTGCCCCCGGCTCCGGATAGTAGCCCTCGGCGTTGAAGTACCGGCTGTTGCTGCCGGTATGGTTGAACACGCCGTCCAGTATCACACGCATCCCACGCTGATGGGCGGCGGTGCACAGGGCGCGGAAGTCAGCCTCTGTGCCCAGCAGCGGGTCGATGGCCCGATAGTCGCCGGTGTCGTAGCGGTGGTTGCTGGCGGCCTCAAAAATGGGGTTCAGATACAGTGTCGTCACACCCAGGCCCGCCAGATAGTCCAGCTTCTCCGTGATGCCCTGCAGCGAGCCGCCAAAGAAGTCGCGGTTGGTGATCTGCCCGTGCTCGTCCGGAAGGAACACCGGCTGCTCGTTCCAGCCGCGGTGCAGCCACCGGTGCCCGGGCATATGGCTCACGTCCGGCATGGATACACGGCGGAACCGATCCGGGAAGATCTGGTACGTCACGCCGCGCCCGAACCAGTCCGGGGCGGGGGAGGGCTCGTATACCGTCAGCTGCCAGCGTGCCGCCTTCTCCGGCGCGTCCTGCACGCCATTTTTGCCGTACCACACGCAGCGCCCGTCCACGTCCGTCAGGCGGAAGCAGTACCAGCACAGCTCACCGCCAGCCGGCGCGGTGTATGTGCCGGCGAAGCCGCCCTCCGCCGGCGGCAGGGCGCACGTGTCCTCCGTGCCTGCGAACTCCCGGAGCACCAGCAGCTCGCAGCCGTAGTAGGTGTCGTCCGCCAGCGCAAAGCGCACTTCGGCGCCGCAGGGGACGGCGCCGAAGGGGTCTTTATAATGTTTGTCTCTCGAATTGAAATAGGGTCCCATGTGTGCCTCTTGTCTCTATAACAGATTTACCGCATCAGCGCGTCCTCGCCGGCGGCGGTGGCGCCGGTGCCGTCCCGGGTGAACCAGGCGTTGATGATGTCCACGGCCGCATTGGCCAGCAGACTGCCGCTGCCGCCCTTCTCCACCACGATGGCGATGGCGATCTCCGGATCGTCATAGGGGGCGTAGGCCACAAAGGTGCCGTTGGCGATATCCGTACCCACCTGGGCCGAGCCGGTCTTGGCGCCGGCCTCCACCACACAGCGGGAAAAGGCGCTCCGCAGGGAGTCGTAGGTCAGATCGTGCATACCCTTGGTCACCGCCGCCATGGTGCTGTCCGAGATGTTCAGGTCGTTCAGCGGCCCCTTGCCATATACGTCGATAACTCGTGAATTATCATAAGACTTTACGTTTTTCAGAAGATGTGCCTCATAGTGCTCGCCGCCGGATACCAGCGTAGCCACATAGTTGGCCAGCTGCAGGGGGGTGAACAGGTTGTAGGACTGGCCGATGGCCGCTGTAATGGTCTGGCCGTCGGTCCACTCCCGGTCGTGGGCCTCTGCCCACTCCGGGGAGGCCAGCACGCCGCTGACATCACCGATCTCAATGCCCGTGGACTGCCCCAGGCCGAAGGCTGTGGCGTACTCGTCCAGCTTCTTGATGCCTGTCAGCCGGCCTACCTCGTAGTAGAAGTAGTTGCAGGAGTCCACGATGGCCTGACTGACGTTGATACGCCCGTGGGTGGTGTGGGCCTGCCGCCAGATCCAGCACATGGGCTGCGGGTCCACATAGTAGGTGTAGATACCCTTGTCCTCAATGATCGTACTGGGGGTGATGATGCCCTCCTCCAGCGCCGCCACGGACGTGCACAGCTTGAAGGTGGAGCCGGGGGCGTACACGCCCTGGGTGGCCCGGTTAAACATGGGCAGGCGTTCGTCCTTCACAAGCTCATCATAGTCCTGGTTGAACGTCTCCAGATCGTAGGTGGGGTAGCTGGCCATGGCCAGTACCTCGCCGGTGCCGACCTGAATGACCGCCGCCGCGCCGCCGCGCTCGTTGCTGTCCTTGTCGATCATGCCCTGAATGGTACTGGCCAGCGTGTCCTCCACCACCTGCTGCAGGTCGATGTCGATGGTCAGCGCCACGGTGCCGCCGGGCTGGGGCTCCCGGGTGTACAGCTCGCCGGTGATCTTGCCGTTCTCGTCGGTGGTGATGAGCCGCTTGCCGTCATTGCCGTGGAGATATTCCTCAAAGGCCTTCTCCACGCCGTCCTTGCCCACCAGGTCATTCATATTGTAGCCCTTGTCGGCGTAGCCCACATAGCCGGTGCTCTCGTCGCTGCGCCACTCCTCCTGCCATATGGCGCCCACGGTGCCCAGAATGTGCGCCGCCAGCTTGGTGTTGTACACCCGCGCCGCCGCTGTCTTGATGGTCACGCCCCGGTACTTTCCGTCGGTGATGCGGCCCAGCAGCTCCGTGGATACATCCTCGGCAAAGGTGTAGCTGCTGCGCCCGTCCAGTTCATACCGCACGCCCACGATCAGACGCGCCTGCGCGTCGGTATAGCTGTCATCGACCTTGTAGAGCTTCCGCATGGCGGCCAGCACTTCCGCGCTGCCGCCGTCCGTGGGCAGCTTGCTGTCGTCCAGATACTCCCGGAAGCTCTCGGTCAGGCTTTTGCTGGTCAGCTGGGGAGAGGACCCTGTGGTCATGGGCAGGGTGTCGTTCCATGTGACGCCCTGCTCCTGACACAGCTGTATCAGCTGCCAGATGGCGTCGTTCAGCGCGGCCTCGTCCTTGCCGAAGCTGCTCTTGTCTACCACCAGCGTATAGGCCAGCCGGTTGCTCACCAGCACCTTGCCATTCCGGTCGGTGATGATGCCCCGGGAGGCGGTTACCGTTTCGCTGGCGGTGTTGCTGGTGATGGATCTGGCCCGGTTTTCGCTGCCGTGTACCACCTGTGCGTCATACAGCACCGCAAAAAACAGCACCAGAAACGCACAGAAAAACCCCAGCAGCACATATACCCGCCGCCGGGAGGGGTGAGGATTTTTCATCATAGCTTGGTTCTCCTATGGTCATTCGCTCAGTGCCCGTCGCTGTGCCCACCGGAACAGCGGGTGCGCCGCCGCCGCGAAGGGCAGCGATACCAAAAGCTCCCTGCCCAGCAGCAGGCCCGCCGCGGTCAGCCCCGCGCCGCTGTGTCCCGCCAGCACCGCCATGTGCAGCAGTCCGCAGAGCAGCATACATACGCCTGTCACCACCAGCGAGCACACCACGCCCGCCATGATGACCTGCCCGCTCAGCAGCCACGCTGCCGCCGCGCCAAGCAGGAACGCCAGCGCGTAAAAGCACGGCAGGCCCGCCACCGGCGAGAGAAGGTCGCACACCAGCCCGAAGAATACCGCGTACAGCAGCGCCTGCTCATTGCGCTCCAGCGTGGCCGGTATCACCGCGATGGCCGGCAGCAGGAACGGGTGCACGCCCCATACCCGCACGTATACCAGCACCAGCCCCTGCAGCAGTGCCAGCGCCAGCGCGCACAGACAGTACAATATCCACTTCAGCAGTATCGCCCGCCGTGTCATAGCCGTCCTCCGTCATTGGATCACGTCAAAATCCGTGATAATAAACATCTCCTGTATCGCCGCCACATCGCACTTGGGCGAGAGCACCGCGTACCGCGCCAGCCCGCCGTCATCCGTCTGCACGGACTCCACCGTGCCGATCACCAGACCGGCGGGATAGTAGCCGCCCAGTCCGGACGTGACGATCACATCGCCCTTGATCAGGCTCGCGCTGTCGCTGAGGTATTGCAGCCGCAGCCGGCCTTCGGCCATCAGGGCCAGGTCGCCGCCAGCCACCGCCGTCTCGCCGGTGCGGAATACCCGCGCACCGAACTGGGAGTCCGTGTCCAGCACCGTGGACAGCCGGCACCAGTTCAGGCCTACATCCGTGACCGCGCCCACCAGGTTCCCGGCGCTGTCCACCGCGCAGTCGCCTATGGCCACACCGTGCTGACTGCCCCGGTCCAGCACCAGCGTGCTGGCCCAGTTGGACACGTCGCGCTGGGTGACGCGGGCCGCCTCGAACACCAGGTCGCTGCGCTGCTGCCGCAGGCCCAGCAGCTGGCGCAGCTCTTTATTCTCGGTCGCCGCCGGCTCCATCTGCCGCAGCTGCTCCTGCAGCTCCGCGATCTGCTGCCGCAGCTCGTCGTTCTCCTGCTGCAGGGTCTCCACGTCCTCAAACCGCTGGCTAATGCCGCCGACCCAGCCCGCCACGGCGGAACCCGCCGCCCGGAAGGGCGAGGCGATCACGCCCAGGGCGTTGTGCAGCAGCCCCGTTCCGGAGCTCAGGGCCGACACCACGCACAGCACCACCGCGATGGTGGCCGCCGCGGCCAGCAGCCATATTCCCGTTTTCGTAAAAAATCGCTTCATGTGTCGTTTGTTCCTCTCTGAAGTCTCCCCCGGCAGGGGAGGCGGCAGCGCACCCTCTCAGAGGGAGCGAAAGGGGCTTTATCCCAGCAGCTGTATCCCGAATTCGCCCAGCATCTCCGCCAGCAGCACCACCGGCAGCCCCATCACGTTGAAAAAGTCGCCGTCGATGCGCTCCACCAGCAGCGCGCCCTGTCCCTGTACGCCGTAGGCCCCGGCCTTGTCCATGGGCTCACCCCCGGCGATGTAGGCCTTCAGCTCCCGCTGTGTGGCCGGACGGAAATACACGTCCGTGTGCTGGGCGCGGGTCAGGGCTTTCTCCCCCTGCCGCACCGTCACACCGGTACAGACGGTGTGGCGCCGACCCTGCAGGGCCGTCAGCATTTGCAGGGCCTCCGCCTGGTCGGCGGGCTTGCCCAGCTTCTTGTCATCCAGAAACACCATCGTATCCGCCGTGATGACGATCTCGTCCGCGTCGGACGCTACCGCCTGGGATTTTTCCCGGGAGATGTAGCACACTGTCTCCTCCGGCGTCAGCCCGGCGGGGAAGTATTCCTCCACCTCCGGCACCCGGACGGTAAAGTCGGTGATGCCCATCCGACGCAAAAGCTCCTGCCGCCGGGGGGACCCGGAGGCCAGCACGATCTTTGCCATATACGTCACCTGCCTGTGGAGCCGAAGCCGCCGGCGCCCCGGTCCGTCTCGTCCAGGTCCTCCGCCACCGTCACCGTGGGCTGCACCACCGGCACCACCATCAGCTGGGCGATCCGGTCCCCGGGCTGCACCGTGTACGGTTCGCTTCCCAGGTTCACCAGCCCCACGCCGATCTCGCCCCGGTAGTCGCTGTCGATGACGCCCACGCCGTTGGAAAGGCACACGCCCTTCTTGATGCCCAGCCCGCTGCGGGCGAACACCAGCGCCGCGTAGTCCGCCGACGGCAGGGCGATGGCGATGCCTGTGGGCACCAGCCGCCGTTCCCCGGCTGCCAGCGTCACCGCCTCATCGATGCAGGCGCACAGGTCCATGCAGGCCGCACCGGCGGTGGCAAAGCGGGGGAGGGGTATCTCCGTCCCGATCTTGGGGGACAGGGCCTTGATCTTCAGCTCCATAGTAACACCTTTTTCTCCTGAAATTGAATACGGTTTGTAAATTATAACGAGTATTATACTACTTGTTTTACTCTACGCCCCGGTAGAACAGCCCGCGTGTGCTGTTGTCACCGGCGGTGACGGTCCCGGCCCTGTGGGCGCGGAGGATCGCCGCGCACTCCGCCGCTGTCTCCGTGGTGAAGCGCAGGCGTCCGTACCGCAGGCCGCACCGGAATACCTCCGGCTTGTCCGCCAGCACCAGTGTCTTTCCGTTCTCGATCTCGCACCGGCACCCGTAGGCGCACAGCACCGGAAATTGCTCGCCCCGCCGGTCGGTCAGTACGCTGCCCGCCCCATGGGCGCAGCCCACGCTGTTCTTCGTCACGCAGTTTTCGGTGATCATCAGCGGCAGACGGCCGTAGACGATGGCCTCGCAGTCGATATATTTGCCGAGATCCCGCACCTGCTGCCACCGCAGCTCGAAGCTGGCCGTCACGGACGACAGCCCCTGCTCCTGCCAGAAGCGCACCGCCCGGCTGTTGTACACGTTCAGGCCGAAGTCACCGCGGAGCGTTTTGCCCAGCCCCTTCACGATGGCCAGGTGGCCCAGGTTGCCGATGGCCGCGGAGGTGACCTCCGGGTGCCGCTGCAGAATATCCCGGAGCACCGGCTCGTCCGCCGTGCGGAATATCCGGGGCAGCACCGCGCAGAACTCCGCCTGCCCGGTATAGGGCGTCAGGTCCATCTTATCCAGCAGCTCCACCGGAATATACACGATGGCGGGCCGTTCCGCCAGCAGCTCAGCCGTCAGCTGATCGGGCCTGCTGATGGACACGGTAAAGTCCAGCTCCGCCGCGCCCGCCGGGGCCTCCGGCAGGGGAGAGGCGGGCAGCTCCCGGCGCTTCGGAGTGTCCATCCGCCGATCCGCCAGCTCGTCCAGCAGCTCCCGCCGCAGCGCGTTCACCGCGCTGGCGGACACCATCAGCCCCTCGTCCAGCTCTATTTCGATCTGATCCGCCGCGAACACCGTGCCGCCGGTCTTGGTCAGCCGCTGCCGCAGTTCCTCCTTCGTCACGGCGCGGTTTCGCGCCTCCTCCGGCATATCGCCCGTGGCCATGACTATGGTGACGCCGCCCGGGACGGCGCACGCGCCGCTCAGCCGCACCGGTTCGCCCCGGCGCACCGTCAGACGGAGGTTCACCGGTATCTTTCGGTTTTCTTTTCCGTTTTCATAGGTCTCACGGGCCGCGGCGAACAGCGCCTTCGGCTCCGGCACGTTCTCCGGCCGGGTGCCGAACATGGCCTTGCCCTTCCTGCCCAGCCAATAGCCGTCCGTAAAGCCGCTGCGGGAGAAGGCCTGCTCCAGCGCCCGGGACTCCTCCGCCGTGGGCAGCCGCCTTTCGTCCAGCAGGCGGCGGTAGATGCCCGTCACTACGGCCACGTATTCCGGCCGCTTCAGCCGTCCCTCCAGCTTCAGGCAGGCCACGCCCATAGACGCCATATCCCGCAGATAGGCGGACAGGTTGGCGTCCTTCAGGCTCAGGGGATGCGCGTCCCGGCAGGGGCCGTTCACGCCGTAGGGCAGGCGGCAGGGCTGGGCGCAGGCGCCCCGGTTGCCGCTGCGCTGTCCCAGCACGGCGCTCATCTCGCACTGGCCGGAGTAGCACATACACAGCGCCCCGTGGCCGAACACCTCGATCTCCGCGCCGCAGCCGGCGCAGATCTCCCGTATCTCGTCCCGGTCCAGCTCCCGGGCCAGCACCACGCGCTCCATGCCCAACGCCGCGGCCGCATTGGCGCCGCCCAGCGTGAACAGGCTCATCTGCGTGCTGGCGTGAAGAGGCAGGTCCGGCACGATCTCCTTTGCCAGGGTCAGCAGGCCCCAGTCCTGCACCAGCACCGCGTCCACGCCCATGGCGCTGGCCTTCCGCAGCGCCGCGGCCGCCCCGGGCAGCTCCCGGTCGGTCAGCAGGGTGTTCAGGGTCAAAAAGACCCGCACGCCCCGCAGATGGCAATACCGCACCGCCGACGCGAATTCCTCGTCGGTAAAGTTTTTCGCGCTCCGCCGCGCGTTGAACGCACCGAAGCCCATATACACCGCGTCCGCGCCGTTCTGCACCGCGGCGGTCAGTGCCTCATATCCCCCCGCGGGGGCCAAAAGCTCCATCATCACCGGCGGTTGTTCTGGTTCTGGGCGTTCTGCAGCTTCCGGCGCAGCTCCGCCGCCTCGTTCTTGGCGCGGCTGGCCTCGTCCAGATAGGTCTTCAACTGCCGGCGCAGATTTTCCGCGCCCTCCTGCGCCTTGGTGAGCTGGTCCGCCAGATTGACCGCCGCCAGCACCGCCGCCGCGTCACGGCTCATGTGGGCGCTGTCCATCAGCTTCTGCATCTCCGCATCCACCATGTTGCCGATCTTCTCCATGTAGGCGGCGTCCTCCTCCGCTACGAGGATATACTCCGTGCCGCAGATAGACATCGTTACCCGGTTCGCCATGCCAAAACCCTCCTTAATTCATTTCGTTGGGTATATATACTTATACAAATAGCATTATACCACAAAACCCGCCGGAGAAAAGTCTATTTTGGCGAAAAGCGGAAATTTGTAAAAAGTTGTCCCGCCCCGCTTTACGCCGCTCCCTTTTTCGTGTAGAATGGAGAGCACGAATGAGAAGGGAGGTCATCGCCATGGACGGCTATATACTTCGGAACAGGCAGGAGCAGCTGACGCTGTCCGCCGACGCGGCCGACAAGCTGCTGCAAAGCGGTCAGGGCGACGCCGCCCTGCTGTATCTGGCCCTGCGCCGCTTCGGCCGGGGCGTCACGCCGGAGGAGCTGGAAAAGGTCCTGCCCATCAGCCGCCTGCGGATCGACGCGGCGGAGAAGGTCCTTCAGGACCTGGACCTGCTGCCTCGACCGGCCCGCCAGGCACCGCCCGATCCGGCGGACGAACGCCCGGTCTACACCGCTCAGGACATCGCCGGACTGCTGACGGACAACGAGGGCTTCCGCCTGCTGGTGCCACAGACGGAGCAGCAGCTGGGCAAGAAGCTCCGCACCGCCGACTTGCAGATATTGGCCGGTCTTTACGATGACCTGGGTATGCCCGCCGACGTGATCTATCTCCTGGTGTGCCACTGTGTCGAACGGGCCCGCAGCCAGTGGGGCGAGGGCAGACGACCAACCATGCGCCAAGTCGAAAAAGAGGGCTATCGCTGGGCACAGCTTGGCATATTTGACCAGAATTCTGCTGCAGTATACCTGAAAAAATGGGCAGAGCGCAACAGGAAGTACACTTCCTATTTGTCGAATTTACGAATTCTTAACAGGTCGCCGGTGGAGGCCGAACGCCGCTACATCGACCAGTGGATGGACATGGGCTTCCCGCCGGAGACGGTGGCTCTGGCCTATGAGCGCACGGTGTTCTACAAGAAGGACCTGAACTGGCGCTATCTTAACGGCATCCTGCGCCGCTGGCACGACGCCGGCTGGCACACGCCCCACCAGGTGGAGCAGGGCGAGACCGCCGCCCAGCGGCCCGCTGCCAGTAAGTCCGCCGCCCCCGCCGGGGACAAGGACGCCTGGATGCGCCGTTATATCAAGAGGTGAGAGTATGTCATACGACGGTATCATCATGCAGCGGGCCATTGCCCGCTTCGACCAGGCCCGCCAGCGCCGGGAGGCCGAGCTGGACCAGCGCCGCCGGGAGGTCTTTGCCCGCCAGCCCCGCCTGCGGGACATCGACCGCACCCTCCGCACCACCATGAGCCGCATCGTGGCCGCCGCCGCCAAAAAGGGCGAGGACCCGCTGCCCGCCCTGCGGGTCCTACGGGACGAAAATCTCTCCCTGCAGCGCGAGCGCGCCGCCCTGTTGGAGGACATGGGCTATCCCGCCGACTATCTGGAGGACAAGCCTGCCTGCTCCCTCTGCGGAGACACCGGCTACACCCGGTCCGGCGTCTGCGCCTGCCTGAAGCAGTACTACGCCCGCGAGCAGCTGGCGGAGCTCTCCCGGCTTCTGCCGCTGGGCGAGGCCCGGTTCGACACCTTCCGCTTCGACCTGTACGACAGCGCCGTGTGGGACAGCTACGGTGTTTCGCCCCGGGCCAACATGGAGCGCAACTTCGATGTCTGCCGGGACTTTGCCCGCCAGTTCTCCCGGGGCAGCGGCAGCCTGCTGCTCTCCGGCGGCACCGGTCTGGGCAAGACGTTCCTCTCCGCCTGCATCGCCCGGGAGGTCAGCGACGCCGGCTTCTCCGTGGTCTACGACACCGCGATCAGCGTTTTCTCCCGCTATGAGGACGCCAAGTTCCGCCCCGACGAGGTCAGCGATGCCGATGTCCGCCGCTGCGAGAGCTGCGACCTGCTGATCCTGGACGACCTGGGCACCGAGATGACCACCGCCTTTGTCCAGAGCGCCCTCTATCAGATCGTCAACGGCCGTATGCTCTCCGGCAGGTCCACCATCATCAGCACCAACCTGGCCCCGGACGAGCTGGGCCATCGCTACGGCGCGCCCATCCTCTCCCGTATCGAAGGTGCCTACCAGATCCTGCCCTTCTTCGGCGAGGATATCCGCACAAAGCAGTGACCGCCGCACCCGTCCCGACAGGGGCGGGTGCATTTTTTTATTTCCCGACGGTCTTCGCCCGCTTTCGACAGGCCTCCCGCCGTACAATAGGCGAAAAAAGGAGGCGACCGCCATGAAAAAAGACCAGAAGACCGATTTCCTCTCCGCCCGTGTGCGATACATACCCATCAACGATATCCGTCCCAACCCCCAGCAGCCCCGCCGCCGGTTCGACCCGGAGAGTTTGCAGGAGCTGGCGGCCAGCATCGCCGCCTACGGCATTCTGCAGCCGCTCACCGTCCGGCAGCAGGGCGCAGTCTACGAGCTGGTGGCCGGCGAGCGCCGCTGGCGGGCGGCGCGGATCGCCGGGCTGCGGCAGGTGCCCTGTCTGCTGGCCCGGGTGGATGAGGAGGACGCCGCCCTGCTGGCCCTAATCGAGAACCTCCAGCGCCGGGATCTGGACTACATGGAGGAGGCGGCCGCCATCGCCCGCCTGCTCCGCCGCTACGGCCTCAGCCAGCAGCAGGCGGCGGAAAAGCTGGGCCGCAGCCAGTCCGCCGTGGCCAACAAGCTGCGCCTGCTCCGGTTGGAAGAGCCGGTGGCGGACGCCCTGCACCGCTACGGCCTGACCGAGCGCCACGCCCGTGCCCTCCTGCGTCTGGAGGACCCGGAGCAGCGCCTTGCCGCCGTCGAACACATCGGCAAAAACCAGCTCAACGTCGCCGATGCCGAAGGTTACATAGACCGTCTGGTCGCGCAAAACCAGACGACGCAGCCCCGCCGCCGCAGCGCGTATATCATCAAGGACGTCCGGCTGTTCCTCAACAGCGTGGACCGGGGCGTCCGGCTCATGCAGACCGCCGGCATCGGTGCCAAGGTCTCCCGCCGGGATACGGAGGACACCATCTGCATCACCGTTACCATTCCCCGCGCAAAGCCGCAGAAAGATGTGTCGTAACGCTTTTGTAACCCATTCCTTGACAAACCGTGATACAATGCAGTAACGGCATGGCATTTTGCCAGTATTGCCTAAACCTGATGATACAAAGGAGGGGACACCATGAGCGACGAGTTGAATATGTCCTCTGTTACCGCCGATCCCGCGCCGGAGACGGCCGGCAAGCGCGCGGCCCCGGAAGAAAAGCCTCCCAAGACCCCCGGCAAAAGAGCCGGACTGATCATCGGCATCATCGCTGCGGTGCTGGTGCTGGCCTACGCGGGCTGCTGTGTGGCCGCCAACGCGCTGTATTCCCACACGGCGTTTCCCAACACCTCCGTGCTGGGCATGGATATGTCCGGCCTGTCGGCGCAGGAGGCCGAGCAGCGCTGGACGGAGCAGGGGAGTGCCCTGCTGGACGGCATGACCATCCGCCTGACCCGTGACGGGCAGGAGATCGGCAGCACCACCCTTTCCGACCTGGGCGTCACCGTTCTGCCCGTCTATGTCTCCAAGGCTGCCGGCTGCGACGTGCAGGACCGGGGCTGGGGCAGCGATGTGACCGCGTTCCTCCGCGGCGGCTGGCGCTTTATCGAGAGCTGGTTCAGGGCCGTGGATGTCACGCCCCAGCTGGACGTGGACGAGGCGAAGCTTACCGCCGCCTGTGAACAGCTGTCCGACACCGTGGGCTGCACCGTAACGGACGGCGGCTACCGGCTGGCGGAGGGTGAGGGCCTGTACATCACCAAGCCGCAGGACGGCGAGAAGCTGGACGCGGCGGCGCTGCGCGCCGAGTTGGCGCAGCGCTTCGAGAGCCGCGACCTGTCCGCGGCAGCCCGGTCCGTGGAATGTGTGTTCGCGGCCCACACCGCCGCGCCCATGGACGTGCAGGCGCTCCACGACGAGATCGCCGGCACCATGGCCGCCGCCATCTGCGACAAATCCACCGGCAAGCCCACCCAGTCCCGCGTGGGCGTACAGTTCGATGTGGAGACGGTGCAAAAGCAACTGGACGCCGCCCAGCCGGGCGAGGAATTCCTGGCTGACGCCCAGGTGCAGTTCCCGCCCGCCGCCACCGAGGAGCTGGAGCAGGCCATGTTCCGGGACGTGATCGGCACCTGCACGACCACCTGCGCCGGCCCCTGGGGCCGCCGCCAGAACATCAAGCTGGCCTCCGCCGCCATCAACGGCCGTATCTATAACCCCGGCGAGGAGTTCTGGTACAACGCCACTGTGGGCCAGCGCACCGAGGCCCGGGGCTTCCAGCCCGCCGCCGCCTACTCCGGCGGCAAGACCGTTACCTCCATCGGCGGCGGTATCTGCCAGGTATCCTCCACGCTGTACTATTCCGCCCTCATGGCGGACCTGCAGATCGTCCTGCGCTACGCCCATATGTTCGACCCCGGCTATATGCCCGTCACGGGCTGTGACGCCACGGTCAGCTGGGGCGGCCCGGACTTTGCTTTCCGCAACAGCACCAACTACCCCATCAAGATCACCACCAGCTACAACGACGAGACCAACCAGCTGACCATCACCCTGCTGGGCACCAAGACCGACGACCACTATGTGGAGATGACCAACCAGTTCCTCTCCTACTCCGAGCGCAAGACGGTCTATCAGGAGTCCGAGTCCGTGGCCCCCGGCACCACCGAGGTGGAGCAGTACGGCCACAACGGCTACGCCGTCCAGACCTACCGCAACGTCTACGCCGGCGACGGTACGCTCCTCCGCAGCACCAAGGAGGCGTACAGCGACTATGACCGGGCCGACAAGATCATCCTGGTCGCCCCCGGCGAGCTGCCGCAGTAAATAAAGAAACAGCCCCCTGCCGGGGGTTGTTTTCTGCTTTCGCTGTGTCTCCGTCGGGAGCAGACAGAGAAAAAGACCGGCGAAAGCCGGTCTTTTCTTTCTGCGTATCATTCTCTCCGCAGGGCTTCGATGGGGTTCAGCTTCGATGCCTTCATGGCCGGCACCAGGCCGAACACCACGCCGATGACCATGGAGAAGGCCACCGCGATGATGCACGCCGGTACGCTGATGGCCACCGGTGTCCCCATGATGTGGGACATCATCTCCGCCAGGCCGATGCCCGTAGCCACGCCCAGTATGCCGCCCATGCTGGTCAGCACCGCCGCCTCCGTCAGGAACTGCCAGAGGATGCGGCTCTGCTGCGCGCCGATGGCGATCTTCAATCCGATCTCGCGGGTGCGCTCGGTGACGGACACCAGCATGATGTTCATCACGCCGATGCCGCCCACTACCAGCGAAATAGCCGCGATCCAGATCAGCTGCTTGTTGGTGCTCTCCGACAGGCTCTGCAGATCGCTGGCCTGCTGCAGAAGGTCCTTGGACTCGTACTTGTACTTCGTGGTCCGGATGGCGTTCTCGTTCAGATACTTGGCCACATTGTCGCCGGCGGCGGTCATGTCGTTGGTGCTGGTGGCCCGCACCGCCGCGTACTGGGGTTCATCATACCGGTACGGCACCGACCAGCACACGTCCGGGATGAAGATGGTCCCCGCTGTGCTGCCGGCGTACATCTGATAATCCTTAAAGCTGTTGATCACCGGTCCGCTGCTGGACCGGGAGGACACCACACCCACCACGGTGAACGGAATCCCGTTGATCTCGATGGTGCCGCCGATGGGGTTCTCCCCCTGGAACAGCGACTTTGCCGACTTCGCGTCGATCAGCGCCACATTCCGCCGGTTCTCATAGTCCGCCGCCGTGAAGGACCGTCCGTAGTTCACCGCGTAGTCCACGGCCGTCAGATAGTGGTCGTCCACGCCGTACAGCGACCCGCTGAACGCCGTATTGCCCACGTACACGTTGTCGCACCAATCCCGGGAGTAGTACATACTCACCAGCGACACGCTGCCCAGCTTCTCCATCTCATCCCGCATCTCCCGGGTCACTGGGTCGATACCCTCCGGCAGCGCCGAGTAGTTCAGGTCGAAATAGTTTTGGCTGTCCGTGGCGCCGATGGTCACCCGCACCACGTTGTTGCCCGCGCCGATCAGGTTCTGCTTGATCTGCTCGTTGGTGCCCTGAATGGTGGACACGATGGTGATGATGGCTGCGATACCGATAATAATGCCCAGCATGGTCAGAAACGACCGCAGCTTGTGGCTCCACACGCCCTGAAAGGCGAGATTTATATTTTCCAACATATGGTTATCCCGCCTCCTTTATATGCCGTAGTTGTACAGCTGGTCGGCCGTGGCCTCCTGGGTGTGGGCACCCTCCACCACGTCGCGTCCATAGGGGAACGCCACATAGTCGTCGATGGTCAGCCCGCCCCGTATCTGGGTGTAGCTGCCCCACAGATCCCGGCCGGTCTGTACCCACCGCTGCTCCAGTCTGCCGTCCTCGCCCCGGGCCATCACATAGCTCTTGCCGTTGTCGGTCCGGATGAACATACTCTCCAGATACAGTGAGCTGCCGCTTTCTTCCGCGCTGGTGTCCTTCTGGTACTGTATATCCACATAGTCATTGGGCTGCAAATTCGCGTCCTCGGTGACAAACACCTTGAAGGGGTAGTAGGACACGTTGCTGTTGCCGTCGCCCCAGTTGTTGCCGTTGCTGGTGGGATAGTCGTCGATGGACACGATGGTGCCCTCGCAGGCCGCTCCGGTCATCCAGCTGCTGATGGATACGGTGTCGCCCACCTGCACGCTGCCCAGATCCATCTCGCTGAGGGTGCCGGTGACGTAATATCCGCCGCCGCCGGACAGCTCCACCACGGCCTCGCTGTTGTTATAGGCCTCGTCCGGGTCCCGCACGGCCTTCACCGTGCCGTCGAACTCCGCGTACACGTTGCCGTCGCCCAGCTCCGCCAGCTTCTTGTCCAGCTTCAGCTTCGCCACCTTCAGGTTGACCTCCTGCTCCTTTACCGCCTGAGCCTTCTCCAGAATGGCCTTGTTCAGATCCAGCTGGGTCATGGAGGTATCCAGCAGCTCCTGAATTTGGGCGATCTTCCGCTGCAGCTTAGTCACCGTCTCGCCGTATGTTTTTTCCGGGTCGGCAAAATAGGCCTCCGGGTCCATAAGTACGGTGCTGATCTCTGTCTTAGCCTCTGTAGCAGGTTTGCCCTCTGTGGCTTCTGTTCCGGCGGTGTATGTGGCGGTGATATGTATGCCCCACTGGTTCTTCACGGGACCGCCCATGATATCGCCGGTACGCGTCACCAGTACAACGTATACACTTACGTTCGGGTTCTCTGGGCCGACAGGCTTGATCACCAGCGTGAGGATATCCTTGACGGCTTCGTCATTCAAAGGCTTTTCCAGCGGCCACAGAATGAAAAACGGGTTCTTAGCTGTGCCGTCGGGGTTCTTCGCGTCCGCTGGCGTGATCGTTGCCGGCTGCTCAATTTTTGCCTTATCGGTCGCGGAGGCGGGGTCCCGCTCAATGGCTGTTTCCAGCTCATCCTGAAGCTTTTTCAGCTCCGCCTCCAGCGTCTCCTTGTTCTTCGCCTTCTTCAGCAGCTCCAACTCGTTTTTCATGACCTCCAGGTTCTCCGTCTGCCGGTCATAGTCGATCTTGGCGCGCTCCACCGTGGCCTGTGTCAGGGTGGAGTCATAGCTCACCAGCACCGTGCCCTTCTTGACGCTGTCGCCCTCCTTGACCCACACCTTCTTCACCGTCTGGCTCTGGGAGATGTAGATCTTCTGCAATTTGTCCGTGGTCACCATGCCGCTGGTGTTGGAGGTGTCCCCCCAGTAGTTGGTCATGGCGAAGTCGTTGACGGCGTATACGTTCACGTCGCCCCGCTGGGCGTTCCGGGCGATGGTCAGTCCGCCCCACACCGCGCCGCACACGCCTACCACGCACACGGCGGTGATAATGACCCTTTTCAGCTTTTTGCTCATGCGCGGCTTCTCGCCATCGGGGTTCTTTTCGCCGATATGCAGCTTTTCCCGCAGCGTCAGCTTCTCACTCATAGTCGTCACCTCCCGACAGTACGCCGTCCCGTATGGTCATGACCTTGGCGGCGTGGTTGGCGATGGAATGGTCGTGGGTGATCATGATGATGGTGGAGCCGCCGTCATGCAGCTGCTGAAACAGCTCCATCACCGCCGCGCCGCTGGCACTGTCCAGCGCGCCGGTGGGCTCGTCGGCCAGCAGCAGCTTCGGCTTGCCCACGATGGCCCGTGCGATGGCCACCCGCTGGCACTGTCCGCCGGACAGCTGGTCCGGCCGGTGGTCCACCCGGTCGGAAAGCCCCACCGTCTCCAGCGCGGCCCGGGCCCGTTCCAGCCGTTCCGCCTTCTTCACCCCGCCGTACAGCAGGGGCAGCGCCACGTTCTCCACCGCCGTCAGCTTCGGCAGCAGGTTGAAGCTCTGGAACACGAAGCCCAGCTCCTTGTTCCGCACCTCCGCCAGCTGCTTGTTGTTGCAGGTGGTCACGTCCCGCCCACCCAGCAGATAGCTGCCGCTGGTGGGTACGTCCAGACACCCGATCAGGTTCATCAGCGTGGTCTTGCCGCTGCCGGAGGGACCCATGATAGCCAGGTATTCCCCCTCCTCCACGTCAAGGTTCACGTTTTTCAGGATATGTGCAACGGACTTTCCCATGGGGTAGTCCTTGCAGATATCGCGCATTTCCAAAATCATATTCAGCCCTCCATCGGCGGAATGATCGCCGGCGCGGAGGCGTCCGCGCCGCCGGGCAGCGCGGTCACGGTGCTGCCGTCGTCCGTGACGGGGTCGTTCCCAGCGGGCATATCGCCGCCGTCCATGCCGTCCATGCTGCCCGTGCCGTCCATATCCTCCATGCCGTCCATATCTCCCGTGCTGCCGCCGGCGCTGGGGTCAAAGGTGGCGTCGTCATAGGTAATGCACGTCATGCCCGCCTTTAGGCTGTCGTCGGGATAGGCGATATAGTCCTCCGCCGTCAGGCCGTCCGTCACGGGATAGGTGTCCGTCTCCGTGTTGTACTCGCCCAGGGTGATGCTCCGCTTCTCCAGCTTGCCATTGCTGTTCTGAGCCCACACCCAGGGCTTGCCCTCGGCGTCGTTGATGAAGTAGCTGGGCAGGTTGATCAGGCTTTCGTCCTGGGTGTCCTCCTGACCGTAGTCCGGCTCTATGTACACGTGCTGGCCCATCAGCAGGCCCTCGCCGTCGCCCTCCAGCGTCACATAGAAGGGGTACTTGCTGGACATAGCCGTGTCGCTGTCGCCGTAGTCGCTGCGGCTCTGCTGGGCGTTGTTCCAGTCGATGGAGCTGATGCTGCCCTTCCACGTCTGGTCGCTGACCCGGGAACGGATGACCACCGCCGTGCCCTCAGTCAGCACGCCGGCGTTGTTTTCATTCACATAGCCCTTGATGCGGAAGCCGCCCGTCTCCACGATGGTCATGAACGGCAGGGCGTTGCCGGAGTTGTCCGTACCGCCGTCCGGGTTCAGCGACTTGATCTCGCCGTCCACCGGCGCGGTCACCGTGCCGTTCTTGGTGTTGGCCTTCAGCTTCTCAATGTCCTTTTTCTTGGTGGCGATGTTGGCCTTCGTCTCCAGCACCTTCACGTTCTGCTCCCGCAGATCCAGGGCATACTGCCGCTTGGTGGCGTCGTCATAGGTGCTGTCCATCAGCTTCTGTATCTTTTCCAGCTCCGCCTGCTGGTCCTCCAGCGTGGCGTTCAGCTGCTCCAGCTCCAGCTGGGCCATCTCCAGGTCGGTGCGGATCTGGCTGAGGTCATAGGTCAGCAGCACATCGCCTTTTTTTACGCTGTCGCCCACCTTCACCTTGATGGTGTCGATGGTCATGGCGTCGTTTTTCTTGATGGTCGTCTCGCCCAGCGGGCTGACGATGCCTGCGAACCGGTCCGCCAGACCTACGGACCCCAGCCCGCAGATCATGGACACCGACTGCACGGAGGCCTCGCCCTCCACTGCGCCGCAGCCGGACACACAGCCCAGCAGCATCACCAGCGCCAGTACAAAAGCCGCTTTAAAAGCCGCTTTTTTCATGTCGTGTTCTCCTTTTTCCTTCCCGCGCGCCCGCGGGATGATTTGCCTATTTATTTAGACGGCAGAAATTGTCATTCCGTTCCGCCGCTGCCCCCGACAATATCATATCATGCGCCTGGCCCTCAAAATGTGAACAAATCGTGAACACACGCTTAAGACCTTACTAAGGTTCCGTATCAAAACGGTGGCAAAACGCCCTGCGGAATATTGACAGCGTGCGGGGGAGTGTCCTATTATTGTGGTGTGCCGTGTCCATCCCGGACATCTTACCGGTGTACGGGCGCCTTTCGGCGGACACGGCCCGCGTACGATACCACCGGCAGGAGGTTTTGCCATGAACAAAAAACGTATCCGCCAGATGGATCTGGCCCTGCGCCGCCGCCTTTCCGACCGTCCCGCCGCGGACTATTTTGCCCCCGGGGACGCCCTGCTCCGCACCCTCGAGACCGAGGGCTATATGCAGCGCTTTGCCGGGCTGTTCAGCGGCGCGCGCCTCCGCTGTGCCGACGTGCTGGCCTTCTGCCGCCCGGAGCTGGAGGTGCTGTGCCCCGGCGAACCGTCCGAGGGCTGGCTGGCCTATGCCTATGACTATGCCCGCCGCCTGCTCTACCCGGAAAAGACCGATGCGGAGCCCTTCGCCCCCGGTGCGGTGTTCCTGCTGTCGGTGCTGCAGGTGCTGTTTGCCGCCGAGGCGGAGCTGCTGCCCCACGACCCGGCCTGGACCTTCGATTTCCTGACCGATGATGAGCTGGCCGGCAGTCCCTGTGCCCCGTCCTATCAGCGCTTCCTGCGCCTGTGGAGGCGGGAGTTCGTCTATGAGCTGATGCGTCTGGGTCTGGAGACCACGCCCTACCGCACCCTGGAGCATATCGCCGGCGTCCACCACATCGCCGTCACCGCCGCCCGCGCTCTGCGGAAAAGCGGCGTGGCCGTGGACGTGGCCCTGGTCTCCGGCGCCGCCGCCGGCCACGATCTGGGCAAGTTCGGCTGCCGCCCCGGCGAGCGCGTGCCCTACCTGCACTATTTCTACACCGACCAGTGGTTCCGCCGCCGCCGGATGACCGATATCGGCCACGTGGCCGCCAACCACTCCGTCTGGGACCTGGAGCCCGACTACCTCTCCGTGGAGGCGCTGCTGCTGATCTACGCCGACTTCCGCGTCAAGCAGCTCCACGATGCGCAGGGCCGGGAGATCACACGTATCTCCACCCTGGCTCAGGCCTTTCAGGTGATCCTGGATAAGCTGGATGACGTGGACGGCGAGAAGCAGAAGCGCTATGCCCGGGTCTACGCCCGGCTGGAGGACTTTGAGCAGTTCATGGTCAGCCGCGGCGTGGATGTCACCATGTCCGGCGGCGATACGCCCCCGCTGCCGGAGAAGCACACCGCCCTTATGACCGACGACGAGGCCCTCCGCGCCCTGACGCTCCGCTGCGTGGGCCACAATATGGAGCTGATGCACCGCCTCACCGATCAGCGCAGCTTCGCCCGTCTGCTGGAGGAGGCCCGCGGCGAGACGGATTGGCGCCGTCTCCGCGCTTATCTGGCGGTGATGGAGTCCTACTCCCTCTATCTGCATATCCCACAGAAGGTCCAGACCCTGACGTTCCTCTACGAGCTGCTGATGCACCGCGAGGGCGATATCCGCCGTCAGGCGGCGGCGCTGCTGGGCGAGATCATCGCTGGCTTCCACGCCGGCTACGCCAAGGAGCGCCCCGCCGACATCCGCCCGGACCCCCGGGCCATCACCGACGTGGACCAGTGGAGGCTCTATCTGGACAAGATACTGTATCCCGACCATAAGCTCATGCCCCAGCACCGCCGCTGGATCGGCTATACCCTGAAATTCGCCGTCGGCTCCCTGCTGAGCCACTGCCCCGGCCGGGAGGAGCGCTTCCTGGCCCTGGTGTTCGCCTACTACCGCAGGCCGGAGGATCTGGACGACTACACCGCCTTCCAGCTGCTGGATACCGCCGCCGCTCTGCCGGATACGGCCTATACGGCCAGCCGCGCCCGGCAGATGACGGCCTTCGCCGCCGCCCTGTCCCTGCGTAAGGACCTGACTGTCCGCATGGCCGCCGTGCTGCTGCTGGACCGTCTCGCCCGCCTGTACCCGGAGGACGGCCGCGCGCTGGAGGCCGTGACCGCCGTCCCCGACGGCGACAGCGGCACCCTGCGCTATCTCAAGCAGGATGTGCTCTCTCAGGGCGCGCCCCTTCTTCTGCCGGAGGACGTGGTCTCCGAGATCTTCCTGGACAACCTGAAGACCGCCACGCCGTGGATCACCAAGCAGGGAAACCTGCGCCTGCTGACGGACTTTGCCCGCAGCGGCAAAAGCCCCGCCCTCCATATCGCCACCCACCTGTCCAATCTCATCAAGGTCAGCGACCGCGTCACCGTCCGCCACAGCGCCGGCAACGCCCTGCTGGCCCTGGCGCCCCGCCTGACGGCCGACCAGCGCAACGAGGTGGCGGTGGAGCTATGCCGCGGCCTGGAGCTGGGCCAGCAAGAGTTCACCAAGTATATCCCCGACTACCTGGGCCGTTTTGCCCTGTGGCTGCCCCCGGCGGAGCTGGATGAGGTGCTGGACGACCTTCGCGTGAACCTCAGCTCCTCCGACAGCCGCGTTACCGCCTCCGTGCTGGATACCGTGGGCGTCATCTATGAGGCGTACGATGCCTATCGCGCCCGCTTCCCGGAGACGGACGACGCCTACCGCCGCCGCCGTGAACGGCTGCTGGGCCTGCTGATGCGGGGCCTCAGCGGCATTGACGGCGCCACCCGGCAGGAGGCCCTGTTCGTGTTGGGCCGCCGGGTCTTCGGCTCCGGAGAGCTGGGCCGCCACGAAAAGCGCCGCGCCTTTATGCTCACCCAGCGCAAGCTGCTCTCCGCCCAGGACGAATTCCCCGGCGAGGGCCTGACGTTCTACTACCGGGCCGCCATGCTGGGCAAGCTCTACCGCTTCATCACCGAGGAGCGCCTGTTCCACAAGGGCTTTGACTTCGGCGCGCCCCGCCCCGTGGCCTTCTTCCCCGGCACCTTCGACCCCTTCACCCTGTCCCACAAGGGCATCGTCCGGGCCATCCGCGACCAGGGCTTCGAGGTCCTGCTGGCCATTGACGAGTTCTCCTGGTCCAAAAAGACCCAGCCCTACCGCCTGCGCCGGCGCATCGCCGCCATGGCCGTGGCCGACGTGTTCCACGTCAGCATTTTCCCGGAGGACTTCCCGGTGAACATTGCCAACCCGGAGAACCTCCACGAGCTGCGCGCCGCCTTCCCGGGCCGCAGCGTGTCCATCGTGGTGGGCAGCGACGTGGTGCTCCACGCCTCGTCCTACAAAAAGCCCGTCACGCCGGACTCCATCCACACCTTCGACCACGTGGTCTTCCGCCGCACCGAGCCGGATGCCGAGCCGGCGGATTACAGCTGCATCACCGGCAAGGTGCTGGAGCTGACGCTCCCGCCCCAGCTGGAGGAGATCAGCTCCACCCGCATCCGCGAGGCGGTGGATGCCAACCGCGACATCTCCAACCTCATCGATCCCACGGTGCAGGAGTTCATCTATCGCCGCGGCCTGTACCTCCGCGAGCCCCAGGACAAGCCCGTTCTCCGCACCGAGGACCTGAGCTTCCTGCCAGCCTCGCCGGAGACGGCGGAGAAATTCCTCCGCACCATGCTCTCCGCGCCCACCGCCGCGGCGCTGCGGACGCAGATCGAGAGCCGCGGCGACGACGTGATGGTCTGCCGGGACACCGACGGCACCATTCTGGGCGCGGCCAGCTACGCCTGCCTGGACTCCGCCCGCCTCTTCGCCCGCCTGGGCGACCCGGCCCTCTCCGGTCTGGTCCGCCAGAACGCCGGCGGCCGCACCCTGCTCATCAGCGGGCTGTTCGTGCCCCGGGGCGAGCGCCAGAGCGACCTCTGCCAGCTGCTCATCACCGAGGTGCTGACCCTGGCTCTCAGCCGTGAGTTCACCTATGCCCTCTACCTTCCCCTGGAGGGCGCCGTCTCCGGCTACGGCCGCCAGCTGCTGACGCTCCAGGGCTTCGTCCCGGTGGGTGACAGCACGGACGCCCTGGCCGTGGATATGCGCTGCCCCATCGTCCTCAGCCGCAACGTGGACACCGCGGTGAAGGCGCCCTTCAGCTCCTCGCCCCGGGTGCTTGCCGCCATCGCCGCCGCCCACCGCCGCCTGCAGGCGGCGCTGACAAAGCTGCAGCCCGGATCTCTGGTGCTCAGCCTGTCCGCCGGCGTCATCTACCACCGGCTGCTCCAGCGTATCACCGGCCGCAACGGCGTCCCCGCGGAGCCCACCACGCCCCGCGTCCTCGGCCCGGATATCTGCGTCCCCTACGGCAAGATCCTCCGCGGCGTGGCCGTGCCCAACACCGTCACCAAGACCCTGCGTACCGACAAGGTCTACGAGCCGGACCTCAGCACCTATTCCATCGAAGCCTACCCCGACTACTCGCCCCTGCCCGACCAGGTCCGCACCATCCACGCCTTTGCCCGCCCCGTCATTCTCGTGGACGATATGCTCCACGACGGCAAGCGCATCCGCCGCCTGGCCCCGCTGCTCGCCGAGACGAACACCCCCGTGGACCAGGTGCTGGTGGGCTACCTCACCGGCATGGGCCGCGACCTCATGGAGCAGCTGGGCTACGACGTGGACGCCATCTACTACCTGCCCAACCTGCGCCTGCGCTTCGTCGAGTCCACGCTCTATCCCTTTATCGGCGGCGACACCGTCCGCCGCAGCGAGGCCCTGCCCGGCGGCCTTCAGCCCGCCGTCAACCGCATCCTGCCCTACGCCGCCCCCGAGTACACCGGCATGGACGACGAGACCGCCTGGGAGCTCTCCCTCTGCTGCCTCGAAAACGCCCGCGACATTCTTCTGGCCCTCGAGACCGAGTTCCGTTCCCTCTACGCCCGCAACCTCACCCTCAGCCGTCTCGGCGAAGCGGTCATCCTGCCCCTCTGTCCCGACAAGGGCGGCTGCATGACCTACGATCTCTCCCGCGCCGCCAGCACGTATCTGGAGGGAGATATAGAGCTTCTCAAACGCATGCGCCCCGCGAGATAATGCACCGTCTTTTCCGCCCTGCCATCGTCAAATCTCCTCGACGTACACACGGTACGCCTTCGTCGGTTTGCCATCGGCAGGACGCAAAATCCGGCACATTCTCTATTCCTCAAGGGGGGTCCTGCGCCTCCGCGCCTCGTCTTGACACAAGATCTGAACCTTTATCAAGGCCATGCGGCGCCGCCCCGTCATCGGCAGGACGCAAGATCCGGCACATTCTCTGCTCCTCAGGGGGCCTGCCGTGGCGTGAAATTTGCGCGTCAGTACCCCGCCGGAGGCAAAAAGATAGAAACAGGAGAAGCTACTATGATCGATCTCAACGATACCAACCTGCCGCGCATCCCGTCTAAGTGCCGCGTCACCCTGCTGGCCCTGGGCGATGTGGGCAGCACGCTGTTGATGGGCCTGCGGCTCATGGGCGGCGACGTGATAGGCTCCATCGGCATCTGCGACGTGCGCCCCGGCGTCTCCGAGCGCTGGGAGTTTGAGCTGAACCAGATCCAGCCACCGGAGGCTGCATTCCTGCCCCCGGTGGACATCATCACGCCGGAGCAGCTGTTCGACGGCGATGTGTTCCTGTTCTGCGCCTCCCGCATGATCCCGGATACCTCCGTCACGGCGGGGGATGTCCGCATGGCCCAGTACGGCCTGAACCGGGAGCTGGTGTCCATTTACGCCCGTATGGCCCGGGAGAAGGACTACCGCGGCCTGTTCTGTGTGGTCAGCGACCCGGTGGACCCCCTTTGCCGTGCCGTCCTGCGTGAAAGCGGCCTGTCCCCGGCCCAGGTTCGGGGCTTCGGCCTGGGCGTTATGCACGCCCGCGCCCTGTACTACGCCCGGAGGGACCCTCGCTTCGCGTCCTACCTCACCGAGGGCCGCGCCTTCGGCCCCCACGGCGAGGACCTGGTGCTGGCCAACTCCATTGCGCACTACGACGACGCCCTCTCCCGTGAGTTGACGGAGAAGGTGGTCCACGCCAATCTGGAGATGCGTAAGCTGGGCTACAAGCCCTATGTGGCCCCGGCCCTGTCCTCCGGCGCGCTGAGCCTGCTGGCCCTGCTGCGGGGGCAGTGGCATTATTCCTCCGTCTACGACGGCCAGGTGTTCATGGGATGCCGCAATCGTCTGACCCCCGCCGGCATCGAGACGGAGGCGCTGTCGCTGCCGCCCGCCCTGCAAAAGCGTATCGACGGCACCCGCGCCAAGCTGAACGCCATAGAATAACGGAGGTATCCGCCATGCTCACCGTTCTGCTCCCCGAAAACGACCGCAGCCCCGCCCTGCGGGACCTGCTGGCGCCCCTGCTGCCCCCGGGCAGCGATATCCGCGACCCCGATGACGGGCTGGAGGACCTGGCCGGCCGCCGTCTGCTGTTCGCTGTGGCGCTGGACGAGGGCGGCTGCAATATGGCCTATTACCGTATGCTCTCCCGCCTGCGCCGCAGCACAGACCTGCTCTCCGACAGTATCGGCGCGTGCATCGTCACCGGCGTGGGCGAGTTCTACACCAAGGACGTGGCCCGGGACATGGTCTTCGCCGCCAATCAGGCGGGCTGCGGCTTCATCGGCCGCCCGCTGGTGGAGGCCACCGGTTCCCTGCGGAATTTCCGCACCCAGGCCCAGATCGGCGGTACCGATGAGGTCACGGCCTTCCATGCCGCCGTGGCGGAGCTGCTCTCCCGCCTGAACGGCTGGGAAAAGCCCGCCCCCATCCGCCATGTGCTGGCTCTCCACGCCTCCCAGCGCGCCACGTCCAACACCCTGGCCCTGTGGGAGCTGGTGAAGGCCGGTCTTCCGTCGGACCTTGGCGTGCAGGAGATCTGCCTCCGCAACGGCACTATGGCCGACTGCAACGGGTGCAGCTATACCGCCTGTCTCCACTTCGGCGAGCAGGGCGGCTGCTTCTACGGCGGCCCCATGGTGGACGAGGTCTATCCCGCCGTGCGGAAATGCGACGCCCTGGTCATGCTCTGCGCCAACTACAACGACGCCCTGGCCGCCAATCTGACCGCCTGCGTCAACCGGCTCACGGCCCTGTTCCGCCAGACCCGTATGTACGACAAGCGTCTGTTCGGTCTGATCGTCTCCGGCTACTCCGGCGGCGACCTGCTGGCCCGCCAGCTGATCTCCGCCCTGAATATGAACAAGTCCTTCTACCTTCCGCCCCGCTTCTCCCTGCTGGAAACGGCCAATGAGCGCGGCAGCCTTGTGAAGCTGCCGGGCATCGAGGCGCAGGCGGCGGCCTTTGCCCGGCACATCGCGGAGAGCTGAATAACCCCGCCGCAAACCGGGGAAAATACTTCCATCAATCAAAAGGAGGTGTGTTCCATGCAGGCAATGGTGTTGGAGAAGGCGTGCATCCAGTGCGGACTGTGCGCGGGGCTGTGCCCGGAGGTGTTCGCGCTGAACAGCGGCGAGCCCGCCCGGGTGACGGTGGACCCTATCCCGGACGCGCAGAAGATCGGCGTGCAGGAGGCGGCGGACAGCTGTCCCGTGGCCGCCATTCAGGTAACGGCGTAAAAATCCCCGGAAATGCCGCAAAAACCACTTTACAACGGTGATTTTCTGTGGTATCATCTCAAAGTACGCGCTAAGCGCGTCCGACCCCTGCCTTAGCCCTGCGGAGCGTTCCATCTCTCCCACGGCCCAGGCTGCGGGCGTATTTCAAGAAAGGTGGAAACACGACTATGATGCTGAAAGACCAGAAGACCTCTATCATCGAGGCCAATCGCACCCACGAGACCGACACCGGCTCCCCCGAGGTCCAGGTGGCCATCCTTACCGAGCGTATCAACCAGCTGACCGCGCACCTGAAGGTCCATCCCCATGACTTCCACAGCCGCCGCGGTATGCAGATGATGATCGGTAAGCGCCGTCGTCTGCTGGACTACCTGGCCAAGAAGGACATCGAGCGTTATCGTGCCCTGATCGCCAAGCTGGGTCTGCGTAAGTAAGTTGAAACAGGGTGATGTGCGCTTGCGCATCACCCTTCTTTCACATTCTGCGCCGTGTACAAATTGACCATTAGCAGTTGAAAATGCGCCGAAATTCAAGGTTTCGGAGCGTTTTCAAGTGCTAACGGCGATAGGTCGCGGGCAGAATGCCATTTCACAAAAAAGGAGAAACGATATGTCAACGATCATCACCAAGCGCCAGTTCCCCCACTATCACAAATACACCATGGACCTGGCCGGCCGTCCCCTGACGCTGGAGGTCGGCAAGCTGGCCGAGCTTGCCAACGCCGCCGTCATGGTGGGCTATGGCGACACCCGCGTCCTCTGCTGCGTCACCGCCGCCCCCCGTCCCCGCGACGGCATCGACTTCTTCCCCCTCAGCGTGGACTTTGAGGAGAAGCTGTACTCTGTGGGCCGCATCCCCGGCAGCTTCAACCGCCGCGAGGGCCGTCCCGGCGAGAAGGGCATCCTGACCTCCCGCGTCATCGACCGCCCCATCCGCCCCCTGTTCCCCTATGACTTCCGCAACGACGTGTCCGTCATGTGCACCGTCATGGCCGTGGATCACGACTGCTCCCCCGAGATCGCCGCGCTGATCGGCACCTCCGCCGCCCTGGCCATCTCCGACATTCCCTGGAACGGCCCCGTGGCCGCCCTGAAGGTGGGCCTGGTGGACGGCAAGCTGGTCTTCAACCCCGACGCCGAGCAGCGCAAGGTCAGCGATCTGGACGTGACCGTGGTCTCCACCGGCAAGAAGGTCGTCATGATCGAGGCCGGCGCCAACGAGGTGCCCAACGACGTGATGTTCGAGGCCATCAAGCAGGCCCACGAGGAGAACCAGAAGCAGATCGCCCTCATCAATCAGATGGTGCAGGAGATCGGCAAGCCCAAGTTCGACTATCCCCACGCCGACTTCAACTACGAGCTGTTCAACAAGATCACCGCCGACTTCATGGACGAGGCCAAGGCCGCCATGGACACCGACGACAAGAACGTCCGCGAGCAGCGCTGGAACGCCATGATCGAGAAGTGGCACGAGAAGTACCTGGAAGAGTACCCCAACATGGACCAGTACCTGGAGGAGATCACCTACAAGTTCCAGAAGATGATCGTCAAGAAGTGGCTGCTGGAGGGTCACCGCGTGGATGGCCGCCAGAAGAACGAGATCCGTCCCCTGGACGCCGAGGTGGGCGTGCTGCCCCGGGTCCACGGCTCCGGCCTGTTCACCCGCGGCCAGACCCAGGTCCTGTCCGTGGCCACGCTGGATACCCTCTCCGCCAACCAGAAGCTGGACACCATCTGGGAGGAGACCGAGAAGCGCTATATGCACCACTACAACTTCCCCGGCTACTCCGTCGGTGAGGCCAAGCCCGCCCGCAGCCCCGGCCGCCGCGAGATCGGCCACGGTGCGCTGGCCGAGCGCGCCCTGCTGCCCGTCATTCCTCCCGTGGAGGAGTTCCCCTACGCCATCCGCGTGGTCAGCGAGGTCGTGTCCTCCAACGGCTCCACGTCCCAGGGCTCCATCTGCGGCTCCACGCTGGCACTGATGGACGCCGGCGTGCCCATCAAGGCCCCTGTGGCCGGCATTTCCTGCGGCCTGATCCAGGATGACGACGGCAGCTTCACCACCTTCATCGACATCCAGGGCGTGGAGGACTTCCACGGCGAGATGGACTTCAAGGTGGCCGGCACCAAGAAGGGCATCACCGCCATCCAGATGGACCTGAAGAACGACGGTCTGACCATGGAGATCATCAAGAACGCGCTGGACATCACCTATGACGCCCGCTGCCAGATCCTGGACCAGGTCATGCTGCCCTGCATCGCCCAGCCCCGCGCCGAGGTCAGCAAGTACGCCCCCAAGATGGTCACCATGCACATCGACCCGGATAAGATCCGCGACGTCATCGGCAAGGGCGGCTCCGTCATCCAGAAGATCGTGGCCGAGTCCGGCGCCAAGATCGACATCGACGACGACGGCACCATCCACATCGCCTCCCCCGACGCCGAGAGCTGCGAGAAGGCCAAGAAGTGCATCGACGACATCGTCTTCGTGCCCGAGGTGGGCCAGCTGTACTACGGCCGCGTCGTGCGCCTGATGACCTTCGGCGCCTTCGTGGAGCTGGCCCCCGGCAAGGACGGTCTGGTCCACATCTCCAAGCTGGCCGACAAGCGCATCGAGAAGGTGGAGGACGCCTGCAAGATCGGCGACATGATGTGGGTCAAGGTCACCGAGATCGACGAGAAGGGCCGCGTGAACCTGAGCCACAAGGACGCCATGAAGGAGATCGCCGCCAAGGAAGCCGCCGGCGAGCCCATCAAGTAAAGCATCGTTTTTTATATCCCCCGGTCCGCCGGGGGATATTTCTTTTTCCCGCCGCCTGTGGTATACTGAGAAAAACACCCTGCAAGGAGGTCCCGCCTATGTCCGATACCATCGCCGCCATCGCCACGCCCGGACAGCCCAGCGCCATCGGTATCCTGCGCCTGTCCGGCCCGGATACCTGTGCCGCGCTGGACGCGGTGTTCCGCGCCAAAAACGGCAGGCCCGCCGCGCAGCAGCGCCCCCGCGCCATGGTGCTGGGCGAGCTGCTGGACGAGACGGGGCAGGTCATCGACAGCGTGCTGTGCGTCCGTTTCCCCGCGCCCCACAGCTACACCGGCGAGGACTGCGCCGAGCTTCACTGCCACGGCAGCCCCATCGTGCTGGACACGGGCCTCCGCGCCCTGTTTGCCGCCGGCTGCCGCCAGGCCGGTCCCGGCGAGTTTACCAAGCGGGCCTTTCTCAACGGGCAGCTGGACCTGCTCCAGGCGGAGTCCGTGGCGGACCTGATCGACGCCGAGACGGCCCAGCAGGCCCACAACGCCGTCTGCCAGCTGGACGGCGCGCTGAGCCGCACCGTGGCGCGTATCTACGACGGCCTCATGGACATGGCCGCCCGGTTCTACGCCGTGGTGGACTATCCGGACGAGGACATCGAGGATCTCCAACGCGAGCAGATGCTGGACACCCTGCGCCGGGCCCAGAACGATCTGGAAGCGCTGGTGGCCGGGTTTTCCCGCGGCCGTTTGCTGAAGCTGGGCGTGCCCACGGTGCTGCTGGGCAAGCCTAACGCCGGCAAATCCTCTCTGCTGAACGCCCTCCTGGGCTATGACCGGGCTATCGTCACCGACATCGCCGGCACCACCCGCGACACGGTGGAGGAAAAGGTCACCGTGGGCGGCGTGCTCCTGCGGCTCATCGACACGGCGGGCATCCGCGACGGCGGCGACGCCGTGGAGACCATGGGTGTGGAGCGCAGCCGCGCCGCCGCGAAGCAGGCATCTCTGGCCCTGCTGGTGCTGGACGGCTCCCGGGAGCTGACGGCGGAGGACGAGGCCGCCATCGCCCTGGCCAACACCGTCCCCCACCTGATCGTGGCCGTCAATAAATCCGACCTGCCCCGGGCGCTGGACGTCGGCGCCCTGGCGGACCGCTTCGACAACGTGCTGTCCGTCTCCGCCGCCACCGGCGCGGGACTGGACACGCTGACCGACGCCATCGCGGCGCAGTTCCCGTCGGGCGAGACTGCCGGCGGCGCGCTGCTGACCAACGCCCGTCAGGCCGATGCCGCCAACCGCGCCCTCTCCGCCGTGGCCGAGGCCCGCGGCGCCCTCCGTATCGGCATGACCCCCGACGTGGTGCTCACCGACTGCGAGGCGGCACTGGCCGCGCTGGGTGAGCTGAACGGCAAACAGGTCCGCGACGATCTGGTGGACACCATCTTCTCCCGCTTCTGCGTGGGGAAATAGGCGATAGACGCCTGTATTTCTGCTAATATTCCGTATTATTTACAATTTGGCTCTTTTCCTGCGGCGGTTTTCATGCTATGATAGCGGGGAAATATCACTCCCAAGGAGGTTTATCCCATGCGTGAATATGTTATTATGACCGACAGCTGCTGCGACCTGACCGACCACATGGCCAAGGAGCTGGAGCTGGCCGTGGTGCCCCTGACCGTCCACATCGATGGGCACGATTACCCCAATCTGCTGGACGGCAGCGCCATCAGCTTCGAGGATTTCTACGGCAAGATCCGCGGCGGCGTGCTGGCCACCACCGCCGCCGCCAACGTAGGTCAGTTTCAGGAGGCCATGCGCCCCATTCTGGCTGCCGGCAAGGACATCGTCAGCATCAACTTCTCCAGCGCCCTCTCCACCACCTACCAAAGTGCGTGCATCGCCGCCCAGGACATGAAGGAGGAGTTCCCCGATGCCAACATCTATGTGGTGGACTCCCTCTCCGCCTCTCTGGGCCAGGGCCTGCTGCTCTATCTGACCGTCCAGAAGAAGCGCGAGGGCCTCTCCGCTCAGGAGCTGGTGCAGTGGGTGGAGGACAACAAGCTCCACATCGACCACTGGTTCACCGTGGATGACCTGAACTACCTGAAGATGGGCGGCCGTCTCAGCGCCGGTGCCGCGTTCTTCGGCTCCATGCTCTCCATCAAGCCCGTCATGCACACCTCCGACGAGGGCAAGCTGGTCCCCGTCAGCAAGGTCCGCGGCCGTAAGGCCAGCCTGAAGGCCCTCATCGACAAGATCGCCGAGCTGGGCATCGAGCCCAGTGAGCAGGTCATGTTCATCTGCCACGCCGACTGCGAGGTGGAGGCCCGCGCCGTGGCCGAGGAGATGAAGGCCCGCTACGGCGTCAAGGAGGTCTATATCAACTACATCGGGCCTGTGATCGGCAGCCACACGGGGCCGAATACCATGGGCATATTCTTCGTAGGCACCAAGAGATAACGGCGCGTCTCTTGCGCCAATACTTCGTTGCGGCGGCTTGCCGTACACAAAGTACGCC
>OIZW01000125.1_pt1 | contig 81994 bp, 77 predicted proteins | sample 1588581 | NCBI WGS metagenome assembly OIZW01 (sample SAMN03283266) | human gut metagenome | biome: human-associated habitat; material: feces | host: Homo sapiens | place: USA | collected 2013 | reverse complement strand
TATGCAAGCTTAGCGTGCGGCAAAGGCGATAGCCGTTAATTGTGCGGTGTTGCCTTATATCAAAGAGGATTTAATCCTCTTCTCCTGCTGTTTTATCCTTTTTTGTTTTCTTTTCGTGTTTTTCTTTCTTCACCTTTTCGGGCTTCTGCTTTTTCTGCTTCGGAAGCCGTGTATCGTCCGCTACATCGACCGCATCGAATATACAGCGGTATCTTGGCGGTATCAGCTTGTTTATATGCCTTTTACCGAAATACCACATCTTAAACTTTGCTGTATCAAGCACCTTGTCAAGATATGTATTTATATGGTTGCGGCTGGTTTTGCCTATGTCGATGAACTCTATCATTCTTGCGGGCGGTTCATAGCTGATTATGAAATCCGCCTCGTTGCCGTGCTGTTCAAGATTACGAAGCCCTTCTTCAAGCTCCTCGTCCGTAGGAAGCTCCTTTATCCAGCTCTTCTCATCGTCCGGCTCAAGATAGCTGTTGTTTTCCTCGCTCTGACCGCCGCCGAAAGCAAACACGGTCTTTTCGGCAATCGTATAATATTGCCCTCTCATAAGCTGACGCAGATTGCCCGATATAAGCCTTGTTTTACCGCCGCACCACTGCTCTACGGGATATTCTTCGAGCAGGTCAAAATTTTCGTGTACACCCTCTACAAAAAGCACGTTGTACTTCTTTTTGCCGAGCTTTTTAAGCATTTTCTTTTCCTTTTTACTGCCGTCCCAAATACAGCCGAAATCGCCCGTAATTATCAGTGCGTCGCCACGTCTGAGCTTTTTCAGCACCGGTGACCTGAATCGTGTTATATCACCGTGCAGATCGCCTGTAACACATATCATAAGCTATATCCTTCTTCCGTTCTCTTATTGTCTTTGTCCGTATTTACGGTCAATGTATGCTCCAGTCGATCGGTTCTATGCCGTTGCTTTTCAGAAATTCGTTCACCTTTGAAAAATGACGGCAGCCGAAAAATCCGTTATATGCCGACAGCGGGCTTGGGTGCGCCGCCGTGAATACTGCGTGCTTCGGATTTGTGATAAGCGGCATTTTGGACTTTGCGTTGTTTCCCCATAGGATAAATGCCGTAGGCACGTCACGCTCGTTTAAAAGCTCGATTATCCTGTCGGTCAGTATCTCCCAGCCTTTTCCCCTGTGACTTCCCGCCATACCCTCACGGACGGTAAGCGAGGTGTTCAGCATAAGAACTCCCTGCCTTGCCCAGTCGGTAAGCTCGCCCACCGACATATCAAAGTCTATGCCAAGGTCGCTGTGTATCTCGGTGAAGATATTTTTCAGCGACGGGGGCGGCATAACTCCACGCTTTACCGAAAAGCAAAGTCCGTGCGCCTGTCCCGGACCGTGATATGGGTCCTGACCTAAAAGCACCGCCTTTACCTTTGAGTACGGCGTGTATTTCAGTGCGTTGAAAATGCAATCCGCAGGGGGATATACATTGTATCTGTTATATTCATCGACAAGAAAAGCTCTCAGCTTTCTGTAATATTCGCTTTGGAACTGGTCTGCAAGCAGATTGTCCCATTCGTTGCCTATGTTAACCATTTTTTATCTCCGTCAGATCTCGTGCGTTCTCGCATAATCGAACAAAAACTGCTGTGCTATCCCCTCGTTGCCCTTTATACATTCCGGCAGGCCGTCGGGATATAATTTCTTCTCGATACGCTTTATCCATACATCTCTCGGAAAAGCGTCCGTCTTATGATAACCGAAAAGCAGTACGCAATCAGCTACCTTATCGCCGACGCCCTTTATCTTTTTAAGCTCTTCCCTTGCCGCTGTGGTATCCATAGCTTTTATACCGTCAAGGGAAACCTCGCCGCTACTCAGCTTTTCTACTGCGTCAACTATGTACCTTGCTCTGAAGCCTGCTCTCAGCGGTGCTAAGTCCTCGGCGGTAACGCCGACAAGCTTTTCAAGCGTGGGGAACATATAGCCTATGTCCGTCTTTTCGCCGAAGCTCTCGCACAGCCTGTCAATAATACCGGTGATACGCTTGATATTGTTGTTCTGCGAGATTATGAAGCTGATAAGCGTTTCAAACGGCTCTTGCCTCAGTACCCTTATGCCCGGATTTTCCTTGCAGGCAAGACGCATATATTTATCCTGCGAGAACTGCTTTATCAGTGCGTCATAGTCGGTATCAAGGTCAAAGTATGACTGCCAGTAAGAAATATCGCTTTTTTCTATGCCGTGAACAGTATAAGTGCTGTCGCCGTTGTCGGATATTTCGACATATCTGCCGCCTGCTATACCGCAGAATCTGCCGTCAAGCTCTTTCCAGCGGAAAGCCTGCCCGCAGAAAAGCGTGCGCCTTATATCAAATCCCTTGCAAGTAAAAGTGTAATCCATTTTATCTTTATCATCTGCCGTTATCTGTTTTTACATCGGAAAAATTTTTGATTTAGTCTTGATTATTTCCGTTATATATAATACAATATTAACAGGGAAATTACAAGACCGGCACAAAAAATTTTTTCCTGCCGGCACAATCCGTTCCCATAAAACGACATTGCAAAATCAAGTCCCGGCGGAGCTTTCCGCTGATATAATCTTTTTTTGAAAGGAACTGAAAAAAGTGAGAGAAAGCATACTTACAATACCGGTAAACGAAGTATTCGAGCCTCGTGAGGGCTGTCCTATCTGCCGTATGAGAGATACGGTTGAGGAGCATATCTGCGAATATATAATGGGAGCGGCTATGATGGAGCCTGACGTAAGGCAGGATACCAACAGGCTCGGCTTCTGCTTTACACACTATCAGCAGCTTATGATGCAGAACAACCGCCTGTCGCTCGGTCTTATGCTCAACAGTCATCTGGAGGTGCTGAGGGGCAATATATTCGAGAAGAAGGGCTTATTTGCACCCAGGGACGCAAAGGCTAAAAAGGCAGGCGCAATAGGCGATACCTGCTTTGTCTGCTCAAAGGTACAGTGGGGCGTTGACCATATGCTCGAAACGGTATTCACAATGTTCGCAAAGGACGGAAAGTTCAAGAATCTGTTCAAGTCGCAGGAATGCTTCTGTATGCCTCACTACCACTATCTTGTACAGCTGAGTGAATCAAAGATGGCAAAAAACGACAGGGCAGAGTTTGTAAAGGTTATGGACACGATAATGCAGGAATACATAACAAAGCTCAACAGCGATGTAAACGACTTCTGCAACAGCTTTGACTACCGCAACGCAGGAAAGCTCCACAGCGAGGAAATGGAACACGTCCGCACATCAATAGAAAGAAGCGTTTCGTTCCTTACAGGCAGAAAGCCGAATTCAAAATAAAAGGGGCTCAAGTTAACACTTGTTAATATTTAGCCTTGCTTCACAGTTAAACCTTGTAATCCGAAAATCCTGTGAAACCGCTTGAAATTTTTGACGCTAAGTTGTATAATGTAGTATAAACCACTTTTACGGAGGTGTCCATGAGTAAGAAAAACACAGCGGCTACAATCGCCACAATCGTTGTGGCTGTCCTTGCAATCGCAACAACTTTATTCCTGCTGTACCAGACCTCACAGCAGCAGATACAGGATAATCAGTATAATTACGTTCCCTCAGACGAGGTGAACGAAGAAATGAATATGAATGCGGTAACTCTTATCAAGAACAACTGCGAGGTATTCAGAATTTATCTCCAGTATGGCCTTCCCCACCAGGCTGAACCGTATAACAACGTTCCCGAGGACGGATATTATACCGTAAAGAGCGACAATTACAAAACAATTTCCGATGTAGAGGCTCTTGTAAACTCAACATTCGTTGAAAAAGAGGCAAAGCGTATCCTCACAAACATAAACGGTGACAATGTCGCTGTATACGCCGAGGAAACAGACGATGACGGCAACAAGGGTATCGGCCTTGACGTAAGCATGGTTGACGAAAACGGCAGATTCAAGGCTATCGCCTATGACTACACCTGGTCAAACGCAAAATTTACCCTTCACCCCAAGTCAAATACAGAGTGTGATATAATAGTTGAGCTGAACCCGGCGGAAGAAACATCCTCCGCTGAAAACGCATCATCCGGTTCAGACGACAGTAACAAAAAGAAAGTCACTGCCAATATGCTCAAGGTGAACGGCGAGTGGCGGCTTCAGAAGCTGGTTTACTGATAAATGAACAAAAAGGACAACCCTCTTAAAGTCTATGCTGTCGTAAGTCAGATAGGCTTTCTGGTGATCACTCCCCTGCTGATATTTATCTGGGGCGGCAGTGTACTGGTAAATAAATTCTCTCTGCCGTCGTGGGTGATGATCCTGCTGGTATTTGCAGGAATAATCACGATGATCTCGGGAGTGGGAACTTATCTTAAGAACCTTATAAAAATGTACGGCGGAAAGGACGATAAGAAAACCTATAAATACCTTTCGGACCGCCGTGACAATGACTATTACGACGATGACCGCCGTGACAGGAAGCTGTAAATATGAAAAAGAAAATTACCGAAACGACCTCATTCAAGGAATGTATGGCGCTGCTGCCGTATTATATCGGTGCGCTTATATTGCTTGGAATAGTCAGCGTTATCCTGATGATTTCGGGAATAGGCGACTATACACTGCTTACGGGTGCGGCAGCAGGAACTGCGGTTTCGGCGCTGAACTTTGCGCTTATGGCGATCAGTGCAGAAAAAGCGATAACTCTGACCGAGAAATCCGCAAAGCTCGCTATGAACGGCAGCTACGGAGCAAGGTATATCGGCACGTTTATAATTCTCGGCGTGCTGATGTTCTTTAAAATTATCAATCCCGTCACAGCCGTGCTTCCGCTGTTCGTGCCGAAAATTGCATATACCGTGACGGCGTTCAAGGAAAAAAGCGATTTCTGACAGCAAATTTACAATCGCTGACTTAACATTAAATTTATATAAAAATATAAAATATTCATTACGGGAACGACCCGTAAAAATAAGGGAGGAGCATTAGAAAATGACAGACCTTATAAAACCTATGGCGGAATTCTCCGTCGAAGGACCGCTTAAATCAATCAGCTTTGATATAGGAAGCTACAACGTAGTAATCAGTGAGAGCATCGTTGTACAGTGGATAGTAATGCTGGCACTCGGCATTGTATTCTTCATACTCGGCAGAAACCTCAAGGTGAGATCGACCTCACGCAGACAGATGGCGGCTGAGTATCTTGTAAACTTCTTCAACAATATGGTGCGTGACACCATGGGCGAAAAATACAGAAAATATACCCCCTATATAGGCGGACTTTTCTGCTTCTCGATTCTTTCGAGCCTTATGGGTCTTTTCGGCTTCAGATGTCCGACATCGGATCTGTCCGTAATAGCCGCATGGGGCATCACGACATTCGTTCTGACGCTCAGGAACAAGCTGAAAACAGGCGGTATCAAGGGCTATCTCAAGGGCTTCATCGAGCCTATGCCTTTTATGCTCCCGTTCAATATAATCGGTGATATAGCAAACCCCGTTTCACAGACACTGCGTCACTTTGCAAATATCCTTGCAGGCTCTGTAATCGGAGGACTTATCTACTTCGCTTTAGGACAGGTAGCAAACGGCCTTGCGTCTATCGGTATACCGGCTGTATGCTCGCTGTACTTTGACCTATTCTCGGCATTCATTCAGGCTTATATCTTCTGCACACTGACAATGGCTTACGTTTCAATGGCAGAATGCGGAGATGACTAATCAGTTTACCCCCACAGGAAACTGTGGTGTAATAAATAACAATAATCTACCGACAGGTAGAATAAAATGACGGAGGACTTTGATATGGAAAACTTATCACAGGCAATCGTACTGGGCGCATCTGCAATAGGTGCAGGTCTTGCTATGATCGCAGGTCTTGGCCCCGGTATCGGTGAAGGCTTCTGCGGCGGTAAGGCTGTTGAAGCGATCGGCAGACAGCCCGAGGCTTCGGGCGCAATCACGAGAACAATGATCATCGGTGACGCTCTTGCGGAAACCACAGGTCTTTACTCACTCGTTATCGCTCTGCTGCTGATGTTCGCAAACCCCTTCATCAGCCAGCTTTAATCTCTGGCAGACTACAACACGAAAGGATTGAAGTGAAATGACGGATATGCTGAGAATAGCCGAGGAAGCCGCCGAGCAGGCAAAGTTTTCTCTGGTCAGCATAGATCTTAACACTATAGTCTTCACTCTGATCAACACGCTCATCATCGTTCTGCTTTATTTCTTCTTTCTGCACAAGCCCGTCTGCAAGATTCTTGACGAGCGTGCAAAGACGGTAAACAAGGATATGGACGACGCACAGAAGGCGAAGGAAGAGGCCGCCGCAGTAAAGGCAGACTACGAGCATCGCCTTGAAACCTCAAAGGAAGAGGCAGCCCGCATTGTAGCCGACGCTACAAAGAAGGCACAGGCAAGAGAGGACGAAATCATCTCTGCCGCTAATGAAGAAGCCGCTTCTATGAAACAGCGTGCGGAAGAATCTATCGAGCGTGAAAAGAAGCGTGCGGTAAACGAGATAAAGGAAGAAATTTCCGATATGGTAGTTATGGCGGCTTCAAAGGTTGCCGAGAAGGAGATAAACGCACAGGACAACGAGAAGATAATCGACTCTGTTCTGTCGCAGATAGGAAAGGAGAACTGAAATGGCTGCTGTTGACAAGACATACGGCGACGCATTGTTCTCTCTTGTTACCGAAGAGGATGAAAAGGCTCTGCCCGACATTCTCGGACAGCTTAAAGGCGTTTCGGAGGTATTTGCCGCCGAGCCGGACTTTATAAAGCTGCTGCGTACTCCTACAATCCCGATCGAAGAAAAGACAGCGCTTGTAAAAGAGGTCTTTGACGGAAAGGTGCATAAGTTTGTAGTGAACTTTCTGTGCATTCTTACCGAAAACGACAGGCTGCCCGACTTTGAGCGGATACTGGCATACTTCACAGGGCTGTATAACGAAAAGCTCGGTATAGCGGATGTTACTGTAACCTCTGCAATGCCTCTTTCGGATACGGCTGCTGAAAAGATCAGAGCAAAAATGGCTGAGATTACGGGTAAGACCGTTAATATGACGCTGAAAACCGATAATAAGCTCATCGGCGGCGTTGTTATCAGCTACGGCAATACGACTATCGACGGAAGCGTCAAGGCAAGGCTCGAACAGCTTAAGGCTGATATTGCCGGAACTATCGACTGACATAAAAATCGTCAGACGGTAAAAAAATACGAAAGGAAGAACCTCCAATGGATTTACGCCCGGATGAAATAACAGGCATAATTAAATCCCGGATCAAGGACTACGGCTCAAAAATCCGTCTTGAAGATACAGGTACTGTTGTAACTGTAGGTGACGGTATTGTTCGTATACACGGACTTGAAAAGTGTATGATGAACGAGCTGCTGGAATTTGAGAACGGCGTTCGCTGCATGGCGCTCAACTTAGAGCAGGACTTTGTCGGTGCGGTTATGCTGGGCTCAGATGCCGAGATCAAAGAGGGCGATACAGTAAAGCGTACAGGCTCTGTCGTATCTGTACCCGTAGGTGAGGAACTGCTCGGACGAGTAGTAAACGCACTGGGACAGCCTATCGACGGCAAGGGCGCTATACTCGCAAAGGAAACACGCCCGATCGAGAAGATCGCACCAGGTATCATTACGAGAAAATCTGTTAACGTTCCGCTTCAGACAGGTATCAAGGCTATCGACTCCATGATACCGATAGGAAGAGGTCAGCGTGAGCTGATTATCGGTGACAGACAGACAGGTAAGACCGCCATTGCGATTGATACGATCATAAATCAGAAGAAAACAGACGTAATTTGTATATACGTTGCTATAGGTCAGAAGGCTTCTACGGTTGCAAACGTAGTTGAACAGCTCACCGCCGCAGGCGCTATGGACTACACAATAGTAGTTTCCGCTACCGCAAGTGAGCTTGCGCCCTTACAGTACATCGCTCCCTATTCGGGATGCACCATGGGTGAATACTTCATGGAAAAGGGCAAGGACGCACTCATAATATATGATGACCTGTCCAAGCACGCTGTGGCTTACAGAGCACTTTCTCTGCTCCTCAAGCGTCCGCCCGGACGTGAAGCTTACCCCGGCGACGTATTCTATCTTCATTCAAGACTGCTCGAAAGAGCCGCTAACTTAAACGAGGACTACGGCGGCGGTTCGCTCACTGCACTGCCTATAATCGAAACACAGGCAGGCGACGTTTCTGCATATATCCCGACCAACGTTATTTCGATAACCGACGGTCAGATATTCCTTGAAACAGAGCTGTTCCACTCAGGTGTAAGACCTGCGGTTAACCCCGGTATCTCGGTATCCCGTGTCGGCGGTAACGCTCAGATAAAGGCTATGAAGAAGGTATCAGGTACTCTGAAGCTCGAATATTCGCAGTTCAGAGAGCTGCAGAGCTTCTCGCAGTTCGGCTCGGATCTTGATAAGGATACAAAGGAGCGTCTTGCAAAGGGCGAGCGTATCGTTGAGATATTAAAGCAGGGACAGAACTCTCCTGTAGCTGTTGAAAATCAGGTCATAATCATCTATGCCGTAATCAACAACTATCTTAAGGACATTCCGCTTGAAAAGGTCGGCGACTTTGAGCGTGACCTCTATAAGCACATGGAAGAAGCTCACCCCGATATTACAGCAAGCATAAGAGAAGAAAAGGTACTCACTCCCGATAACGAAGAAAAGCTGAAGGCGGCTCTTAAGGATTTCTCGGAGAAGTACGTTTAAGACTAAGATATAAGAATCAAGCGAAAGGAAGAATAGTTATGAAAAAGGCATCACTTGTACTGAGCATCGTTGCTTTAAGCATATCCGCACTCACCCTTGCGCTCACGGTTTTAGAGCTGTTCTATAAAAAGACGACTTATATCGACAGTGATAATATCCGATAAAGGAGGCTTTGCATGGCTTCGGGAAATATGAAGGACATCAAGCGCAGAGTAAAAAGCGTTGAGTCCACTATGCAGATAACGAAGGCTATGGAGCTTGTTGCTTCTTCCAAACTCAGAAAGGCAAAGCTCCGTGCCGAAGACGCACGTCCGTTCTTTGATGCACAGTATTCCCTAATGTGCCGCATTGCAGGCGAAACGGAGAACTTAAGCACCGTATATACAAGACACAGAGAGGTAAAGAACCGTCTGTTCATTGTAATTGCGGGCGACAGAGGTCTTGCAGGCGGTTACAACTCCAATATACTGAAGCTGGTACAGCAGACTCACGGCAATGAATATATGCCTAAGATAATAGCTGTCGGCAAGAAGTCTGCGGAGTTCTTTACAAAGCACGAATATGACGTAGTGGCGCAGTTCCCCGGCATTGCGGAGCATATCAAAACGGCAGACGCTGCCGATATAGCGCAGATAGCGACAGATCTTTTCACAAAGGGAGAGGTCGATGAGATAGAGCTGTTCTTTACGCAGTTCGTATCTCCTCTTGTACAGACCCCTACCCGTATGCCCGTTCTCCCCATAGACGCTCCGACAGGCAAGGCAGTACCCGAAAACAAGGCTGGCACTACCTATGACCCAAGTCCAGAGGCGGTTTTCAACCGTGTGATACCAAAGCTCATAACGAGCCTTATCATGTGTGCGGTAAACGAAAGCTACGCATCGGAGCTGGGCGCCAGAAGAACAGCTATGGAAAACGCAACGGACAATGCGGAGGAAATGATCGCAAGCCTGTCACTTATGTACAACCGTGCAAGACAGGAAAAGATCACGAATGAGCTTAACGAGATCGTATCGGGTGCTAATGCGCTGAATTAATAAGAAAGGACAGGACTGATCTATGCCACAGAATATCGGCACGGTTGTGCAGATTATCGGTGCGGTACTTGATATAAAGTTCCCCCCGGAGCATCTGCCTAACCTGCTTAACGCCATAGAGATAGAACACGAGGGCAAAAAGCTGACCGTAGAAGTAGCACAGCATATCGGCGACGATACGGTACGCTGCATTGCTATGGGCAGTACGGACGGACTTGTAAGAGGACTTCCGGCAGTAGATACGGGCGCATCAATAAAGGTTCCCGTAGGCAGACAGACCCTCGGAAGAATATTCAATCTGCTCGGTGAGGCTGTTGATAACAAGCCCCAGCCCGAAACAGAAGAAAAATGGGAAATCCACCGTCCCGCTCCGTCATTCGAGGAGCAGGAGGGTTCAACACAGGTACTTGAAACGGGTATCAAGGTCGTAGACCTTATCGCACCTTACCTCAAGGGCGGTAAGATAGGTCTGTTCGGCGGTGCAGGTGTTGGTAAGACCGTACTTATTATGGAGCTTATCAACAACATCGCTAAACAGCACGGCGGTCTTTCGGTATTCACAGGTGTCGGTGAACGTACCCGTGAGGGTAACGACCTTTACAACGAAATGACCGAGTCCGGCGTTATCGAAAAGACAACGCTTGTTTACGGTCAGATGAACGAGCCGCCCGGAGCAAGAATGAGAGTAGCCCTCTCAGGTCTTACGATGGCTGAGTACTTCCGTGACAAAGAAGGTCAGGACGTACTGCTCTTCATAGACAATATATTCAGATTCACGCAGGCAGGCTCTGAGGTTTCCGCCCTTCTCGGACGTATGCCCTCAGCCGTTGGTTATCAGCCTACACTGGCGACCGAAATGGGTGCTTTGCAGGAGCGTATCACTTCTACAAAGAAAGGCTCAATCACATCCGTACAGGCGGTTTACGTTCCTGCGGACGACCTTACCGACCCTGCGCCTGCAACGACCTTCGCACACCTTGACGCTACAACGGTACTTTCAAGAAACATTTCATCAATGGGTATCTTCCCCGCTGTTGACCCCCTTGACAGTACATCAAGAATACTCACTCCCGAGATAGTCGGCGAGGAGCATTACGAGGTTGCAAGACAGGTACAGTCGATACTCCAGCGTTATAACGAGTTACAGGATATTATCGCTATTCTCGGTATGGACGAGCTTGACGACAACGACAAGCTGACCGTATCAAGAGCAAGAAAGATTCAGCGTTTCTTATCTCAGCCGTTCTCCGTTGCAGAACAGTTTACGGGTATGAAGGGTAAGTATGTTCCGCTCAAGGAAACGATAAGAGGTTTCAAGGAGATCATCGAGGGTAAACACGACGATCTTCCCGAGTCGGCATTCCTGTTCGTCGGCACTATCGACGAAGCTGTTGAAAAGGCTAAGAATGAGAAGGCGTAATAACAAGGGTTATTTCAGCCCGGTAACGATAACCGCTCTTTTGCTGGCACTGCTTATAGCAGGTCTGCCGTTTATAGCAAGCGGACCTGTAAAGGACGATGATATTCTGACCCCTCTGCCGACCCCTGAAACAACGGCGCAGGAATCGTCGGTCATTGTAACTACAAAAAAGCGCACAGATGTATCACCCGCACCGTCTGCTTCAACAAAGCCCGGAAACGATGTTACGGGTGCTATTGCAAGCAGTGAAACGGTGTCGGACGTGCAGAGAAAAGCAAAAGCGCTTGAAAGCGTCGCACTTTCACTGTACAACGAAAACGGCGACAGCCTTACCGCTGATATGGTAAGACAGAAAGCCGCCGTGCCCGCAGATGAACATTTTATCGTTACAATAAGCGTTAAAAACGGCAGCGTAAGTAAAATATCGTATTTTACAAAAGACTATTCCGTTTCTTACGCAAACGGCAGTTATTCCGCACTTGCGAACATCGCCGATGAAAATTTTGAAGATTTGGTATTGTTCTTATAACTCCCGCGGAAAGGAAAGATGATATGACAGAATTCAAACTGAAGATCCTTACCCCGGAGGGAGTAGTATATGACGGTATGGCTGAAAGCGTTATCGTCCGTACTACCGTCGGTGACAAGGGCATACTTGCAAAGCACGAGCCATATGTTGCGGCGCTGACAATAGGACAGGCGAAGATACGCATTGACGGAGCTGTACGCATAGGCGCAGTTTCTTCGGGTATAGTCGAGGTCACAAAGGATCAGACATCAATACTTGCCCAGTCGTTTGAATGGGCAGACGAGATAGATGTCGAGCGTGCCGAAAAGGCAAAGGCTCTTGCAGAAGAGCGTATGAAGCAGTACAAGGACGATCAGCGTGCTCTTGATATTGCCGAGTACAAGCTCAAGAGAGCAATAAACAGAATAAATACAGCCAATATAAAGCTGTAATACCATCAAAGCAATAACCGCCAACGGTCAGTTACCGTTGGCGGTTAGCTTTTTGTTCAGTTATTTGTTATCAGTCAGCCATTGCCGCTTTTAAGCGCTTAAGTGTTTCTTCTTCACCGAGCAGCTGCATTATAGTATACAGGTCGGGGGAATTTTTTCTGCCGGTTATTGCTACTCTGAGTATTCCGCAGGCGTCGGCAACCGAGCCTTTGTAAGCGTCGGGGTTTGCCTTGTATTCCTTGATGTTGGGGCAGAAGCCTAAAGGCTCACCGACTGCCTTTACACCGTCAAACCAGGCACTGCTGTCAACCTTGTGGTCATAAGCCGAAATATATGCCGATAAAAATTCCTTGCGCTCGTCGGCAGTCAGCTTTTCGTCAAACTCATAGCCGTCCACGCCGTCACCGTAAAGATACGGGAACATCTCCGACAGATCGCTCCACTTAGCAATATCCTTGCGGACCTTCTTGCCGTTATATTTCCACAGCTTTATGCTCTCCCTGAACTTGTCGGGGGAAGCTGTGATATAAGCGTTCAGCTTTTCATCGTTATCCTTTGCCCATACGCTTATCTCGTCAAAGAGCGTTTCCTCGCTCATCTTCGAGATAACATCACGGCTTACGCTTGCCAGCTTATCCATATCGAACAGTGCACCGCTGACGGGCATCTTTTCAAGCTTGAACTTAAACTCCGACATATCTGCATCGGGGTTCTTCATTCTCCACTCCTCATAGTTTGAGTTTGCGATAGTCATAAGGTATTCAAGCACCGACTGAACAGGGAAACCGGCTTTTGAATAGAACGAAACGCTGGCTTCGGGGTCTTTTCTCTTGCTGAGCTTTCTCTTTTTATTCTCGCCGCCGTCCAACTTCATTATCGGGGCAATATGAGCATACTTCGGCATTTTAAGGCCGCTTGCTCTGAAAAGCTGTTCGTGCAGAGGATATGAACTTATCCACTCATCGCCTCTTATAACGTGGGTAGTACCCATCAGAAAATCGTCTACAACGTGTGCAAAGTGGTATGTAGGGATACCGTCCGACTTTAAAAGCACAACGTCCATTATGTTTTCGGGCATTTCGATATTGCCTCTTATAAGGTCACGGCAAGTTATCTTGTTTTCTGCGTTGCCGTCTGAGCGTAAACGCAGAACGTATTCCTTGCCTGCCTTTATATTGGCTTCTATTTCTTCAATGGACAGATTTCTGCACTTCGCATAGCTGCCGTAATAGCCCATATCGGCTTTTTCGGCCTCCTGTGCCTTTCTTATTTCGTCAAGCTCCTCCGCCGAGCAGAAGCACGGATATGCAAGACCACGCTTAACAAGATCCTTTGCAAAGGTCTGATATATCTCTTTTCTCATACTCTGTCTGTACGGTCCGTAGCTACCCTTTTCGGGTTCTCCGTCTGCCGCCGCACCCTCGTCAAAGCATACGCCATACTGTGCAAGAGATGTGATTATCTCGTCTGCTCCGTGTTCAATCTCACGCTTTTTGTCGGTATCCTCAAGACGCAGGTAGAATACACCGTCTGACTGTCTTGCCATACACATTGAAATAAGTGCGGCATACAGACCGCCTATGTGCATAAAGCCTGTGGGGCTGGGTGCGAATCTTGTCACAGCCGCCTTGTCGGGAAGCGTTCTTGCGGGATATTTTGCAAACATATCCTCAGGTGTTGTCTTGATGTCACCGAACAGAAGCTCGGCTAAATAATCGTTGTCCATTTTTTCGCCCTTCGTTTTTTAATTTAATATACGCTTTTTAGCAACCTTAAGTATCAGCACGATAGCCGAGCTGAGTACCAGATTTATTGCAAGCTCTACAACAAAGTTAAGTCCCACGAATGCGGTCACCATATATGCACCGACATTTTCAAAGCCGGCACCTGCTGCCCACTGTGCAATAGTGTCATAAAAGAACACAAGGCAGCCTAAAAGGAAAATACCCGTATTTACTATCGGTGAAACAATACCCGCGCCTATTACTCCGAGTATATCGTTCTTGCGGCTAAACAGACTGTAGATAAATCCTGCGGCAGCACCTGCAAGAGTTCCTTTCAGAAGCACGGTAATTATCGTACCGGGAATGTTGATAGCAAGAAAAGCACCCGCGTCTGTAAACAGTACGACTACGCCGAATACAAAGCCGAGCCATGCGCCCGCCTTCCAGCCATAAAGAGCCGCACCGACTACTATCGGAACGAGTACAAGCGTAATGTTGAATACGCCGAAACGGATCGCTATAGCCATAGCCTGTAATACAACTACTATTGCCGTCAGCAGTCCCATTGTTGTGAGCATCACAGTTTTGTTTTTTGTAGATGCAAGTGTGTTGTTTGTGTTTGACATAAAAATCTCCTTTGCTGAAGTCCTGTTGTCAGCAGGTACCTCGCAGGGTTGTATATTTTACATATCATCCGCCGTTCAGAAAACGTTCACAGCCGGTAACCGCAGAAATAGCATCTGTCGGTTCCGTCCACAATGCCGCTTACTTCTTCTGATTTTTCTTGTAGATAATATGCAGACCCTCTAATACAAGATCGGGATCGACAATAAGCTCACGTCTGCAAAGCGGAGCTATAAGGCTTGCATAGCCTCCCGTTGCGACTATTGTCGCCTTTTCGCCGAGCTCTTCTTCGTATCGCTCTATCATGCCGTCTATCATACAGGCGATACCGCCGATGACGCCAGCTCTCATACTGTCGGGGCTGTTTGTGCCTATCATCTTTTTGACAGAATCAGCGCCGATAAGAGGAAGAGATGCGGTTTTGCCGGACAACGCCTCGAATGATAATCTCGGTCCGGGCGCTATTGCGCCGCCGAGAATCGCACCGCTCCTGTCGAGTGCGAATATCTTAAGGCAGGTGCCGACATCTATGAATATGCACGGCATAGGATATTTACTCTTTGCCGCTACACCGCCGCATACAAGGTCGCTGCCGAGTACGGACGGATCGTCAATCTTTATATTAAGTCCTGTTTTTATACCGGGGGAAACAATAATAGGTTTTACGTTACAGAGCTTTTCTATTCCTTTTTCGAGTATGGGAGTTATCGGCGATACGACAGAGGAAATGATACAGCCTGTTACAGCCGCATTTTCAAAGCCGTAAAGGGATAATATGTCCTTCAGCTTTATCGCATATTGATCTTCCATTCTTGAAACCTGAGTGTTGAGCCTGGATATAAAGCTCAGTTCACCGTTATTGTCAAAACCGCCGAATACTATGTTAGTATTGCCGACATCTACTGCAAGTATCATTCTTTGTCCTCCGATTCTTCGGATATGTCGTTTTCTATTATATCATCAGTTTCGCTGTTGTCAATATCTGCGGCTTCATTTACAGGCTTTGTCAGTTTTACGGGTTTCTTTAATTTTCTGAGCACCAGTATCAATCCGACAAATATCGCTATACCGATAACCGTCACTATAAGTCCCGTGCCAAGTCCTGCCGCAAAGAATCTGAACTCGACAACGTGTTCGCCCTCCGACAGCGTTACTGTCATCAGAGCGTCATTCAGCGCGGTATCATAATCCGTTTTTACGCCGTCAACGTATACCGTCCAGCCCTTTTCGGCAGGGATAGTGGTAAACAGTATATCATCGCTCTTTGCGTTTACCGTAAAGCGTATGTCGGTCTGGCTTACCTTTTCGACCTTTGTATCGGCGTTCTTTTCCCACATCTGAGCTATTGCCGATGTTTCCGCTTCCTCATTATATACTGCGAACTGCGGCTCTCTGAAGTAAAGGTCGCTCTTTTTCAGTGCGAGCTTTACCGTTACTTCCTCGCCCTTTTCAAATCTGCCGAGATCCTTTATATTATGGTTGTCGCTTTCAAAGCATATACCCTTGTACGTTCCGTTTACATAGAGTGACGCTTCACGCTGATAGTCGGTCGGTATGAACATATAGATCTCTCCGCTCTTTGGCGCAGTTATCGTATATGTTACGCTTGCTTCGCCCGTTACATCCGTAAAGCCTATATGCTGATTTTCAAACGAGCCTTTCTTGCAGTTTTCAACATAAGGCTCGCCGTCTGCGGAGAATACGGTGAAGAACTCCCTGTTTCCGCCCGTCATAGCGTTAAGCAGTTTATTCTGATTGTCAAATACATCATACTTTGACAGCTCAAGCGATGATACCTTGCTGTCTGCAAGATAGCCTATCGGCAGAGCGTCCTTGTTTTCCGTGACGGTTATATCATCTGCGGATTTTATGTTGGCTGTGGATTCGCCTGCACAATCGAGGATATATTTCACACCGAAGATATCGCTTGTCAGCGGAGTATTACCCGAAAATCTCGAATAGTGTCCGTTTGACGTAAAACCGAAATACCCCAGCATATCTATAGCCCTTGCATTCAGCGTACTGCTTGAATGCGACAGTCCGTACATATTTACCGCCATCGGGTCGTTTACCGAGCGGAAGAAGTTCTTTTCTATCCTGTAGAAACCATCGTCCTGCTCATTTATTTCTTCCACCTTTTCACGCAAAGGAAGTATAACGCTTAAGTAGCTGTCCCTTGTCGAGAATGTTATATCCTGGTGCATCTTTGTAAGCGTGTTTGTGGTGTTGAAGCAAAGCTCCGCACATATCACCGCTGTCACAAGGATAACGCCTGTCTTTGATACGTTTTTTCCACCGCCGTAATGCCTTACCGCAAATACGGTAATTCCCGCAACCGCCATGAATACTATGGCAGGGAGCGCAACTGTTATGCCGTCAAATACCTCTCTGCCCTCACTGCCGAGCGTCGTGATGAATGTATCCTGCGCCTCAATGTATATTATAAGAGCAATATAACTCAGCGTAATTGCACCGACCGTTCTCGCTCTGACCGCTTTAAGCTGTTCAAAGCAATGCGCCGCAAGCGCCACTATCACAAACGACAGCATAAACGAGTATCTGTAAGGCAGCCAGTTCGGCATCTGTCCGCCGTGCCATATCATATCAACCGGACGGATATACATACTTACTACAAGCAGACCGATAAGTGCGCCTGCCGCAAGCTTTTTCTTAAAGCCATATGCCTTACAGCAGAAAAATCCCGCCGCAAGCACAAGCGCCAGCGAGCCGCAGAATATAAATGGCAGTCCCTCCATTCTCACCGTGTCGTAAGTATTCGGGAACAGCTTTCTTGCTATATCTATAAGGTCAAAATTATTAACAAGCGAATAATCCGGCTCGGTGAAGCTGAACTTTCCGTTCTGTAATGAGTTGTAAACGGGCAGTATCATAAATGCGCTCATCATAGCCGCCAATATGCCTGACAGTGCGAAATACTCACCCTTGATTATAAATCTCTTGACTATTTTACCGCCGGTGTTTCCTGTATATGTTTCAAGTGAGAAATAACGGCAGATAAAATACAGCAACGAGAATATCGCCGCCATAAAGCCTATGTAGAAGTTTGTTACAAACGCATATACCAACGAAAGTACAAGCAGTCTGAACCTGTTTTCCTTTATCAGTGAATCGATACCCCAGCAGATAAGCGGAAGTGCAATAACGCAGTCAAGCCACATCGGATTCATGGTCTGTACCACCATATACGCACACATGGCATACATCGGCGCAAACACAGCCGCAGTGGCCTTTGACAGCTTCTGCGACTTATGTGCAAACAGCGCAAAGGTTACACCGCACGCACCGAACTTTGCGAGCATCATTGTGAGCAGACCCTCGGTTATCATACTGCGCGGGAATATCCACACAAGTATATTGAACGGGCTTGCAAGGTAGTAGCCGATTATGCCCATAAACTCGCCCGACAGGTTTCTGCTCCACGAGTACATCAGGCTTTCGCCGTTGCCTATTACGTCATGCACATAGTCAAAATAGAAAACATACTGTGCGTTAAGGTCAAGCGACAGCACCGACCTTTCACCGAACGGGTATATATCGAACGTCACATACGCTATACCCATAAGTATCACAGGGATAAGAAATGCCGCAAACAGATAACCGTTTCTATAGCACAGATGCCTGAAAGACAACATTTTTTCTCTGAAAGAAGCCATTATTTTTCGTCCTCACATTTTTGTCTGTGTCCCGACTCTTCACTTACTATATATCTCGGGCGCTGTTTTATCTCTTCGTATATCTTGCTCAGGTAATATCCGATAATTCCGATACCGAGCATAAGTATACTGCCTATTATCAGCAACAGGAGTATAACGGTCGAAAAACCGTCCGCCGCCGTCCCCTTGCAGAAGTTGACTATAGTCTGCACCGCCAGTATCACAGCGAATATAAAGAATAATATACCCGACCAGGTGATAATGTGCATAGGGACATTTGTAAAGCTGGTTATCGAGCTTAAAGCGTACTTGAACAGCTTTCTGAACGACCACTTGGTTTTGCCGGCATTTCTCGGCGCAACGTCAAATTCGACACGCTCAGTTCTGAAGCCCACCCAGCTTGAAAGCGCACGGAAGAATGTCAGCCGTTCGGGCATTTCATTCAGTGCGTCAACTACCTTGCGGTCCATAAGCTTATAGTCGCTTGCGCCGTCAAGCTCAATGTTTGAGCTGTTCCTCATCATACGGTAAAAGGTCTTTGCAAAGAGCTTGTATACTATGCCCTCCTTGCCTCTTGACGCTTTTATGGCTTCGACTACCTCCGCACCGTTTTTCCACGCATCATACATTTTTTCGAGAAGCTCCGGCGGATGCTGTAAATCGCAGTCTATCACCGCAACGCAGTCGCCGTCTGCGGCTTTCAGCCCTGCAAAGATAGCGCCCTCCTTGCCGAAATTCCTTGAAAAATGAAGCCCTCTTATATGCTCGTCCGTTTCTCCGAGCTGTTTTACAAGCTCCCATGTGCCGTCCTTTGAACCATCGTCTACGAAAATCAACTCATAGTCGTCGAGCGGTGCTAATATGCCGCCAAGCCTTTCGGCGGCGGCAGGTATATTTTCCTGCTCGTTGTACGCAGGTATTACTACTGAAATCATTTTATTCTCCGACTATATTTATCTCTACCGTCTTTTCACGTTCTCCGTCGAAATCCATATATATTATGTACTGGGACAGTCCGAGCGAAATCTCACTGTCGCAGATAGCCGCAACGACAGAGCCGCCTGCAAGCTGATGGCAGATAGCCGCTCTGAGCGGCTCTTCCGCAAGAGTAGATACTTTTTCATAGTATTTGAGATATCCGTTCAGCGCCTCGGGATCATTTGTCGCTGTAAACACCGACGCCGTGGTGTGCATAGAAGAAATTGAAATAATGCCGTTTCTGATATTGGATCTGCGTACGCACTCCATGACATCCTCGGTAAGATCCATATAGCCTGTCTTTGAGGGAATGGTGATGGTGAATGTCTGTTTTACGTTATTCATAAGACTTATCCTTTCATATTGCGGCACTGCCGCCTTAAATTTACCTTTTTACTTTTGTATTTATTCTTACTCTGCCTGATGGCGAGGTTATTCCGAGGTCGTCGCTTTCCGCAGCTCTGCCGTCGCTCATGGCGGCAAGCCCGTTGATATAACACCGAGTACCGGGAGAGATCACGGTATCTGCGTCCCCTGCAAAGTCGATGTCTATGCTTCCCGATGAGTTTACAAGCTTACCGCCCGAAAATTCATCTATATACATATCTATCCTGCCGCTGTCGCATTCAATATCAAGCGTGCCCGTGCAGGACAACCGCTCTATTTCCGCACTGCCGCTCTTGCACCTGATATTCACCATATAGCCGCTCACCGCACAGCAATGCAGATCAGTCGACGCAGAATAAAGGTTAAGGCTTTCAAATGGTTTATCCGGTAGCTGTATTTCTATCCTGTAGCTGAACTGCTCCGCAGTATACAGTGTAATTACAAAGCTCGGTATCTGTTCTATCACAAGCCGTCCGCCGTCGTCATATACCTCAACCTCGGTGTCGCTGACATACGAAACGTGTATCATGTCATCGGCAGACCGTGTTATGTACACCGGTATATCTGTTGTTTCCACTGTCAGAAATCCGGTAAACGGAAAGCTCTCTTCACCGCGCTTTACCGAACTCCTGTAGTCCTTGTCGAGGAACGCCGCACAACACAGCGCCGCAATAAGGCACACCGCGCCTGATAAAAAGAACACCCGTATAAGCACCTGAACCGTGTTCAGCTTCTGCACACGCATATGTCGGAAGCGGATAGCGTCTTTCAGCTTCATTCTTTGTCAGATGAGAAAAGTCTGTATACATATGAAGCTGCGGCGGGACACAGCCTTGCCGTACTGAGAAGTATAAGTCCCAGCCCGAACAGCAGGCTTGCCGCACCGAAAAACAGCATTGTAAGCGCCGAAAGGTCGGACACAAATATACTGCCCTTGCCGACAGCCCTTATCACCGCCGACGGCAGTGTTATCATTCCGTTTGCGATAAGCGCAAGCGCAAAAACCATCACAACAAGTATGCCTGTGAAAATTGCCGCCGATAAAGCGATATGACACACCGTCTGCGGTATGCGTGAGAATTTGCATAAAGTTTTAGTCTGCATAAAAACTCCTGTATTTTTTGTCTTTATATCAGGGTAAACTGCGCATTGCGTATTCTGCCCCATTTTGTTTATACAATTAAGGTTATTATAGCATATATAACTTGCCGTTGTCAAATTGAAACGGGGCTTTGCCGTCACCTCCGCTGACAATCCCTCAGTCACAGTGCCGGAAAACATGGCTTTGTTTCAAATACCTTTAACCTGATTTTAGAAGCAACACTGAAAATATTGTACCGCACTGTGCCAGCTCCCTTTACACAAGGGAGCCAAGTGTGATAGTTCTTAGTCGAGCTTTCAACAGATTACAATATCACATTAAATTTTAAAATGAACACAACCTCTTTTTCCGCACTACCAAAAATTCAAAATCCGCGCTGAAAGCGCAACCACAATTATTCACTGTTCATTATTCATTATTCATCATTCATTAGCATTACCCTCTCTTGTTCCGACACGTTTTTCGCCGTACAGGGTATAAAATACAAGCTGTCAGCATACAGCATAACACGATGAAAGGGGAGCTTTATACGAGTGTTGAAATAATAAAACGGAACGGAAGCATCACCGCCGTGATAAGCGGCGAACTCGACCACTGCGAGGCGGCAGGCATACGGATGCAGATAGACCCCGAGCTTGAACATCTTATGCCGACTATGCTTATTCTGGATATGTCGGGTGTAACATTTATGGACAGCTCAGGAATAGGACTTATACTTGGCAGACAGCGTGTAATGGAATCGCTCGGCGGCGGTATCACGGTCAAGAACCCTTCGCCGTCCGTCCGCAGGATATTACAGGTTGCGGGACTTTCAAGGCTGATCATAAGCGGTAAGAAAACGGAGGAATAAAAATGAAGTGCGAAAATTATGTTAAGCTGTCGTTCCCTGCCCTGTCACGAAACGAAAGCTATGCAAGAGCGGCTGTCGGCGCTTTTGTTTCCCAGCTCGACCCGACACTGGACGAGCTGGGAAGCGTCAAGGCGGCAGTGTCCGAAGCGGTGACGAACTGTGTAGTCCACGCCTATTCGGAATGTGAAACTGTCGGCATTATAAATATAACTGCTCGTATAAAAGAAGAAGATGTATACATAAAGATAACCGACAAAGGCTGTGGCATAGAGGACATAAAAAGGGCGATGGAGCCGCTGTTTACAACAAAGCCGGAGCTTGAGCGGAGTGGACTCGGCTTTGCGGTTATGGAAAGCTGTTGTGATAAGGTCAAGGTATCATCAAAGGTAGGTAAAGGTACAACCGTTACCCTTACATTCCGTTTTGATAAAAAGGTGCTGAAATGAGCGCCGACAAGGACAATTCTTTCATCACGGAGCATTTTGCTTTGGTGCATTCTATAGCAAGCCGATTCAAGGACCGTGGAATCGAATATGACGAGCTGTTCTCGGCAGGGTGCGTCGGACTTGTAAAGGCAGGCAATAATTTTGACGAAAGCAGGGGGCTGAAGTTTTCAACGTATGCCGTACCGGTTATCATGGGAGAGATCAAACAGCTTTTCCGTGACGGCGGAACCATCAAGGTGAGCAGGGGATTAAAGGAGCTGTCGCTGAAAATTTGCCGGCTGCGTGACGAGCTTATAAAAAACGGTGAAGAACCGCATATTTCGGTGCTGGCGGAAAAGCTCGGGATAACGCCCGAAGAAGCATCGCTTGCGCTCGGTGCGTCATTACCGCCGCTGTCCCTCAGCAATTATGATGATGAGGAAAACGACGAAGGAACTTTTGACCTGCCTGTTGAGCCTGAACAGCCGAAAGCGCTGGACAGACTGGCTCTGCGACAGCTTGTTTCCCGTCTTGAGCCGCTTGACCGCAGGCTTATAATACTGCGTTACAGCGAGGAATGTACGCAGAGCAGAACGGCAGAAATACTTGGAATGACGCAGGTTCAAGTGTCACGCAGAGAGAAGAAGATACTGGAGGGGCTGAGAAAACAGTTGCTGTGTTGACTGCGGCGGCAGATTGCCGCTGTCAATTCACCGTTTTTATGTTTCTGCTTTGCCGAGATTATGTTATCGGCGGATATCTGTGGCAGGACGATCAAATACGCGTATAATCAAAAAATCTTTTCTACAAAATAACCAAAACCGACAACTCTCATAGGCATTATTCCTGCTATTTTGACGGCGCAGTAATTTACTGTTAATTTGCCGCACGAAAGCGTTTGTGAAATATAGACAAAAATCAAGCGTAAAGTTTATGTAAAGAATCTACATTAAACAAAAAATGTTGAAAACTCGGTTGAAACTGTTGAATTGCAACAAGGGCTGTTGGGATATACAATAGGTTCAAAGAAAAAAATCTACCCGACAGGAAAGGAAGTTTTCAACTATGTCAAACGAAAGATACGAACTTAACAAAAACCTCGCCCAGATGTTAAAGGGCGGTGTAATAATGGACGTTACAACGCCTGAGCAGGCAAGAATAGCACAGGAGGCAGGCGCTTGCGCAGTTATGGCGCTTGAGCGTATCCCTGCCGATATAAGAGCCGCAGGCGGTGTCGCAAGAATGAGCGACCCTGCTATGATAAAGGGCATTCAGAATGCAGTTACAATTCCCGTTATGGCAAAGTGCCGTATCGGTCATTTCGCCGAAGCGCAGATACTTGAGGCTATAGAGATAGATTATATAGACGAGAGCGAGGTTCTTTCTCCCGCAGATGACAAGTACCACATCGACAAGACAAAGTTCAATGTGCCTTTCGTATGCGGTGCAAAGGACTTAGGCGAGGCACTCCGCCGTATCTCAGAGGGTGCTTCTATGATAAGAACAAAGGGCGAACCCGGTACAGGCGACGTTGTACAGGCTGTAAGGCATATGAGAATGATGCAGCAGGAGATCCGCAGACTGACATCTATGTCAAAGGACGAGCTTTACCAGGCGGCAAAGGATCTTCAGGTCGACTATGAGCTTGTAAAGTATGTTGCGGAAAACGGCAAGCTCCCCGTTGTAAACTTCGCCGCAGGCGGCGTTGCAACTCCTGCCGATGCCGCTCTGATGATGCAGCTCGGTGCTGAGGGCGTATTCGTAGGAAGCGGTATCTTCAAGTCAGGCAACCCCGCAAAGAGAGCCGCCGCTATCGTAAAGGCTGTTACAAACTACACTGACGCTAAGATGATCGCAGAGCTGTCGGAGGATCTCGGTGAAGCTATGGTCGGCATAAACGAACAGGAAATCGCTCTCCTCATGGCAGAACGAGGCAAATAAGCGGCGAACCGCCGCCGGTAATTCCGACCTTTTTAAAGGTCGGTGCGTTGCTCACGCTATCGAAACGGTCGGGGATAAACGATATTTGGGCTTATTGCGATTTGTGGCGGGTCGCCGCTGACTATTCCGACCTTTGCGGCAATGTGCCGCCTCAAATTCCGACCTTTTTATAGGTTAAGACATAGCTAAGGTTCGATGAACGGTCGGAGATAAACGATATATAAAACAAAACTACAGCGTACATAATTCGCCAGGTTTATCCGGACATTCCGCTTTTTAAACCTTCTATCTATACGAATATTTGTAGGGGAGGGTGTATGCGTGCTTGTATGGTTTTGCGTCCTGCAAAACTTTTGGCACGCGAATTAAGGCATCCATGCCTTACTTGCCCCTCCCGAAATATATCACGGAATTTTGCTGTTTACTCAAATAATATGAAAAAACACAGAAAATCATATTATTTTATAACTCAGCCGAAAGGACACAACTAATGACAGTAGCAGTTCTTGCGCTTCAGGGCGCATTTGCGGAACACGAAAAAATTCTCTCGAAGCTTGGTGCAGACAGCTTTGAGATACGTCAGAAAAAGGATCTTGACCGCAGCTTCGACCGCCTTATAATTCCTGGCGGTGAAAGCACAGTGCAGGGAAAACTGCTCCGTGAGCTTGATCTTTTTGACGGCATAAAGAGCCGTATCGAAAGCGGTATGCCTGTCTACGGCACCTGTGCAGGTCTTATCCTGCTTGCAAAATCCATCTCAAACGACAGCGCACAGCACCTTCAGACAATGTCTATCGTTGCCAACCGCAACGCATACGGCAGACAACTCGGCAGCTTCCATACCGAAGCTCAGTTTGAGGGTATAGGAGAAATTCCAATGACGTTTATCCGTGCGCCGTATATCGACAAGGCTTATGACGATGTGCAGGTTCTCTCGGAGGTGGACGGAAAAATAGTAGCCGCAAGACAGAAGAATCAGCTTGTCACAGCCTTCCACCCGGAGCTTGACGGCGATACAAGAGTGCATGAGTATTTTCTGAATATGTAAAGATATGTCGGATCCGCTGTTTTTTAAACGGCGGATTTTTTGTTGCCGTCCAATCTTCCGCCCCCGCTTGCTTTATCAAAAATCATTTTTCCCAAAAATTAAAAAAATTTTCAAAACCCTCTTGACAAATTGCAAAAGCAGTGATATAATAAAGCCTACAAAGTCGATAGGCTTTTAGAGATTAAACCGAACCGAAAACGAGGTAAGGATATGAACAAGGATATGACAAGATATATCAGCGGTTTCCGATGTTGATTTTAGCAGCATCTTCAAAGTAAGACAGATATACTTTTGTTGTAAATGCAACACACGGTTTTATACCGACAGAATAACAAACGAAAATTAAACTTAACGTATAACAGATTATGAATCGAAAAGGAGAAAATCACAATGAGAACATTTGACAAGATCACAGACCTTATAGGCGGCACACCCATATTAAAGCTCAACAACTACATAGCTCTGAACGAGCTTCCCGCAAACATCTACGCAAAGCTCGAATACTTCAACCCCGCAGGAAGCGTAAAGGACAGAATCGCAAAGGCGATGATAGACGACGCAGAGGCTAAGGGCGCACTTAAGCCCGGTGCAGTTATAATCGAGCCTACAAGCGGTAACACAGGTATCGGACTTGCCGCTGTAGCCGCTTCAAAGGGTTACAGAATAATCCTCACAATGCCCGAAACCATGAGCGTTGAACGCCGTAATCTGCTCAAGGCATACGGTGCGGAGCTTGTACTTACAGACGGTGCAAAGGGTATGAAGGGCGCAATCGCAAAGGCAGAGGAGCTTGCACAGCAGATCGAGGGCGGCTTCATTCCCAGCCAGTTCACAAACAGCGCCAACCCCACCGCACACTTCAACACAACCGGTCCTGAGATATGGGAAGATACGGACGGCAAGGTTGACATCTTCGTAGCAGGCGTAGGCACAGGCGGTACGGTTTCCGGTGTCGGTAAGTACCTCAAGAGCAAGAACCCGAACGTAAAGGTAGTTGCAGTTGAACCCGCAGGCTCGCCCGTGCTTTCAAAGGGCGTGGCAGGACCTCATAAGATACAGGGTATCGGCGCAGGCTTTGTTCCCGAAACGCTTGATACCAAGATTTATGACGAAATAATCGCAGTCGAGAACGAGGACGCATTCGCTACAGGCAGAACGCTTGCAAGAAAAGAGGGCTTACTTGTCGGCATCTCATCCGGTGCGGCAGTTTACGCGGCTTCACAGCTTGCAAAGCGCCCCGAAAACAAGGGTAAGAACATTGTTGTCCTTCTCCCCGATACAGGCGACCGTTATCTCTCAACGCCTATGTTCGCAGAATGATTCAGAAATTTCTGCTCTCAATTTTATATAGCCATCGCAAAAGCTGTCTCAAACGGACAGCTTTTTGCATTTTGATTATAAAATAACGTCAAATAATCGCTGAAAATCCGCATCACAACGTTATCTTATAACCGCATTTTGCAAGTTACGATTTCTAAACTTGCACAAACGTGCTTGTGCTATAGCACAAAACCCTGTAAAACCGGTTGACCTCTCAGACTTTCGGTAGTACAATACAGGTAAGAAAAAAACAAGTACCGCAACGGCGCAGGACGATGAAAGTTCTGCGCCGTTTTGTTTACAAAGGAAAGGATGACGTACAAATGTATGAATGCAGTTTAGACAGAATGAAGGATAAGATCTCCACTTTCAGCAAATTCGGTGATGCAGGCCACGGCGGTATCACACGTTACTCGCTCTCGCCCGAGGCTATTATGGCGCGTAACGAGTTCATCAAGCGTATGAAGGCTATCGGCGCAGAGATCGAGATAGATGATGTTGCGAATATCTACGCAACGCTCCCCGGCACAGACCCCGACGCAAAGCGTATCGTAATGGCTTCCCACTGCGACTCGGTAAAGAACGGCGGTAACTATGACGGTATCCTCGGCGTTATGTCGGCTATGGAGGTACTTGAAACGGTACACGAGAAGAACATCCCCCATAAGCATCCTCTCACCGCTATGATATGGACAAACGAGGAGGGTTCGCTGTATCCGCCTGCTATGATGTGTTCGGGTATCGTATGTTATGATTATCTGCCTGAGGATATCAGATGCAAGTTCAAGTATGAGGATATGATGAATTCAAAGAGCATCCTTGACAACAAGTCGACATTCGGCGAAGCGCTTGACAAGTCGGGATTCAAGGGCGACAAGAAGTACCGCCTGTCACCCGACAGATATATGTATATGTTTGAAACGCACATCGAACAAGGTCCTATCCTTGAAGATGCAGGAAACGATATAGGCGTTGTTGACTGTGTACTGGGTATGTTCAACTACAGGCTGAAGTTCTACGGACAGACGACCCACGCAGGCACATTCCCGATGCCCAAGCGCCGTGACGCATTCTTTGCCGCATCGCAGGCTCTGTGCTATCTGCATGAGGAAATCGACAAGCTCGGCTACAGCGACCTTGTTTACACAACGGGCGAGGTTGTATGCCACCCCTGCGTACATACCTGCGTACCCGACTTCTTCGACTTCTCGTTCGACTCACGTCACGAGGACCCCAAGGTACTTGAAAAGGTACTGGCTATCGTAAAATCCTGCGAGGAAAAAACGTGGGCAGGCTGTACCTGCAAGGTAGAAAAGGCTTGGAACCGTGATACTGTCTACTGGGATAAGAAGCTGGTAAGCTATGTAAAGGCATCCGCAGAGGAATGCGGTATCAAGCACCAGTATATCCACTCAGGTGCAGGTCACGACGCGCAGTTTGCCGCATATATGCTCCCGACAACTATGATATTTGTACAGTCGAAGGACGGTCTTTCACACTGTGAGCCGGAATATTCAAGCCACGAGCATTGCACTGAGGGCGCAACGGTTATGCTGAATGCTGTCCTCAAGGCAGATAATGATTAAGCATAACAATTTTGGAAAAGTACTAATTTTATAAGTGGGGGTTTAGTGTTGCTTGCTTTGCTGGTTTTGCATCGTGCAAAACTTTTGGCAAGCAACCAAAGCGTCCTTGCTTTGGGCGTAGCCCCCAGCGGGGTGAGGGCGGCAGCCCCACACTCAGCCCCGGCACGGATGCCGGGCGTGTATGCCAAAAGGCTCTGCACGATGCAGAGCCAACCAAGCATACACAGCCCTTCACCACGGGGAAAGGGGTTTGGGGATAGGGATTGCAAACGAGCACCTTTTTATAAAAACAGCCTTCTTCTGATAGTTGTAAATTTGACAACCACTTCTTTTTTTGGTATATTTCCTGACTGATTTTGCTTTATCTGATTTACTTTCACCCGCTTTTACGGCGGGTGATTTTTTTGCGGTCGGGGTTCATTACGGACGGTAATTAAAAATAGAATAATAAGGCTTGATTTTTTGTTTAAACTATGGTACAATAGTACAGTATCAGAAATAGAACCCGTGATTATGGGTGTAAGCCCTGTGCAAGGGAGTCCTGTGAACCATGTCAGGCGGGGAACCGAGCAGCATTAAGCAGTTATGACCTGTGCCGCAGCAAGTTTACACTCATAATCATGGGTTCTATTTTTATGTATTGATTTTGTCACGGGAGGGTCAGCTTATGCATCTTGCACTTTATCGTAAGTATCGTTCTGCCACCTTTGACGAAGTAATTTCGCAGGAGCATATAACCACCACGCTGAAAAATCAGATAAAGGCAGGCACGCCCGCCCATGCTTATCTGTTCACGGGATCGAGAGGTACGGGTAAGACCACCTGTGCAAAGCTGATGGCAAAGGCGGTAAACTGCTTATCTCCCGTTGACGGCAACCCCTGCGGAGAATGTGAAAGCTGTAAGGCAATAGCCGCAGGCTGTCCCGATATAATCGAGATGGACGCAGCCTCAAACAACGGCGTTGACGATGTAAGGGCACTGCGTGACGAGGTAATGTATGCCCCGACAATGTGCAGATACAAGGTATACATAATAGACGAGGTGCATATGCTCTCTGCGTCGGCGTTCAACGCTCTGCTGAAAACCATAGAAGAACCGCCGCCGCACGTTATATTCATACTTGCGACTACCGAAATACACAAGGTGCCTGCGACTATCGCATCAAGATGTCAGCAGTTCCGCTTTTCAAGAATTGACGTAGAAGAAAGCACAAAGCGGCTGTGCGAGATAGCAAAAAAAGAAAACGTAAATATAACCGAGGATGCGGCAAGACTTATTTCAAGATTGTCCGACGGCGGTATGAGAGATGCGGTTTCGCTGCTTGACCAATGCATAAGCGTAAGCAACGATATAGATGAGGAAACAGTCCGTACTACCGCAGGCATTGCAGGAACAGACCATCTGTTCGCACTTGCGGAATGCGTCCGTGAGCATAACGCTCCCGAAGCTCTGAAGATAATTGACGAACTTCACAATCAGTCGAAGGATCTTATGCTTCTTCTTGACGAGCTTTTGTCACACTTCAGAAACCTGTGTATGCTGACTGCAACAAACAACGACTTCTCGCTTATACCCGCAGGAAGCGGAACGAGAAACGACCTTGCAAGGCAGACAAAGGAGTTTACTCTCGGAGAAATAATGCGGTGTATGGATATACTGCAGGACTGCATTGCAAGAACACCGAAAACGGCAAAGCGCAAGACGGTTGCCGAAATGTGCCTTATAAGGCTGTGTACGCCAAGACTTGACAGCGACTTCTCTGCTCTGTCGTTAAGACTTGAGAAGCTTGAAAACAGACTTGACAAGCTGTGCGACGGCGAAATTAAAATTCAGCCGAGAAGTACCGTAACAACAAACGAAATAACGAGATCCGCAGAGCCTGTCCGGACGGTAAGCAACAAGCCGCAGGATATCATTGCGGATACCTTAAATAAGATAGAAAACAAGATAAATACCGTATCTGACAGCCCGGAAGACGAGAAAGCCCCGGTTGCTCCGATACAGCAGACTGAAATAAATCAGAGTGTTACCGACAGCAAGCCCGACCGGCTGTTTGATAGTACTGGCGGCGCTGATGATAACACGAGTGCAATAAACGAAGATGTTTCTCCGTTCGACCTTGACGAACCGCAGGCAAGCATTGCTCCCGCTCCGCAGGAACAGGCAAGCAAGACAGGCGGCAACGGCGACAAGCCTGATTGGCTGTTTGAGGGTACGGGCGGTGCTGACGATAACGCAAGCGCAGGAAACGAAGATGTTCCTCCGTTTGACCTTGACGAACCGCAGGCAAGCGTTGCTCCGACAGAGCAGGAACAGGCAAGCAAGACAAGCGGTAACGGTGACAAACCGGATTGGCTGTTTGAGGGTACGGGCGGCACAGACGATATCGCAAGCACAGGAAACGATGATGTTCCGCCGTTCGACCTTGACGAACCGCCTATAAACGTCGCCCCTGCCGAGCCTGCTCAACAGGCTGAACAGGTACAGTCAGGTGATATTCCGCCAAGGACAGCATATGAGCAAAGCACAAAAATGCCGAAAACACAGGGTACCGGCAATGCCGATCCCCGTATAGCTGAAATACTTGACAGGCTTCCAGTTATACTGCAGGCTATACTGGGACAGGTGCAGGTGACGCTCGGTCGGGATACGGTGAATATCAGCGGTTATCAGAAATTCCAGTACGATTTTCTGACAACGGGCGATTCAAAGGAACGCCTCGAAAAAACCGCCGGAGAAGTACTCGGCAGAAAAGTGAAAATGGTGTTTGACGGCGATGACAATGCAGACACGCAGACAGCTGAAAACGACCCTATTTCCGACTTCCTTACAAAAGCGGAAAAGATGGGCGTAAAAATAAAATATAAAAAATCAAAAAATTAAGTCGGATGACTTAAAGATACGAAAGGAAAAATCAAAATGAAAGCAAGATTACCCAAGGAATATCAGAACAGAGGCGCAAGCAACATGAACAGCATGATAAAGCAGGCTCAGAAGATGCAGGAAGACATCGAGCGTGTACAGGCTGAACTTGAAGCAAGAGATTTCACAGCTTCTGCCGCAGGCGGAATGATCGAAGTAACTATGAGCGGCGCCAAGGTGCTCAAGGAGGTTAAGCTCAACCCCGAAGTTGTTGACAAGGACGCTATCGAGGATCTTCAGGACGTTATCGTTGCAGGCGTAAACGCTGTTATCACACAGATCGAAGAAGTAAGTGCCGCAGAGATGGAAAAGGTTACAGGCGGAGTTAACATTCCGGGACTTGTTTAATAATGGCTGAATATAATTCTCAACCGCTGATAATGGCGGCGCAGGAATTTGCAAAGCTCCCAGGCATAGGACTTAAGACGGCACAGCGCCTTGCATACTATATACTCAACGCTCCCGAAGAAGACGTTGAGCAGTTTGCCGAGGGCATACTCTCGGCAAGACGCAGTATGAAGATCTGCAAGGAGTGCCAGAACATATGCAGTTCGGACAAGTGTGACATCTGTTCCAGCGACCGCAGGGATCACAGAGTGATTTGCGTTGTCGAAAGCCCCAAGGACGTTTCCGCTATAGAACGCAGCGGCGGCTTTGACGGAGTATATCATGTCCTTCACGGTCTGCTGTCTCCGATGAACGGAATAGGTCCGGAACAGCTCAAAATAAAAGAGCTTATGGCAAGACTGTCCGACGCCGATGAAGTGATCATGGCAACCAGTCCTACCATTGAGGGTGAAGCTACTGCGACATATCTTTCACGAATGATAAAGCAGCTCGGCGTTAAGGTAACACGGCTTGCCTACGGACTGCCAGCAGGCGCATCACTGGAATATGCCGACGATGTAACGCTTCAGAGAGCGCTTGAAAACCGCAACGAAATATAATTATACCTTCGGGAAAGGAATATTACAATGACACAGGAACAGCTCAACGCAATACAGGAACAGACAAAGAAAATAACCAACCCGAAACTGCTTGAGATAATGAGAAAGCTGAAGAAGGCTTCCGAGGAAAAGACAAACACAACGCCTCAGGATCAGGAAGACTATATAAACAACCTGATGACCGCAAAGCTCATTGCTCCGGTTACAATAACCGATATGACCGGCGAAAAAGACAACCAGATAAAGGTTCAGTTCTCAAGCCTTGCCAACCCTCAGAAGGAAAGATACTTCATGGTGTTCACAGATGTTGAAACATTACACAAGAACATTCAGGACACCGATAAGATCTTCCTGCTTGCTGTAACATACAAGGATCTTGCAGTTATGCTCTCCTCCCCCAACTGTGCAATGAAAGGCTTTGTTATCAATCCTTTCACAGAGAATATAATCTGCGGACCCCAGCAGTCTGAAGTTATCGCACGATATATCAATCAAAAGAGATTCAACAACGGTGAGCTTACCGTTATAAATGAAGTGACCGGCGTACCCGAAACCGTAACAAAGCCTATAATGACATACTTTGACGGACGCAGGGACGTAAAAAAGGCATACATTATGAATATGCGCAAGGTAAACCAGCTCAACCGTCTTATAATAGTTGATTTCGAGGGTGAGGACGATAAGTTCAATGACTTTGCAAGCGACTTTACCGACAAGGTACTCAAAGATATAAACGACGAAAAAGCGCCGTTTATGGTAATGAATTTCAATCAGCCTGCCGCAAAACAGGCAACAAAGGAAAAAGTACCGTTCTACGTTAAGGTCGGATGATTATTACAAACGGCTTAACGGTTAATCTGTTACACAGAAAAATCAACACAAAAAAAAGAGGCGTATGCCTCTTTTTTGTTTATTCTGCGGAAATTTTCATTTATTTTTTGCATTTACTTGACGAAAATGCGGTTATGATATATCATTATACTGTATAATTAGGTTTAAACGGACAGGAGAAAGCATGAAAACTATTATTTCGGCGTCAATGCTAGCGAGTGATCTTGCAAATATAGAAAAAGAAATCCACCGCACCGAAAACGCTCAGGTCGAATGGCTCCATATCGACGTTATGGACGGCGTTTTTGTTGATAATATAACCTACGGAAATAACGTTGTAGCCGCTATGCGCAAGGTAAGCGACATATATTTTGATACGCACCTGATGGTAACGGACCCTACAAAGCTTATTCCGCTGTTTGCAAAAGCAGGCAGTAATATGCTCACTATCCACCTCGAAAGCAACGGCGACGCAAAAGCAAACCTTGCCGCTATAAGAGAAAACGGTATGCAGGCAGGACTTGCAATAAAGCCCGCTACCGACTGGAAAGAAGTCATACCTTATCTGCCATTATGCGATATGGTGCTTGTAATGACAGTTGAACCCGGCTACGGCGGCCAGGGATTTATCCCCGAATGCGCCGACAAGGCAGGCAAGCTTCGCAAGTACTGCAACGAAAACGGATTTGATGAAATGAATATCCAGGTTGACGGCGGAATAAATGCCGCTACAGCCGATACCGTCAAAAAAGCCGGTGCGAATGTGCTCGTCGCAGGAACATATCTTTTCAAGGCAGATGATATGAAAGCGGCAACAGACGCTATACGCTAAAAACAGGACGGAAGGATATCAAGCGCCTTATCCGTAAGCAGAGCGTAATATTCTTCGGTATCGCCGACAGGCAAGTCGCCTGTATATGTCTCAACGGAATATTCCGCAGATATGCGGCGCACCGCTTTTATATCCGAATGCGGATATACGATAAGACGGTAGCTGTTATCCGCACGGCAATGATAAAGCAGAGCCTTCCGTGACGCTTTGCGCAGTACCCTGCACAAAGCCGCAAGGTCGCCTATCGCCCCTGTGCATACAACGGCGAACCCCCGTGATGATACGGCAGTATTATTCTGCACACCTTTAAGGCAGGAGATATAGATTATACAGCCTCCGTTACTTTTCGGAAACGCCTCCACAAGCAGGCGTTCCCCGCTCAGTCCGAGGTCGTGGTCTTCGCTGAGCCCCGATATCAGTCTTGAAATCGCAAGCTCGGCGGCACGGGAATGTCCCGATATATCCTCGCTCCTTACATGATATCCGCTCATATCCGACGGTTCAAGCGTTATTTTCACGGTATTTCCGGCAAGATCGTCAATTTGCATATGATACCTCCGATAAACATATTTACAGACAGTTTCCGGTCTGAAAGGACAAAATAAAGTAATGAACACACCCACAAATGAAGCTTTACTGAAAAAGATAGATGAAGCGCCCTTGCTGATGTCAAAGGAAGCGGCGCGAAAAAAACTGCGTAAGCCGCGCAGTATATACGGCGACCAGATACTCTTTATGCTGGCTATAACGGTAATCGCAACCTGCTTTTACGGCTGGCGTGTCGTTGTTGTGTGCGCCTGCTCGGTGTTTACCTGCATACTTACCGATATGGTGGGCTGTTTTCTGTCAAAGAAAGAATACGGCGTAAAGGACTTATCGACTATCGCTTACGGTATGGCGCTGGCGCTTATGTTACCTGCAAGTGTAGAATATTATATAGTGATAATCGGCGCTGTGCTTGCAATTACCGTTAAGCATATATTCGGCGGCAAGGACAACTATATATTCAACCCTGCGGCAGTAGCAATTGCGTTTCTTATAATCTGCTATCCGACACAGGTGCTGATGTACCCCCAACTTGGCACTCAACCTGAAATTTTCGGTGACGCCGGAGTGCTTGTAAGCGGCATCGAGAGCAATTTTATAAAAAACGGCGCTATGCCGTCGCTGACGGAGCTTGAGATACTCATGGGCAGATTTGCAGGTCCTATGGGAACAACGCATATACTTGTGCTGATAGTCAGCGGTATCTGCCTTATTTGCAGAAGAAGCGTTTCACTGTCAGCTACGGTAGGCGGTATTGCTGTTATGGGCTTGCTGTCATATCTTACAAGCAGTGTACAGCCTGCTACAGACGCAGTCGTATTCCGTTTTATAAGCGGATTTGTACTGTTCGGATTTATCTTTCTTGCCAGCGATCCGCAGACGCTCCCTCTTACAAACGGAGGCAGGATACTGTACGGTATTGCGCTCGGCGTAATAACGGTAATATTCCGCAACACCGCCAATATTGAAGGTATATTTGTTTTCTCTCTTCTGATAGTAAATGCACTGTCGCTGTATCTTGACAAGCTGGCATTCGTTATCGCCGTTGAAACAAAACAGATCGTGCGGTATCTGAAACATAACCTCGGTTCATTTGAACGTATGACCAAGGACGTAAAACAGGGTAAGACACCCTCGCTTTCAGATACTCAGGAAATTATGATAGAGCCCGTTAATTATAATATGCCTCCTATTGACAATAAGGTGACAAAGGTAAAACGTCACAAAAAGTCGGTATTCGAGAATATCTCGGATAAAATATCGGATGCGGCAAAGAAGAAAAATACCGCAAAGGAAAGCAATGTTATCGGGGACACTGCCGACAACGCAGTCAGCAAAACGGAAAAGGAGGCGCAAAATGGCTCAGGTAAAACAACTGAAACCGGAAAAAACACGGAAAAGTGACTTTAAATTCACCCGTGACCTTATAGACGGACTTGCAAAGCAGAATGTCGTGCTTATGACCGGCATTGTAAATGCGCCTGTAATAATCGCCGCAACGACCTTCAAGAAGGGCGTGGTAATCGCTCTTGCTTTTGCGATAATATCGTTCCTGACAATCGTTACCTGTTCGTTTGTTCCGAAAAAGATAGTTTACACTCTCAGAGTAATTATATATGCGCTGGTAGGCTCGGTCTATTATATCCCGACCGTACTTCTTTTAGAGCAGATTTTTCCGCTTACGGTCGAGCTTATCGGTATCTATATGCCGCTTATAATCACAAACGCTCTTATCTTCTCGAAAACGGAAAGCCGTTTCTATCTTGAGGACAAGCTGAAAATGATAATCGACGTGATCTTCTTTGTGGCAGGATTCGGCATAGTATGCGTGCTGACGGGAGGCTTCAGGGAACTGATATGCTTCGGTACGTTTGCCGGAATAAATTTGTTTGATTTCAAGATTGCGGCTTTTGAATCGCCTTTCGGCGGATTTATACTTGTCGGAATTATGGCAGGAATGTTCAGGGCGCTGTACAACTATCTGCGTAACCGCAGAATAAGACAGAACAGCGAGGAACAGAACAAGGCGGCGGCAGAACAGTTATTCCGCTCAAGCACGGAAACCGATGGCGCTACCAATGCTATGATTGCCGACAAGAGCAACGAAGCAAAGGAGCAGAGCAATGGATAAATTGGCACTGTTTATCAATACCGCCATGCTTGCGATGTTTGTAGAAAATGCGATATTCTCCCGTGCGCTCGGCACAAGCGTGGCGTTCTATGCGTCAAGAAAAAAAGAAAGCATATTCGGACTCGGTCTTGGCATAACATACGTTATCGTGGTTTCAAGCTGTATCACGTTCTTTGTTGACGGGTGGCTGGCTGACTGGCAGTATTTCTATGTAGTCATGCCGCTTATATACACACTGATAGTGAGCATAGTATATACAGGCAGTCTGCTTCTTTTGTGGAGATTTTTCCCGAAAATATTCAGAAATATAAAGAAATACGTTCATCTGTCGGTGTTCAATGCGGCAGTGCTCGGTGCGCTGTTCCTGAACACGACATATCACGCTGATTTCTTTTCGTATATGGGATTCGGAGTAGGTATTGCGGCAGGATTTTTCATTGCGGTATTCTTCCTTCATATCGCAAACGAAAGACTCAACTCTCCGCTTATCCCCGAAGCCTTCAGAGGAATGCCGATAATGATGGTATTTGTCGGCATTATGTCACTTGCATTCTATGCGCTGACAGGATATAACACAGGCGCTATCTGATAATTTCTAAAATGGAGATACTGATATGAGCAGAAAAAAAGGATTCAAGGTAAAACGTTCAAGAAGAAATCTGTATAAAAAACGTAAAAGTACCGGCAGGAAGATATTTGACGGGGTTCTTTTCGTTGTGATACTGGGCGCACTTGTCTTTGTGGGATACTCGGTCGCTTCTCCGCTGATAAAGTTTTTCGGCGGAAACGGGGGCAATTCCTCTGTGAGCGAGCCTGCGTGGACACCGCCCGAATCGCTCCCCGAAACATCGGGCAGCAATTCACAGACAGATTCGTCCGACAACTCAGGCGGCAGTGATACAACAAAGGATAACACCTCCTCAGCGCCAAGCGAGGTAACATCGGCTTTTGCGACGGTCGCTCCCGACTCCGCACTGAAAAGCGATGCCGCACTGAATAAGTTCCTTGCCTCAGCAAAGGAAAGCGGTTATAATACCGCCGTATTTACGCTTAAAAACACTACAGGCGAGCTGTTATACAAATCATCGCTTAAAGCTGTAAAGGACAACACAGACGTAAATAAGGGCAGTCTGACGGCGGCTCAGATAGTAAAGGCGTGCAAGACGGCAGGGATCACTCCCGTTGCGGCTATAACAACGCTGTACGACAGAAAAACGCCTTACCTTTTCGACGACGCAGGATATATAATAACAGACGGAAACTGGAGCTGGCTGGACGCAGCGGCTGACAACGGCGGTAAACCGTGGACAACTCCCTATTCTGCCGATGCGGTAAATTATTATGCGGATATCTGCGGCGAGCTTGCAAAGGCAGGATTTGCCGATATCGAGCTTGAAAACACTGTCTTCCCGAACTTCCAGTCCTATGACTACTCGCTGTTGTCAAAGGAATTGCAGAATGCAAACAGAAGCGAGAAATTAGCTGTTCTTGCGGCAGCGTGCGCAAAGAAAGCAAAGGAAGGCAACGCAACCGCAACGGTTGAAATAAAGGCTGACGCACTGCTTACAATGTCGGCAACGGCTTATGACGGCACGGCTGAAATATGGTCTGCGAAGGATAAGCTGGGCGACAGCAGGGTACTTGTCACAATGGATATGTCACTCCTCGGCACAAAGCTTCAGACCTCGGCAGACAAGACAGTAACAGTTGAAAAGGACAAAGTCAAGGCGGTAAATCAGATATTCACGCTTGTAAAGAAGGCTGTCGGCGACAAGGAAATATCGGTCGGAATAACAGGCAGTGCAAATTTAACGGCGGACGAAATCAAAAATTGTAAAACGGCGCTCGAAAAGCTCGGATTTACCGATATAAGATTTGAATAAATACACAAAAGTGCTTGCATTTGCGGCATTTTTAAGGTATAATTAGAGAATAACGTAAGAGCGAATATCGCACGGAAAAGAAAGGAATACAAAATGACAGAATTACTGACATTATTAACAAGCGGACAGACAGCAACAACCACAGGACAGGGTGGAAACGATATAGTGAGCATTCTCACAATGCTTATCCCCCTTGCGCTTATGGTAGTTATATTCTACTTCCTTATCATAAGACCCGAAAAGAAGCGCGGCAAGAAGATGCAGGAAATGCTCAACAACCTTGAGGTTGCTGACGAGGTGGTAACAACAGGCGGTATTGTCGGCAGAGTATTAAGAGTTACAGATGACACTGTACTTATCGAAACAGGCTCTGACAGAACAAAGATCCGCGTTTTAAAGAGCAGTATCGCTGAGAACAGAACTGTTCACGATGACGCTGAAACAAAGTAAGAGATTCTGAGATCATAACAAACTACACCCCACAGCTTATGCTGTGGGGTGTTTTGCTGTATATTGCTTTTTATTCAGACAGCGCAGAACAACGTATCAGAACTTACGGAACCGCCGTTATAACTGTCTTAGTGTTTATTATCGTCAGTGGACCGCTCGGTTTTTGTTACCGTGCTGTAAAGATAAATGTCACGGGAATCATTTAGCTTGAAGCTGTCGGGTACAACATAATCAGCCGCTCCGGATTGGTATCTGACGCTCGTCAGCTTTGACTTCATAATGCCCGAGCCGATGAAGCCGATGATAATTCCGATAACTACGCTGATGCAGACCGCAATAATAATATCACGGGTCGCTACGGGAGCTTTGTCGCTGTCATCGTCCTCTGTATCGCCGGTTTCGTTTATTGCGGCGGTGTCGTAGTTATCGCTGAGCGCCACTGCCGCAGAGTCGTCGCTTATTATATCAAGAGCGGTATCGGCTTGTGCTTCCTGTGCTGTCAGAAGTACCGGTGCATCATTTTCGGCAATGTAAAAATCGCTGTCAGCAAAGGCAGGAATCGATGCTCCGACTGCTATTATTGCCGCCGCAAGTATGGCTGTAATTCTTTTCTTCATCATATATAAGCCCCCTTAATTCAGTAATACAAATGCGGAAACGGCAAGTGCGGCAACAGTTGCTATCAGGGCGATAAGTCCCGTCCAGCGCCAGTATGCGCCCTTATCCATCGGCAGATTTCCTACGAATTTTCCTGTCTGTCCGTTCATTGCAAAGTTGTATATATCGCCGTTCCACTTGGCTGTAAGCAGCCATACGGGATATAAGGCATACTTCACAGTGCCGTTATCAAGCTGTACGGAGGAGCTTTCGGTGGTTACCGATGTAAAGTCGTTGGTGGTGCTTGTAAGGCGGTCAAGCGTGCTCTTTTTGATACGCTCGTTGGCTCTGCCGTTGCTTTCGTTGGAATCAACGTCATACTTGTCAGCCATATAGCCCGAAAGATATGCGGTCTGGAAAGCCACCTCTCCGTCTGCTGTAAACGGTTCGAGCGACTCCATAAGGTCGTCCGCCATCTTGCTTGAGCCGTCGACCGGCACTCTCTCATAGTCCATTGAGCCATTGCGGTAAAGCCTGTAGTGCGATGTCTTGGTGTAGTTGTACTTGTCATCGCTCCAGCTTTTGACCTTGGTTGCGTGGAAATATGCCTGTGCATCGGCGTGTGCGTCATAGAGCCAGAAAGGAACGTAAACGCCCTTTATATCGTCTATGTAGCTGTCCGTTCTGAACGCCTTTGGTAAGAGGCGCTTTTTGCAAAGGTGCTGTTTAAAGCCGTTCTTTGCCGCTTCCTTATCCAGCTTGAACGGGATTATTATATCGGGTCGCTTGTCGCCTGCAAACTGACCCACCATTACTACGGGGCTTCCGCAATAGGGACAGTCGGTGGCTCCGGTGGTATCGTCACAGACGATCTGACCGCCGCAGGAATTACAAAGGTAGACCTTCTGCCCTTCAAGCTCTCCCTGCATCCACTCGTTGCCGGGCTGGCTTGACCAGTCCATCATATCGGGCTTTTCTTCCTTAAGGACGTCGTCGTTGCTCTTGAGGGTTTCTGCGTCAAACTCGTTGTCGCAGTAGGGACATTTCATCTTCTGTGCGTCGGTATCGAACTGTAACGGTCCGCTGCAGCACGGGCATTTGTATTCAAGTATAGCTCCCATATAATGCATTTTCCTTTCGTTTTTGGTGAATATCATACTGATGTATTCAGTATATCATATAACCGGAGGTCGTGCAATACACAAATGGGTAATTTTTTATATTCTGTAATACGTTACATTGCAGATTGGTTGCTCAGACAATGGTTCTTTTTTCGTTGATTGTGGTATGAGCCGGATTTTTAAGATGTGTGGGATTATTAAAAGTCTGCCTCCGCCGTTCAGATAGAACAGCGGAGGCAGACCGGTTATAACAAGAGTTGATAATCCTGATAATTACTTTTCTTTTTCGTCAAGCAGGTTGGTCATACTCTTAAGGCTGATTGCAAGTGTGGAAGCGTTGTGGAACAGTGCCGAGGTAGTCGGCTGGATTATTCCGCCTACACCGAGAAGTATCAGCATAAGATTGAACGATACGATAAAGCGGTAATTACGGTTGATTCTCTTCATAAGCGCTGAGCTTATCTTTCTGAGGGTTACCAGCATATAAAGGTCTTCGGACGATACCGTAATGTCGGCAATCTCCTTTGCTATTGCCGCTCCCGTATTTATAGCGATACCTGCGTCGGCTTCGGACAGTGCGGGAGAATCGTTTACTCCGTCGCCTATCATTATTACCTTTCTTCCCTTTTCGTGTTCCCTCTTTATAAAGTTTGCCTTGTCCTCGGGGAGAACGCCTGCATGGAATTCGTCAACTCCGACCTTGGCAGCTACTGCCTTTGCGGTCTGCTCGTTATCGCCCGTCATCATAACTATCTTGCTTATACCGCAGTCATGGAGCGCCTTTATAGCGTCTGCCGCTTCAGCTCTCAGCGGGTCTGATATGCAGATTACTGCGGCAAGCACACCGGATATGGCAAGATACAGGTGAGAATATTCGCCCGACAGCGAATTGAAAAGCTCCTCGTCGCCCTCGGGTACGACACAACCTTCATCTTCAAATACAAAGTGAGCGCTTCCTATGATAACTTTCTTATTTTCCACCATACTGGATATGCCGTGTGCTACGACATACTCCACGCTTGAATGATATTCTTCGTGACTGAGCCCTTTTTCCTTTGCGGCGGCTACTACGGCATTTGCCATTGAGTGAGGATAATGCTCTTCAAGACAAGCCGCAAGACGCAGCATCTCGTCAGCATCTCTGTTGCCGAAAGGAATTACCTTTTCAACTGTAGGTGCAGCATAGGTAAGCGTTCCTGTCTTATCGAACACGATAGTATCCGCCTCTGATACAGCTTCAAGGAACTTGCCTCCCTTTACGCTTATCTTATAGTTACTGCACTCACGCATTGCCGAAAGTACGGCTATAGGCATTGATAGCTTCAGCGCACACGAGAAGTCGACCATAAGCACAGCCAGCATCTTGGTTACGTTACGGGTCAGAAGATAAGTAAGTATCGTTCCGCCGAGCGTATATGGAACAAGTCTGTCTGCAAGCCTTGACGCTTTGTCCTCAGAAGATGATTTCAGCTTTTCCGACTGCTCTATCATCTTTACTATGCGGTCATATCTGCCGCCGCCCATTGCCTTGTCAACACGGATAACGCATTCGCCCTCTTCTACTACAGTACCTGCATAGACATAGCTTCCCTCGCTCTTTCTGACGGGGAGGGATTCACCTGTGATAGACGCCTGATTTACCGTAGCTTCTCCGCCTGCAACCTTACCGTCAAGCGGTATCATGTTGCCCGTGCGGACTACAACCAGATCGCCCTCACGCACATCGTTTATGGATATCAGCGTTTCGGTGTCGCCTGTCTTTACCCATACGTTTTCAACGTTCAGCGACATTGCGCCTGCAAGATCGGCTACCGACTTCTTATGCGTCCAGTCCTCAAGTATCTCACCGATATTAAGCATGAACATTACAGATGCTGCGGTCTTGAAGTCGCCTCTTAAGAGCGATACAGTCACCGCAGTAGCGTCAAGTACGGCTACGGACAGTTTGCCGCTGAGAAGCGCCTTAAGTCCGTGCTTTATATATTTCCACGACCTTATTACAGCGATGAACGCTCTTATCGGCGCAGGAATAAAAGTCTTTGATATAAACCGTGCCACAACCGTCATAACAAGCTTGTCCTCAAACTCACGGTTGAGCTTTCTCGATGTATGGTCGGGAACCAAGCACATTTTCTGAGCCTTTTCAAAAGCAAAGGCGGCAAGCGCTTTAAGCACCGCTTTTCTGTCGGTGAATACTATGACCGCATCGCAGGTACGGTCATATACCGAAACATCGGTAACGCCGTTTACGGCACGGAGGTAATATTCAAGCACGTCGGCATTGTCGAGCGACATTTTTCCGCAGAAAAGATGCACACGCAGTCTGCCTTTGGACTCGTGAAGTATTTTACATTTCATTTTCGGTCATCTCCATATAAAAAACCGACGGCAAACTAAGCGTACCGTCGGCTTTCTATCAATTCTTACGCTTCTTCCGAAACGGCTTCGCAACCGCAGTCACATTCACATTCGTCTTCGATAACAGCATTCTTAGCGTCACGCTTTTCGTTAATATCCTTAGCGTCGGCGAGAATGTCGCCTGCGTTTTCTTTTACGTTCGTAACGGTCTTCATAACCGATTCCTTAGCGCGAAGAGTTGCCGCTGTAACCTGTGCGTATACCTTCTTTGCGTCCTTACTGCCGAGAAGCTTCAATCCTACAGAGCCGAACGCTACACCGCCTGCAAATATGCCTAATTTTACCCAGTTCATAATTGGACCTCCTTATATCATCGCTCTTTACAGAGCCGTCTGTGCACCTTGTTCAGGCATTAAAGCGTACACAGTAAGCCTTGACTAACTGTGCTTTCATAATAAAACGTTATGACGGCAGGTATGTTCTGCTATGCTATTCCGTCGGCGCTTTAAACTGCCTTTGAAATCTGTTTACACAGACGTAACTATTTGTTTTTATTTAGTATAACACCATACTTTTTATTTGTCAATAAGTTGTAACTTGCTAACCGTTACTGTTTTTAACGATAGTTTTCGACGGTTTACGGGAGAAAATTGTGCAAAATTACACTGAATTACAGATAGCCGATGACAGCGCGGTTGTAAATAAGTCGGACATTTTTTTAAACAGATGCAACGACCGTCTGTTTGCGCAATATCCAAAAAAATCACAGCAGTTCACGCAAGGGAGAAGGCGCAACTGCTGTAATTTTTATAAGGGAGTTTCAACGTTAGCTGTTATTTCGACAGATCGGTTTTTCTTACTGCGTCACGGACCTTCAGTACAAATGTCGGGGAAACCGAAAGCTCGTCAATGCCCATGCGTAAGAATGTTTCTGTAAGGGTGGTATCTGCCGCAAGCTCGCCGCATATTCCTATCCACGCACCGTTCTTATGGGCGTTTCGTGCGCTCATTTCGATAAGGCGGAGAATAGCCTCGTGGTGAGTATCGACAAATTCCTCCGCATCGGGATTCTGTCGGTCGCAGGCAAGCGTGTACTGTGTGAGATCGTTTGTGCCTACGCTGAAGAAGTCTACCATAGGGGCTAAGCGGTCACTGATTATCGCCGCCGCAGGAGTTTCTATCATAATACCTATCTCGGTCTTGTCGGAATACTCGATGCCCTCAGACTTAAGCTCCGCTTTTACCTCCTCGCAGATTGCTTTGATACGTTCGACCTCGCTCACCGATGTTATCATAGGGAACATTATGCCGAGATTGCCGTAAACGGACGCTCTGAACAAGGCCCTGAGCTGTGTTCTGAATATCTCCGGGCGGGTAAGGCAGATGCGGATGGCACGAAGTCCGAGTGCGGGGTTTTCTTCCTTTTTCAGTCCGAAATAGTCCACCTGCTTATCTGCGCCTATGTCAAGCGTTCTTATTATTACTTTCTTTCCTGCCATACTTTCAAGCACACGCTTATAAGCGTGGAACTGCTGTTCTTCTGTCGGGAAATCGGAATTTTCAAGGTACAGAAATTCGCTTCTGAAAAGTCCTATTCCGCCGGCATCGTTCAGCAGTACAGCGCCTATATTGTCAATGCCGCTGATATTTGCGAACACGTTTATCTTAGTGCCGTCAAGGGTTATATTCTCCTTGCCCTTAAGCTCCTGCAGAAGCTTTTTCTGCTCCTCGTCACGCTTTTGCTTATCGGTATAGGCTTTTAAGGTCTGCTCATCGGGAGAAACTATAATCTCGCCCGTAAAGCCGTCTACTATGGCTGTATCGCCCTCGTTAATCTCGCTTAAAAAGCTGTCGCCCACTCCGATAACGGCAGGGATATTCATATTTCTTGCGAGAATTGCCGTATGGGAATTTGACGAGCCGTGAGCGGTAACGAACGCAAGTACCTTGTCCTTATCGAGCGAAACGGTTTCGCTCGGTGCAAGATCGTCCGCACAGACAATCGACTTCTCATCGGCTGTGGTGCTGTCGGTATTTGCACCTGTCAGGTTTGCGATAATGCGGTTGGAAATATCCCTTACATCTGCGGCTCTTGCCTGCATATAGGCATCGTCCATAGACGAAAACATTCCTGCAAAATTATCCGATGTAAGCGCTACCGCATATTCGGCATTTACCGACTGGGTATCTATTATGTTTTCGATAGACTCGTTGTAATCGTCATCGTCAAGCATCATCAGGTGAATCTCGAATATCTGTGCGTGAGTTTCTCCGACCTCTCTGAGCGCTTTTTCGTGAATTTCGGTAAGCTGTTTTGCGGCAAGCTCCTTTGCCGCTTTTACTCTCTGCTTTTCCTTTTCGGTATCTTCAACGTGTATGCGTGTTACTGCCGCATCGCACTTTTTGAACACGGATATTTTTCCTATTGCCACTGCGCCGTATACGCCTTTGCCAAGATATTTCTTCATTATTGCTCCCCCTTTGGTGTTATTTTTGACATCCGAAACAATCAAAAATACTCATCTGTTTACGGGAGGGGCAAGCCCCTCCCCTACTGATAGATGTGCTTGCATTTCAGTCAGTGCAAAAACGCTTACTTGCATATTTCTGACCGCCGGTTAAATGTCTGTTATTCGCCGAAGCCGCTTTCAAAAAGCTCTACAGCCTTGTCGAGTGCCGCCTGCTCGTTATCGCCGTCTGCGGTGATCTCAACGATTGAGCCTTTCTTAAGGCCTGCCGCCATAATCTGCATTACGGCTGTTGCCTTTGCCGTCTTATCGCCGCTTGCGATAGTTATCGTGCAACCGGGGAATTTCTTCATTTCTGCGGCAAGCTGTCCTGCGGGTCTCATATGAAGTCCCTGCTCGTTTACTACTGTTACTGTCTTTGTTACCATTGTGATACGCTCCTTTTTATTTACTTAACGTTTTTTGTTTCGGGTTCTTTTACCGTTTTCTTCTTTTTAAGCAGTGCCAGCAGTAACATTGATACTACAGCGCCTACTGCAAGGGATACAAGGTACATAGGCCAGTTGCCTACAACGGCGAATACGAAGATGCCGCCGTGCGGTGCCATAAGCGTGCAGTTGAATGCCATTGAAAGACCGCCTGCAACGCCTGCGCCGACCATACAAGCCGGAATAACTCTGATCGGATCTGCCGCCGCATAGGGAATTGCGCCCTCTGTGATGAAGCTAAGTCCCATAATATAGTTTACAGGGCCGTTCTTGCGTTCTTCTTCTGTCCATCTGCTCTTGAAGAAGGTTGTTGAAAGTGCTATTGCAATAGGAGGAACCATACCGCCTATCATAACTGCCGCCATTATATCGTAGCCGCCTGTTGCTATTGCCGCAGTACCGAATACATAAGCCGCCTTATTGAACGGTCCGCCCATATCTATAGACATCATAGCACCGAGTATAACACCGAGGAATATCTTGCTCTCTGCGCCCATATGGTTCAGGAAATCGGCTATCGCAGTGTTGATGATGCCCATAAAGGGATTTATCGCACACATTACTACAGCTATGATGCCAAGACCTGCGAGAGGATAAATGAGAACGGGCTTGATACCGTTAAGGGCTCTGGGCATCTTGTCGCAGAGCTTTTCAAGTCCGAGCATAATAAATCCGCCGACAAAGCCTGCAAAGAGTGCGCCGAGGAAGCCTGAGGGAACATCGCCGCCTATCTTGACGAAGGTCGAGCCTGTAGTTGCAAGATAGCCGCCGACAAGTCCTACAAGGAAGCCGGGTCTGTCTGCTATACTCTTACCGATATAGCCTGCAAGTACGGGTATCATAAAGTTGAAGGCGTAACCGCCTATTGTCTTGAAGAATGCCGCTACGGGAGTTACAGTACCAAAATTATCACCCGGCTGTACGCCCATCAGCGTATCTATAAGGAATGCAAGCGCTATGAAGATACCGCCTGCAACGGTGAACGGGAGCATATTTGATACACCGTTCATCAGATGCTTGTATATCTTTCTGCCGAAGCTCTCGTTTGCCATAGATGAAGATGAGCTTGCCACTCCGCCCTCGTGATGATAAACGGGAGCATCGCCCTTTTCTATTCTTCCGATAAGCTCCTCAGGAATCTTTATACCGTCGGAAACCTTTGTCGAAAGCACCTTTTTACCGTTAAAGCGAGCCATCTCTACCGACTTGTCAGCCGCTACGATGATACCGTCGCACTCTGCTATCTCCTTATCGGTAAGAACGTTCTTTGCTCCGCCTGAGCCGTTTGTTTCGACCTTGATGGAGATACCGAGCTTCTTGCCTGCCTTTTCGAGTGCCTCTGCCGCCATATAAGTATGCGCGATACCTGTAGGACAGGCGGTAACCGCAAGCACCTTTATCCTGTCGGCGTTTTCGGGCACTTCCTTAGCTGTCGGTTCATCGGGATACTTTGCCTTTTCGGCGGTGTCGATTACCGATAAGAACTCGTCTGTATCCTTTGCCGAAAGGAGCTTTGCTCTGAAATCCTCGTCCATAAGCAGAGTCATAAGACGTGAAAGCACCTCAAGATGAACGTCTGCCTCTGTATCGGGTGCGGCTATCATAAACAGTACGTCTGACGGCTCATCGTCAAGCGCTTCGTAATCAACGCCGCCCGGCACTGTCATAGCCGCAAGCGAGGGTGCTTTTACCGCACTGCTCTTTGCGTGGGGGATTGCTATGCCCTCTCCTACCGCTGTCGAGCCTTTTTCCTCACGGGCTAAAATGCCCTGCTTATATATCTCTCTGTCGGATATGTTGCCGCTCTTCATCTGAAGATCGACCAGCATATCAATAGCCTCTGTCTTGCTTTTCGGCGCACCGTTTAAAAGAATGCTGTCCTTATTTAATAAGTCAACTATTCTCATTTTCTTTTCCTCCTTTTTCGGTTTAAGCTAACTGCTCCATAAGCTCGTCTATTGTTTTCTTTTCTGCAAGTCCGTCGGAAAATGCCGTTGCTCCGCCGGACGCTGTACCAAGTTTAAGCGCGTATTCATAGTCGCCGTTTTCGCAGCCTGCGATAAAGCCTGCCACCATTGAATCGCCTGCACCTACGGAATTTCTTACCTTGCCCTTGCATACTCCGCAGATATGGGTCTTGCCGTGTTCGTCAAGAAGTATCGCTCCGTCACCTGCCATAGAAATAAGGACATTTACAGCGCCTTTTTCTCTGAGCTTTCCTGCGTACTTTATTATATCCTCGTTTGTCTTAAGTTCTACTCCGAACATTTCGCCAAGCTCGAAATTGTTGGGCTTTATGAGGAAAGGCTTGTATTTGAGAACGTTCAGCAACAGCTCCTTTGTGGCGTCTACCACAAATCTTATCCCTCTGTCGCAAAGACGTGCCATAATACGCTCGTAAATATCTGAGGGAAGCGATGAGGGGATACTGCCTGCAAGCACCAGTGTGTCGCCCGCCTTCAAGGAATCCAGCTTTGTGAAAAGCAGGTCTATGGCTTTAGCTGTTATCTCAGGGCCTTGTCCGTTAAGCTCGGTTTCCTCGTCCGACTTTATCTTGACGTTTATTCTCGAAAAGCCTTTTTCAAGATGAACAAAGTCGGCGTCTATGCCCTTTTCTGTGATGCCCTTTTCAATTGCCTCGCCTGTGAATCCTGCAACGAAACCGAGTGCCTTTGACTTTACGCCAAGCTCGGATAATACCAGCGAAACGTTTATGCCCTTTCCGCCGAAGTATATCTCCTCGCTTTCCGAGCGGTTTACCGCTCCTGCCGTAAGCGCTTTTGTACGCACGATATAATCAACCGCCGGGTTAAATGTTACCGTATATATCATTGTCCTACCTCCGTAATATCCGCCGCTTCTTTATACTTTCTGTTGGGAATCATATCTGTGATTATGACAGCCTTTCCAAGTCCTGCGAATGTCGCTGAGCTTACCTCGTCAAACTTTGAATGGTCGGCTAAAACGTAAACCTCACGGCTGCTCTCGATAGCGGCGGCCTTTACCTTTGCCTCGTTCACGTCGGGGGTCGTAAAGCCGGCTGTCAGCGATATGCCGTTTGTACCCATAAAGCACTTTGTAAAATTGTAGTTTTTCAGCGTGAGTACGCACTCGGCTCCCACAATCGCCTCTGTGCTTGCTTTTATCTCGCCGCCGGTGATAAAGACCTTGTAGCCCTTTGCCGCCAGCTTCTTTGCGTGGATAAAGCCGTTTGTGACGAATGTAACATCTCTGACGGTAAGATGATCTATCATCTTCTCCGTTGTCGTGCCTGCGTCAAGAAAAACAAAGTCACCTTTTTCAATCAGCTTTGCGGCATATCCTGCGATTGAATTTTTTTCTTCGGTGCAGATAGCTGATTTTTCCTCGACGTTTTTCTCTACCGACGAGAAGCTGTCATTCTTTGACATTGCGCCGCCTCGTACCTTGATTATTTTGCCCTCATTTGCAAGAATAATCAAATCACGTTTTACGGTAGACGCAGAAACGTTAAGAATCTCCGAAAGCTCTGCGATAGTTACGCTTGCACGCTCGTTCAACGCTTTGATTATCATTGAATGTCGTTCTTCTGTCAGCATATTAAGACCTCTTTAAAAATATCATGATATTAGTTAAGTGAGCTGTTTTAAGCTCTTTTGGACTTTGCTCTCTGTCCTTGAGCTTATAATAACACGTTAAAAGTTCAAAATCAAGCACTTTCGTTCAGATTTATTCAAAAAAGCGTGATTTTTGTTGTATTTGACAACATATAGCAAGAGTTTTTGTGCAGTTTGAACAAAATCGAGCGGTTTTGATGCGGTTTAGGTCATAATAGGTCAGAATCTGCAAATTAAGCTCAAATAATGTTAATAGCTTTCTGATTTATAAAATCTGCTCGCTTTTATAATTTTAATGCTGCTATTTACACGAACTTTATAAAAACAGGGCTTTTTTGTGAAGTTTGAACGTATTTTGGTGTGTAATTTGCAAAAATCGTTGATTTTTGTGAATAAGTGTGTTACAATCGTACTATAATAACAAAGGAGGTAGCTTTATGAAAAAAATGCCGCTTAAAAAACTCTTTCATATTGATAGGGAAGCTTATAAATCGGAATATGAAAAACGCTTTATTGACGATGATACTGTTCATCTTGATATAGAAATTTCAGGCAATGCCGCTTTCTTATGTCAGACGAAAGAAATGTTCAGCAGTATTATTTCCATAGAGCGTACCAACACCAAAATTGTCGATATGTGTTCGGTATTACCTGAGAGAGCTCTTATGCAATACCGTACACGTTGTCTTACTGATGAAATTGTGCTTACAAACAACATAGAAGGTGTACACAGCACACGAAAAGAAATAAGTGAAATACTGTCCGATCTTTCAACGAAAGGCAGAAAAAAACGTTTTGTCGGACTTGTCAAAAAATATGCAACGTTGTCACAGAATGAGGAAATACCTCTGCGTACCGGACGGGACATAAGAAAAATATATGACGATATTTTTTACGATGAGATAAATGCAACAGACCCTTCAAATCTTCCTGACGGCACAGTTTTCAGAAAAAACAATGTAAATGTATATTCGCCTACACAAAAGGTTATCCATATCGGTGTTCATCCGGAATCGGAAATAATATCAATAATGGATAAATCGTTGAATTTTCTTGCAAATGCCGACTGTGATATTTTAATAAGGATAGCTGTTTTTCACTATCTGTTCGGATATATTCATCCGTTTTATGACGGCAACGGCAGAACAGACCGTTTCATCAGCAGTTATCTTCTGTCAAAAGAGCTTAACAGTCTTATCGGATACCACATTTCTTATACGATAAAAGAAAATATCAATAAGTATTATGACGCTTTTGATATCTGTAATCACCCTCTGAACAAGGGCGACCTTACACCTTTTGCGGAGATGTTCCTTAGCCTTGTCGATATTTCTATGAAACAATTATACGATGAAATCAAAAATAAGCTTGATAAATTCAATTTTTACGGTGACTTATGTCCGAGCCTACCCAATGCAGATCATAAAGATATTGTAATGCTGTATTATGTGCTGATACAGGCGGCTTTGTTTTCCGAGGACGGCATATCTCAAAAAGAGCTCGAAGGCTTCTTGAATGCGTCTTACTCTTCTGTGCGCAACAAGCTAAGCTGTATACCGAGCAAATTGCTCATCAAAAATACAAGGGACAGACACGCGTATTATATGCTTGACCTTGATAAGGTTGATATGATGTTTTCAAAATAAGAACAGCGGCAGACCGTCCGGACGGTCTGCCGCTGTTGTTATACTGTATTACTTCAGCACATTTTCTATTTCTTTTATTTCTTCATCGGTAAAGTCAAGCTTATTTATACACTCAACGTTTTCAACTATCTGTGCAGGGCGGCTTGCACCGATAAGGACGGTTGCCACCGCCTTATTACGAAGCACCCATGAAAGCGCCATCTGGGAGAGCTTCTGACCTCTGCTCAGCGCAATTTCATTCAGAGCATTAAGACGCTTCAACATTACATCATCAAGCTGTCCATCCAGCCACGGAGCGCCTCCTTTCGCAAGACGCGAATCTTCGGGAACTCCATGGAGATACTTATCTGTAAGAAAGCCCTGATAAAGCGGTGAGAATACGGCAAGGCTCAGATTATTTTCAAGACAGTATTTATCGAGGTCGTCACGTTCCACCCAGCGGTTGAGCATTGAATATGACGGCTGATTTACTATAAAAGGTGTGCGCAGCTCTTTGAATATTTTCTGTATTTCTGCGGTCTGCTGTCTGTTATAGTTCGATATTCCTACATAGAGAGCCTTACCCTGTCTTACGGCATTATCAAGCGCAAGCGCTGTTTCTTCAAGCGGTGTGCCGGGGTCGAAAATGTGATGATAATAGATATCAACATAATCGAGTTTCATACGTTTAAGGCTCTGATCAAGGGACGCTGTAAGATATTTCCTTGAACCGTTCTTATCGCCGTAAGGTCCGTCCCACATTTCATAACCTGCTTTTGTTGAAATGCACATTTCGTCACGGTATTCTCTCATCCCGCGGTCGAGTATCTTTCCAAAGTTCTCTTCTGCACTTCCGTTATAAGGGTGACCGTAATTGTTGGCAAGGTCGAAATGAGTTATGCCAAGGTTGAATGCGGTGTGTACCATTTTTTCGGCATTGGCAAAATCCGATCCGAAGCCGAAGTTCTGCCATAATCCGAGCGATACGGCAGACACTTTCAGTCCGCTGTTGCCAAGTCGGTTGTATACCATTTTCTCATAACGGTTATTTTCCGGAATAAACATAATTTTTTCTCCTTTGTACTTATCAGATCCGGTTGTAAAACCAATAGCTTTTAATGTATTTTCATTATATACTTTTTCTGCAACAATTTCAATATCTGTCATCGCACCATTTGATATAAAAATACTCTTTGTCAATAGTTGTGTACAGAAAAACAGAAAAATTGCTTCAGCGGGTTCGGATCAAGAATCCGCCTATAATTTTTGATGAGAAAAAGGCACTATAATAGTCATGATTAGCACTGTAAACTATAAAAGCACTTGCATATTGCAGGTGCTTTTATCTATATACCATATATACCTGATGATTTTTATATTACTGACAGAAAAAATGCAAGACTTTAAAAAATTTTACGGTGATAACGAATATGTTGTGATGTACGCTTATTCCATATATAATATTAATATTGAATAGAGGAAGATTGCGTAGAAGTATGTGTTCTTAACTTCGACAAAATCTTACTTTTGTTTATATTATATCACCATTTGTGATATGTGTCAACAATCGAAAGGTGATTTATATTTTATAATTAATACATTTTTCTGATTTGAATGAAATTAATTTAAGTTTCATTAAACAGAATTGTTAGAAAAACGATAAAGTTTCGTTGTCACTTAATAGAAAGGAATATGTGTATGTCAAGAACAAATCGTGATATTAAAATTAAAAAGGTCAAAAAGCTAAGAAAAAACCACCTATATAAAAATCGCATAAATTATGATAATATTTTCATTGACACATCTTTGTGTAAAAAAACAGAAATCACATCTGATTTCACCGGTAAAACGTCTTCATATAGTAAAACAGACTCTGATCCGGAAATAAAGTTGAAACAAGCCGCAGAATTATGGAAGCGATACAGTAAAATTCATCTCAAAGGTTCTACCTATTTAAAATATAGCAATCTTATAGACAAGCATATTATTCCTGAATTGGGCGATATTTGTATTTCACAGATAAATTCGGTGCTGCTGGCTGATTTCATGAATCATAAATTGAAACATGGCAGAATCGACAAAAACGGAGGACTAGCGGCGTCATATGTAAAGAATATCATGATAATTGTAACTGAAATAATCAATTTTTCAATAGACGAAGGATATAGTTCACCTATAAGAATCAAGTTACATATGCCTAAAAACGAAAAAGGTGAAATTCGTGTTATGGATAAGATAAATCAAAAAACATTGGAAGATTACTTATTTTCTCATCTAACTCCAACTAATATGGGCATACTGCTTTCTTTGAATACAGGTCTTAGAATAGGGGAGATATGTGCATTGAAGTGGTCAGATATAGATTTCCAAAAAGCAATATTGAAAGTAAACTCAACTGTTTCCCGCGTAAAAAGCGATGATGAAAACAGCAGCAAAAGTAAATTAATAATAGATACCCCGAAAACTCAGTCTTCAATCCGTGAAATTCCGATTATATCACAGCTAATGAAGCCCTTGATATTTTTATATGAAACAAGAAACTCAGAATACATTATTTCAGCAGAAACTTCTTTTGTAAGTCCGAGAACTTTTGAGTACAGATTTCATACAGTGTTGGAAAAATGCAGAATATCACCCTTCAATTATCACGTTTTGCGTCACACATTTGCTACTCGTTGCATAGAAGGCGGTGTTGACATTAAATCTCTCAGCGAAATTCTCGGACACGCTAACGTATCAGTCACACTCAATACATATGTACACTCCTCTATTGAAAGAAAGCGTGAATTACTTGAGAAAATTTCAGAAAATACAACGGAATCTCACAAATAGTTAATACCACCTTTTCTGTCAGTTAAGAACACATACTTCTACGCAAAATTGTTCGTTAAAATGTTCATATTACACGGTTGGACTGATTACCGACTGAAAAATACAGTAGTTAATCATTATATAGAAACGTGCAGCCGCTGTGTAACTTCGCATATCTGATGAAATATTGTTATACGGATTCCGTTTTCAGAGCGGAGCTGTATTTGTGGCGAGGAGAAGAATATGAAGATTAAACTGGCTATATTGGAAAATGATAAAATATATCTTGAACGTATTGTATCAGCGTTTAATGCACGATATGCCGATAAACTTGAGGTATACTCATTTACAGACCCGGAAATAGCATTACAGGTAATTTCCCAGATGAAAATCGATGTACTATTGTCAAGCGATAATTTTGAGATAGATCGATCAAAATTATCAGAAAAGTGCGCCTTAGCTTATCTTGTAGCTTCTGCAGATATTGAATCTGTAAATAACGAAACAGCAGTTTGCAAATTTCAGAAAGCTGATCTTATATATAAACAAGTTCTTAACCTATATTCTGAAAACAGTTCCAATATTACCAGTATGCATTTCTCGGAAAACGGCGATACAAAAACAATAGCATTTATGTCACCTTCAGGAGGAACCGGAGCCTCCACAGCTGCAGCGTCCTGCGCTTTGAGTCTGGCAAAGAAAAACAAAAAAGTGTTGTACTTGAATCTTGAAAATTACGGAAGTTCTGATGTTTATTTTCAAGGCGAAGGAAACAGCACTTTCAGCGATGTGATATATGCAATAAAGAGTAAAAAGAGTAACATTTCTTTAAGGCTTGAAAGCTCTGTAAAGCAGGATGAAACAGGGGTATATTTTTATTCTGCAAGTAAAACGGCGCTTGATATGCAGGAGCTGAGCGGTGCAGAGAAGGTAAAGCTTCTTAATGAGCTCAAAATATTCGGTTCATACGACTATATTGTCCTTGACCTTGACTTCTCGCTCAAAGAGGAGCAACTGAATATACTGAAGGAATGCTGGAAAATAGTATTTGTTTCTGATGGTTCGGTGATATCAAATCAGAAACTTGAAAGGGCAATATCAACACTTAACATTATTGAGCAACAAAAAGATCATAGAATTTTTATGAAATCCAATCTGCTTTTCAACAGAGTAAGCAGTCGGAATTCTTACAAACCCGAAATAGATGAACTCAACGAGCTTGGTGGAATTAAAAGATACGAAGGTTACACAACCAGACAGATGATAAATGAATTGTCTAATCTGGAATTGTTTAATGCTTTAGTATAAGGGGTGAGTAAGGTGGTATTTGAGAAAGAGCAGCAGATAGTAGCGGAAATAAAACAATACATTACTGAAAATTTACCTCTCAGTAAACTCAGCGACGAGGAATTACAGGAAAAAGTTGAAGCTATAACTATGGAAAAGCTTTCCGGGCAGTATATCTCGATAGAACAGCAGGTTTCCATAGTTGAGCAGGTATACAGCTCTATCCGAGGATTTGGCTTACTGGATTCTATTATAAGCGACGATACTATTACGGAAGTAATGATAAATGGCCCTCAGAATATATTTATTGAGCAGAACGGCAGACTTTTTAAGCTTGATAAAGAATTTGAAAGCCAGAGAAGGCTCGAAGATATCATTCAGCGTATAGTCGGTCTGGCGGGCAGAGAGGTAAACCAGGCAAATCCTATATGCGATACGAGATTACCGGACGGATCACGTGTAAATGTTGTTTTGCCGCCTATAGCGTTGTGCGGCCCTACTGTTACTATAAGAAAATTCTCAAAAACACCTATGACAATTGAAAAGCTTATACAGTACGGCTCAATTACCAAAGAAATAGCTGAAAAACTGCAAATGCTTGTCAAGGCAAAGTACAACATATTTATAAGCGGAGGTACCGGTTCAGGTAAAACGACGTTTCTTAATGCGTTGTCAAATTATATACCTAAAGACGAACGTGTAATCACAATAGAAGATTCTGCCGAGTTGCAGATAGAAGGCATAGATAACCTTGTCAGCCTTGAAACAAGAAACGCAAACGCATCGGGTGCCGGACAGATCACCATAAGAGATCTTATTAAATCGTCACTGCGTATGAGACCCGAACGAATAATTGTCGGTGAGGTCCGTGGCGGAGAAGCTCTGGATATGCTTCAGGCGATGAATACCGGTCATGATGGTTCTCTTTCGACCGGACATGCCAACTCAACAGAGGATATGTTAAGCAGACTTGAAACAATGGTGCTTCAAGGCGCAGCGGGTCTGCCGCTTGAAGCAATACGACAGCAGATAGCGTCTGCTGTCGATATAATTATACACCTTTCCAGGCTCAGGGACAAATCCAGAAAAACTATGGAGATAACCGAGGTTGTAGGATACGAAAACGGAAAGATAATACTCAATCCGTTATATGTATTTGAAGAAGATGAAAACAGCACGCTGGAGAGGGTATCAGGAACGCTTCATCGAACCAAAAATCCGATGAAGAACACGTTTAAACTGCAGCTTGCCGGTGTAAGAAGCGAATTTTAGGTGAACAGATATGAGTTTGAAAAAGAAAGAAAAGTATATACCGGTTCAGCCGCTGGTCGGAGAAGGCACCGACTATAATGTATATAATGCCACTGTGAAAGAAAAGGCGGCGTGGTTTCTTATCGGTATGTTGGTAAGCGGCGCAGTGCTGTATATTTTCTATGAAAATATTTTTGTGTCGATCATAGTCGGAGCAATATGCGGAATTTTCTTTGTACCGCTACGAAAAAAACAGGTAATAAATAAAAGAAAGAAGAAGCTTACGGCGCAGTTCAGGGGATTGCTTGACGCACTCGGCACCTCGATCGGAGCCGGAAAAAATATGTTTGATTCGTTTACCGGTGCCGAAGAGGATCTGGCAGTGCAGTTTACTCCGGAGGCTGACATAGTAAAAGAAGTCAGGCTTATCCGTATAGGACTTGACAATAACATAGGTATTGAAGATCTTTTGCTTAACTTTGCCGAAAGAAGCGGCATTGATGATGTCAGAAACTTTGCGAATGTTTTTGCTACCTGTTATAAAAAGGGCGGTAATATAAAAGACGTTATCAAGAATACGACATCGATTATCGGCGACAAGATTGAAATTCAGATGGAACTTGAAACTATGGTTGCCGGTCAGAAGAATGAGCAGAATATAATGCTTGTCATGCCCGTTGTATTCATAATAGTGTTGAAATCTATGGGCGGAGACCTTATTGATCTTAAATCACCCGTTGGAATAATATCGGTAACAGCGGCAATAGCAATATTCATTCTTGCTTACTTTATCAGCAAGAGGATTCTCAATATCAAGCTCTGAGCGGAGGTACTGCAGTGGGAGATTTTATTTGCTTTTTGATATATGCCGTTCTGGCGGTCGTCTGGATAAGCTTATTGCTTATAGGCAGCAGAAAACACGGTGAAATGATCGCACCGCTTGAAGGTAATAAATATGTGTTGAAAGAGTTGTATCCGGTAGGCATGGAAATTCTCAGCGTGATCGGATATTCTTACGACACGATGTTTGACAAGAAAAGAAAAGCGCAGGCGAAGATCGTTTACGGAGAGCGTTTCGGAGAATATTACTATCGCATAAATGTTGCGGAAAAAGTTACTTATCTGTCTATCGGAGTGATGTTTGCCCCGCTGTTGGGCGTCGCTCTGGGAAATCCTCTGTTAAGCCTTTTCGGCTTGTTTGCCGGCGGTATCGGTTTCTATTATGCCGATTCTAAAATTGCCGATGTAATGAAAGAGCGTGAGGCGGTAATTACCCGTGACTTTCCTGATATGGTAGCAAAAATGGCTCTGCTTATAAACGCAGGTATGATCACCCGTGAGGCATGGGAAGATATCGCTTATACGGGCGAAGGCGTACTGTATGACGAAATGAAGACGACGGTTGTCGATATCAGAAACGGTGCGTCGGAAGTTGACGCGTACATATCATTCGGTAACCGTTGCGGAGTTCAGTTTGTTAAAAAGTTTATATCTATGCTGGTGCAGAATCTGTCAAAAGGTAATAAAGAGCTTGTAGACTTCCTTAAATCCGAGTCATCGCTCTGCTGGGAAGAAAAGAAACACTTTGTACGCAGACAGGGCGAGGCGGCAGCCAACAAGCTGATGATTCCTCTCGGACTTATTCTGATAGGAATATTTGTTATGATTCTTGTTCCCATCGTAAGTAAGATGGGTATATAGGATAAAATTATTGATGAAGGAGGGAAATCGATATGTTCACAATGATGGCAATGGCAAAGAGAACGGCATCACTCGGTCTTTTAAAGATCGACGGTTGGTTCAGACGCACCTTTAAGGAGCAGGCAGGCGGTGCAGAGCTTATCGCAACGCTCATAATCGTCGGTATAGTTCTTATCCTTGCGTTTATATTCAAGGATCAGCTTATTAAGCTTGTGCAGAATCTGTGGAATGGTCTGCTTAAAAACGGTGATAAGGATACCAGTCAGGGCAATGTTGTACCTGAATGGACGTAATGCCCCTAGTTGGCTCCGTTGTGCTCGACGGAGCCACGTTTGATAACAATAACCGGAGGTAGAAATGAAGAATCTTATTGAAAGAATCAAAAGCGAAGACGCTAATGCGCTGATCGAAAATGTAATAGTTTTACCTCTGATTTTTATAGTGATATATGCGTTGATCCTTATGTGCTTTATAATACACGACAGGAGCACGGTGGAATCAGCGGCAAAGCGCGGCGCAATCTATGCGGCGCATTGCATAAGCGACCCTAACTATGAAAGTATTTTAAGATCTTCCGAAAGCGAGATCGGCGCACTTGATACAAGCATAAATGCTACGGTAGGCGACGGAAGCGAAAAATACAGTTTTGCCGGCATAAAAAAGAATATACACCCTTACAGATACCTTTTCGGCGGTGGAACGAAAATTGACGAACAGGTGAACAGTGAGGTCAGAGAAATTATCGACAAAACCCGTATAAAGTGGAGAGATCTTAAAGTAGACGATGTAAAGTACAAATGTGTAAACAAAGTGCTGTATCAGGACGTTACCGTAACCGTTAAAGCGGAATATCCTTTGCTGAGTTTTTTCGGAAAATTCGGGATGGATATCAAATATGAATATGAAGCTACCGCAAAGATGTCGGTAAACGATCCGGATGAATTTATCAGGAATGCGGATCTGATAGTAGATGTAATTTCTCAGATCGATAACAAGTTGCATATAACCGATAATATAAAAAATATGGTGTCCAAAGTATCGGGTTGGTTCGGTTCGTTCAAGAACAAGAAATGATCGGGGTGGAAAGATATGAAGCTTAAGGCGAAGACCAGGAGAAGAATACAGGGTTCTATAACTGTACTTATGGTTATAATAATGTTGCCGATGATGACAATGTCGGCTATTATAGTTGATGCTTCGCGTACCAATATGGCACGTTCTATGGTATCAAGCGCCGGTGACCTTGCAATGAACACAGCGCTTGCAAACTATGATACGATAGTCAAGGATGTCTACGGCTTATTTGCTATGTCGCAGGGACAGAGCGATGAAGAACTGGCGAAATCATTGAAGGATTATTTCTCTAAGACGCTGGTATCTTACGGCGTGGTAAATACAGCGGAAGCCGATGAATATGTCGATTACCTTATGGGTGACTTCAAAGCGCTTATAGCCGGTACAAAAGACAAAAAGGCAAGCAATTTTATTGATATGTCTGTCAATGAATTTACCGTAAAGAAAATTGATGACAGCTCACTTGCAAATCCGGAGATACTGCGCTCACAGATAGTTGATTATATGAAATATCGTGCTCCGGTGAATTTCGGTATGAGTTTTCTTGATTCTGTAAAAGCGTTCAAGAATGTTGAAAAGCAGACGGAAGTTACCAAGGCACAGGTCGAGGCACAGCAGAGCACACAGGATGTTAATCAGGCGTGTGCGACAGCTATGAAGCTTATCAGGGAACACGATAAGCTCATTGACTCGATAAATACAGACAGCGGAGCGGAAGCTGTAAAGGGAAAAGTAAGCAAAAGCGACGGCAATCTGGTTAAGATCAAAGAATACGATGAACAGGTAGGTAAGTATAATTCGTCATGGAGCGGTGATAACTATCAGAAAGCAAATCAGCTTGCTATGATATTCCTGTTGAATTCGCCCAAGGTAGACTCTTTATATTTAAGCAAGCTTGATGCAGGGCATTCTCAGTTCTTCATCAAGAACGGAGGAAACGGTCTGATTTATGATAAGTCAGGCATAAGTATATCTGTTTCGACCGCTTCGGATTATAACGGAGCAAAAAAGCAGTTGACAGATCAGATAGCAAAGCTCAACAATGCTTCCGGAAAAGAGAATAAAACGGCAAATTCTTATGTTAATGCAAGCTTCCTTGATCACAAAAATATTTCGGAATCAGGAGATAATTATAAAATTGCCAATGAAACCAACGCTATAAATACGTTTATCGAGTATGAGAAATTTCTGACCGATACGGGTACTTTAAAATACAGTGATGTAAAATCCACACTGGAGAATATATATACGCTCGGAAAGTACTACGATAACTACAGTACGCTGGCAGGAAAAGCTGTAAGCTCCGCAAAGAAGGAAATGGATACCGCAAACGGCAAGGTATCATCAGCAAAGTCAAATGCCACAAAATATTACAACAATATAAAGAGTTATGTTGACGGCATAAACGATGCGAACAAGAATTACAATACTTCTTACGACTTTCTCAACGGGATCAATAACGGCGATAATGAAGATCTGCACACCGTAGTATCAAATATGTTATCGCAGAAGGTCAGTATGCCTACTGCCACCAAGACGGTCAGCGGCTATGATTTCAAGAATTTCAACAACTTTGTCAATAATAATTATAAAGAAAACAGCAGCGATACAGACGACAAATATATAAAGGTGACCAAGGAGATAATCGGTTCATCGCTCAAGACAAATGTCAAATATGCTTCAGTCTGCAATGCCGCTGATTCCTATTTCAAAGAAATTGCAAATAACACAACATCAAAGACATTTGATACATATATGAAGGATAAAGTCGGTTCATCGGTTGTCGATAACGACTTGTATAAGTTACTGCTCAGTCTTCGCAGGCATAGCATTACGGTTGATGATATAAAGGGTGCAATAGGCAGTTACAATGAAATTGTAAACGGTTATAAAGCGCTTGTTGACGACGCACACACCAAAAAGAACGCTTATGACGCAAAGAAAAACGAACAGGCAAGCGACACGGCAAATTACAAGGCTTGTCTTAACAACTATGTCAGCTTCGGAATCCGTTATCAGAACGATTTAGTATTTTATAAGAAGTACATTGCCGCCGCTAAAAACACGATCACTGAGAAGGTAAGTGCGGTAAGTACGCAGTTTGCTAAAATTGAGGACAATGTAAGTAAAATTGCTGAACAGCTTACTGCGATAGATGAACAGCTCGGCGTTGCAAGAACTGCAATAGAAACATATAATACGAATCTCAACACTTGGAACACTAAAAACAACGAATATAAAAACAAAGCCGGAAACGATAATTTCAGCGAGCAGAACAAAGCGGATATTGAAGCCGCTCATAAGCAGTATGATACAAAAAAGCTTGACCAATTCAGAGGTCAGCTTTTAGCGTCATGGCTGAATGAGTATAACGAATTTAAAAGTATCCTTACAAGGTCCGATAACTTCAAATACGGCAAAACAAAAATCAAGGATATCAAAACAGCAGATAAACTTCTTGCCGCCATACCGTCCGATGTCAAGAATTCGCTCGGTAAAGTGGTTACGGTTGAGGACGCAAATTCAAAGCTGAACACGCTGTATAAAGGCGAAAAGCCGGGAAAAATTGAGATTGATAGCGAATACAAGTTCCTTTCTCCGACTATTATACCGGTGACGTTCCTTGTTTATCTGAATGCAACATATAAGGATGAAAGTGCGAAAACCGCTGCTGACACAACGATAAAAAACAGCTATGAAACATCTAAAAGCAAACTGAAGAGTGACAATAACGGTAGCAGTGCGGAAAATGCTACTATTCCGCCAAAAAGCGAAAAATTGTCAAAATCAGAAAACAATAAAGGAAATTCCGGAAATAGCAATACTGCGGTAAAAGGCAATTATGGATATTCATATAAAGGAAAAACCGCACCGAATGATTTGCCGTCAAAAGGAGCAGATAAAGGAGGACAGAGCAATACTCAGTACAAGCTGGATGAAAAAGACGGTAAGATAGACGCATCAAGCGGATTTACTCAACAGTCAAACGTGCTCGGACAGATCCTGAACGGTATAGGCAATATAGCTGAAAACGCACTTGAGAATGTGTACATACTTACTTACATTTTTGAGAATTTCTCTTATAACACGTTGATACAGGATGAGCTTGTCAACGGTGAAGGTATTGCTAAAAATTCAAAAGGCGATACAAGTATGACTGCATTTATGAAGGCTGAATCAGCACTTTCCGATTCAGATATCACAGGCAAATATGTCGATAAGCAGAAAATGCTCAGCAGTTATCCGATGAAAGCGGCAAACAACTATTTCTATGGTGCGGAGATAGAATATATCCTGTATGGTAACGAAAGTGCCGAAAAGAATGTCACATACGCAAAAGCCAGCATCTATGCAATAAGATTTGCATTCAACTGTATATATGCGTTTACTAACAGCGATATAAGAAACCTGACCAGAAACGTAGGTCTTGCGGTACAGGCAGCAACCTGCGGATTTGTGCCTTATCAGATCGTACAGGTAGTTCTTCAGTTAGCGCTTGCCGCAGGCGAATCTGCCACAGATCTTGTTATGATGGAAGATGGACTTAAGGTTGCGATTGTTAAGTCAAAGGATACATGGTCATTGTCGCTGAAAAACGCCTTTGAAACTGCGGCTGAAAAAGTAGCAGATGTTACTACCGTTGTCATAAAAAAGGGCGCAAAGAAAATATCTGACGGTATACAGGGCATCGTTGATGCGACAGCAGACAATATAACGACTTCAGTAGAAGAACTGAATGAAAACCTAACCTCTGCAACTAAAAGCAAGATGGAAGAAATAGTTAATGCAGCCAGCAATTATGTTCAATCAATAATTGAAGAAAAGCTGAATGATCTTCAGTTCCTGGACGACCCGAATAAAATAAATGTAAATACCGAAGTAGGAAAAGCTTTTGATGAAATTTCAGGAAGTCTGCACAATGAGCTTCAATCCAGATTTGGCGGCAATAAAATTGCCGATTCTATTCTTTCTGACGTAGAAGAAAAGTTAAACGAAGTGATAGACAACACAAAGACTAATATTCAGGGAAAATTAAGCAAACTCGATCCGGAAAAAGCCTATTCGACATTTGTAACAGAGCTCAACAACTTCAAGAAGGATTTAATAACGAAAATGAAGGCTGCCGTAGACAAAATCGGTGATGGAATAAGCAAAAAAGTAACGGAATTAACTGAAGACGTACAGAAAAAAATCAACGGATATGTCGGCGACAAGACAAAAGAACTTACAGATAAGGCAACGGATGAGCTTAAGAAAAAGATAATAGAAACAACCAACGATTTCTCAAAGAACTTCCTGGAAACAGGCGAAAACGCAATCGGGGGCGGTGTTGACAATCTTAAGGGCAATTCAAGTTCATCGCTGGCATCTGCAATAAAGTTCGGATATAAAGATTATCTGATGCTGTTTACATTTATATCTATATCAGTAAACGATAAGCCGATACTCAACAGAACCGCAGATGTTATACAGATGAACATTACGAATGCCAAGACAAGCAACGGCGCCACATATCAGCATATGCTGACGAAAGATGACGGTTCAAAGTTCAGAATGTCACAGGCAAAGACATATGTTGCCGTTCATGCGTCAGTTGATGTAGATATGCTGTTTATGAATATGGATTTCTTCACGAATATACTTTCGGATGCTGAAAACGGAGTTACGACAGAAGTGGACGGTGACTTTACACCGGCGGCAAAACTTCAGTACAACGGTCTGTCCGGATATTAAAAACAAAAGATAAGAAAAGTGGTGATACATATGAAGAAAGGTATAATCGAAAAGCTTAAAGAGGATGAGGCGTCGGCTGTAGTAGAGGCGGTAATTTCATTTACCGGATTTCTGTTCGTAATATTTACTATATTGAACGTCGTTAATTTCTGCCGTGCGCAGATGCTCATATCAAATGCGGTCGATACCGCAACAAAAGAGCTGACGCAATATTCATACTTTTACAAGATGAGCGGTTTGCAGAAGCTTTCCGATGATTATGCGGCAAAGGTAGACGCCGAAAAGGCAAATATCAACGGCGTTATCGGAAGTGTAGATGAGTTTTACACAGCGCTTGCCGGTGCTCAGGACGATTCAGTTGAACAATCAACGAATGTCAAGAATGCTATTGAAGAAGGCAACCTGAATCTTGATGATATTCAGAATGCGCTGTCAAGCTTAAAAACCGATGCAGTTGATATCGAAAAATCGATGAAGACCATCGATAATGCGTTCGGAGCAGTACAGGATAATCCGATGGCATATATGAAAAGTATAGCGGCTATTGCCGGAAAGGAAACAATAGATATTCTGACTTCACATTGTATCGCCGCACCTTTGTCGAGGCTGTTTGTAGCAAAACACTTCGGCTCATCAGTCAGTGAGGCGAATGAAAAGCTGAAAGCCATAGGGGTGGTAGACGGTCTTGATGGCATGAACTTTAAAATGTCAACGCTGTTCAATACCGTTGATGTAAACGACGCTACAAAAAACGGAGATGTACATATTGTTGTTTATTACAGACTGAGTATGGTTCAGCTTTTCAACTGGGCAACGCTTGATGTACCGATATGCAAGGAGTCAGTAGCAAGAGGTTGGCTTGCGGGAGACAATCCGCAGGCAAAAATCCAGGAGAAAGCTCCTGCGGCAACAACAGGCGGAGGTCAGAACACAGCAGATAATCCGGCTGAGTCTGAAAAACCGTCAGAAACAACAAAAGCAGATGAAACAACCGCTCCTGCCGAAACCGAAAAGCCCGAAGAAAAAGTTGATATAGAGGGAAGCTTTTGGCATATGGGCGACGGAGGTCCGAATTTAGATGAACCGATTCAAGTTTTGGCGTTCAGAGAAAAATTTTTTGCCGAATATGGAATTGATGAGGATTACATAATGATGTATGGCAATTATTACGAAACATCGCAATCTGCAAATCAATTTTATAGTTGCGGCATTGCAACAAGCGCCAAAGACGAATATTACTCCGGAGATATGATGAGAAGTCTGGCTGATATGAAGCAAGCACAAGACGCAGGTGAAATCAGCAAAACGGAAAAAATCGATTATACATTTGTAATTTATGTGCCTGAGAATATATCTGACAAAGATTACAAAGAAATACAGAAAGAACTCGGATATGTTATGGCGGCGTGCAAGGATGGCAAAGCCGAAGGCAAATATCCGTCAAATGTTAACGCTAAGTTCAAAATTGAAAAAGCCGGCGGAAATTATGACTATGGGAGTACAGAATAATTATGAGTGATATTTTATTCGCAGTGCTCACATTTATATTTCTGATTGTAGCTCAATTCTTCATTTATATGTATATTACATACAGAAAAGACGAAGACGAGAAAAAGCGGTTCTTTAAATTGAAATATGACAGGAAACTGATATTGATAAGCGTTGCAACGCTTATGGTTTCGATTGCTGTTTATTTATACGGCTGTTATGTAATCGGAAACGTACTTATGCAGTCTGCCATGAATGCGGCTGTTATGATGTGGATATCAGCGCTTGCCTATATAGATTTCAAAGAAAAGATAATTCCTAACAAACTGATAATTGCAGGTATTGCTTTCTGGGTGTTGCTTTCACTGATTGAAATTTTTGTTGCGCATACATCTTTCAGAAGTATAATGCTGTACTCGCTTCTTGGTGCAGGCGTATGCGGCGGTGGACTTTTTATAGTGTCGCTGATAGTCAAAAAGGCACTTGGTATGGGTGATGTAAAAATGTTTTTTGTGATAGGACTGCTTTACGGTCTTGAAAACACATACACCATATTGCTGGTGTCAATGCTGATTATGGCAATTGTATCTGTAATACTTCTGATAACAAAAAAGGCAACCAAAAAGTCGGCTGTACCGATGGCACCTTTTGTGGCGGTCGGCTTGTTGATAAATATTATATTGGGTGTGTGAGGAGAGCACGATGAAAGTAAAACTGATAGCTATAGCGATAATTATACTTGCCGGAGTTATAGTGTTGTTTATAAAGGCAGAATCATTTGTTTCGGTAAATGATGAATATGATACTTATCTGGCGAGCGCCAGGGCAAATGCCGAAAATCAGGTGCCGTACATGGCAGTACAGAAATATCGACAAGCAATGAATATAAAAAGCGATGACGAGGGCGTGTATAAAGAATATCTGGAGCAGACCAGATTGCTTGGCGACTCATTTTATGATGCCGCACTCAAAAGTTATGTTGTCCGTTTTCCTCAGTCAGCAGAGGCGTATGAGAGATTGTGCACATATTATTATGACAATGAAGAATATCAGAATGTGATAAATCTTGCAAATACCGCAAAAGACGCTGGTGCGGCAACAGAAAAAGTAAGAAATTATTACATTGAATGTATTTATAAGTATAAATACGTCAAGATGAACCTGGAGAGCGCTACAACATTCCTGGGAAATTATGCAATGGTAAAAAGCGACGGACAATATGGCTATATAACGGACAGCGGCAGTTATCTTATAGCGCCGGCGTTTGAAGACGCTAATGTGTTTATCAGTTCAAGTACGGCTGTAAATGACGGCACCGAGTGGTATATTATCAATACCGATGGTTTTAAAATTGCCCGTCCGTCTGAAAAAGTTGAAAAGCTGTCTTTTTCAAGCGACGGGAAAATAAGAGTCGCAAAAAACGGTAAGTATGGCTATACAAATGCGGCTTTTGATATTGCGGATACTTTGCCGTATGATTACGCTACAAATTTTAAAAACGGTGTTGCGGCAGTGAAAAAAGGTGACAAATGGGCACTTATAGATAGTGGCGAAAACATGATCACTGATTATGTATATGAGGATATTCTGCTTGACGAGTACGAAACGTGCATTGATAACGGGGTAATATTTGCTAAGACAGGCGGAAAGTATTATATGACTGATAAAACCGGTTCTCAGATATCATCTCAGGGTTTTGATAACGCCTATCCGTTCGCAGGTACAGAACCTGCCGCAGTGTGCATAGACGGAAAATGGGGATTTGCCGATGCAAACGGCAATATAGTTATTGAACCGGCATATACGGCGGCAAAATCATTCTCAATAGGTCTTGCACCTGTTCAGGAAAACGGAAAATGGGTTTACATAAATTCTAACAAAGATATCCGTGTAAATGAGCAGTTTGATGATGCATTACCGTTTGCCAGTAACGGCATAGCTGCCGTGAAAGAAAACGGTGTGTGGAATTATATAAAATTATTATGCTATTATTGATGGAGGAATAACAATGAATTTTGAATACGAAAACCAAGGTCATATAACATATCTGTCGTATTCGGTATCCCAGAATGAAATTATTGATACGATGTGTCTCGGCATGATTACAAATAATAAGATAAATGGTCTTGCGGCATGTGTTTATACGCAGAGCAATATGGAAAAGTATATAAAATATAATGTGTCGGCAAAGATTCCGGTTAATCAGTTCTTTTCGGGAGCAGTATCAAAAAAAAGGCTGCTGACGGTATTTGACGGCATAGCCGCCGCAATGATAGCTGCTGAGGACTATATGATAGCGATTGAATCACTGGTACTTGATCTTAATTATATTTTTATTGATGTATCAACGTGTGAAGTTTCCCTCATATGTTTGCCCGTACAGAGAGAAAATGCGGAACCGTTTGATGTGAATGCGTTCTTCAAGAACATAATGTTCAGCACACACTTTGATCAGACCGAAAACGGTGATTACATTGCCAAGATTATTAATTTTCTAAACGCATATCCGGTATTCTCCATCAGCGATTTTAAAATGCTGATAGATGAAATCAAGGGCAATATGTCTTTATCGGCACCTGAAGATATAAACAACACTGTTGTTCCGGCTCCCATGCCAATACCCGCACCTATGCCGACTCCTATACCTACACCTATGCCGGTACCTAATCCTATACCTGTGCAGACGCCTAAGCCGGCATCTGCACCTATAGCGGCGGCTAATCCTGTGCCAGCTCCTATGCCGATGCCTAATCCTGTGCCTGCGCCTGCGCCCATGCCTAAGCCAGTACCAAAGCCCATGCCTAAGCCTGTATCTATGCCTATGCCTGGATCTATGCCTATGCCTATGCCTGGATCTGCGCCTATGTCCCAACCGCCTTTATCTCGTCCCACTATGCCACAGCCTCCCATGCCTCAACAGCCGATGCCGCAGGCGCAGCAGAAGAAAAAAGGCGGGTTCTTCGGACTTTTCAAAAAGAAAAATAAAAACCAACAGCCGCCTGTACCTCGCCCGATGAACGGAGGAAACCAGAACGGTTTTGCGATACCGGGCAGTGTAAACGGCAATAATAAATTCCCCGCCCCCGCAGGACAGGCGTTTTATCCCGCAGGCAAGCCGAACGGAGCCAATTCAAATATTCCCGGCTCCGTTCCTGTACCCAATACTCCTATCTCCAATCAGTCTCCGCGCAATATTCCACCTATGCCTGCGCCCTCACCTGTTCCGGTACAGGCTCCGTCATCTGTACCTGCGCCTGCATCAGCGCCAGTGCCGACTCCTCAGCCTGCTCCACAACCTGTTATGGCGCAGGGTCAGCATCTGAATTTCGGAGAAACTACAGTGCTCAGCGGTAAAAAGCCCGGAGAAACCACCGTTCTTAACGGTGGAGCTCAGCCACGACAGACTGTGGTTCCGCATCTTATAAGAACCAAAAACGGCGAGAAGATATATATCAATAAACCGTTCTTCCGTATAGGTAAGGAAAAGAGTTATGTGGATTATTTCATAGGCGACAATACCGCCGTAAGCCGAAGCCACGCAAATATTGTCACCAATAACGATAAATTCTTCATTGTTGATACAAATTCGACCAACCATACATTTGTAAACGGAAGTATGATACAGAGCAATATAGAAACTCCTATCAGTCATGGCGACAAGATTCGCTTTGGCAACGAAGAATTTGAGTTCAGACTTTATTGATATTATGTGTATTGCGGCACGGATAAAGAGGTGTATATATGAATTTTATAATCTCCACGGCAACGGATATCGGTACAACTAAAAGCACAAATCAGGACAGTTTTAACGCCTGTGTATATAATACGTCAATCGGTAAAATTGCATTTGCGGTATTGTGCGACGGCATGGGCGGTCTTTCAAAAGGCGAAGTGGCGAGTGCTTCTCTCGTAAACGCTTTCAGAAAATGGGGAGATAACCGACTTCCTGTTCTTTGCGCAAACGGTATGAACGAAAATGATATCCGTACAGAATGGACAGGCATAGTTACTGAGTACAACGAGAAAATCAAAGTGTACGGAAAGAAATGCGGACTTACAAGCGGACTTGGTACTACTGTTACCGCACTGCTTCTTACCGGTACGAGATATTACATAATAAATGTCGGAGATACCAGAGCGTATGAGATATCCGACGGTGTAAGAGTACTTACAAAAGACCAGACTGTAGTGGCACGTGAAGTTGAGCTTGGTAATCTTACGCCCGAACAGGCTGAAAACGATTCAAGACGCAGTGTTCTTTTGCAATGTGTAGGCGCATCTGACGAAGTATATCCTGACTTGTTCTTCGGCAATATAAAGACTAACGCAATATATATGCTTTGCAGCGACGGATTCAGACACGAGATTACTCAGGGAGAAATATATAATTTCCTAAACCCCGCTGTAATGACCGATGCCGAAAAGATGAAACAGAATATACAGACGCTGATAGATATAAATAAACAGCGCCATGAACGCGATAACATTTCGGTAGTAACTATAAGAACATTCTGAAATCGGAGGAGAAGAAATGCTTGATATCGGATCACTCGTAGACGGCAAATACAAGATACTCAGCAAAGTCGGTCAGGGCGGTATGAGTGTCGTGTATATGGCAATCAATGAGAAAGCAAATAAGACCTGGGCGGTCAAAGAAGTCCGTAAGGATGGCGTGCTTGATTTTGAAGCGGTAAAACAAGGACTGGTAGCCGAAACTGATATACTGAAAAAACTCAATCATCCCAATCTACCCAGCATTATTGACGTAATAGATACAGAAGATTCGTTCATTATAATAATGGACTATATCGAGGGTAACTCGCTGAATAAGGCGCTTGAAGAATACGGCGCACAACCGCAGGAATTTGTCATAAAGTGGGCAAAGCAGCTATGTGACGTTCTGGGATATCTTCATTCGCGTCAGCCACCCATAATATATCGTGATATGAAGCCTGCAAATATTATGCTGAAGCCGGACGGCAATGTTACGCTCATCGATTTCGGTACGGCGAGAGAGTTCAAGGCGAAGAATCTGGCAGACACAACCTGTCTTGGCACGGTCGGTTACGCCGCACCTGAACAGTTCGGCGGAATGGGTCAGACAGATGCGAGAACCGACATATATTGTCTTGGTGCAACCTTATATCATCTTGTGACAGGCTGTAATCCCAGCGAGCCGCCTTATGAAATGAAACCGATAAGGCAGATAAACCCCGGACTGTCGGGCGGACTTGAGCGGATAATTCTGAAATGTACTCAGCGCAACCCTGCAGACAGATATCAGTCTGCGGCGGAACTTATGTATGCACTTGACCATTATGAAGAAATAGACGACCGTTATAAGAAAAAGCAGAAAAGAAAGCTAGGCGGCTTTATATCAGCACTTGCGGCATCAATTGTGTTTGCGGCAGGCGGCATAGTGCTGAATGTTGTTGCAACACAGAAAGCGACCGATACCTATCAGACTCTGCTGAATCAGGCAACGATCAATACTGATTACATTGAAAAAGTAAATATTTATTGTCAGTGTATAGAAGTGCCGAATATGGCAGGTGAAAAAGAGGCATATCTCGGACTTATCAAGACGTTTAAGGAAGATGATTATGTTTTCACAAAAGATGAATCTGATATGCTTATAAAGTATATGACGAACAACGCTGATGCTCTTCAGGCTGATAAAAGCGGTTATGCAACGATATGTTTTGAACTCGGAAAGCTCTACTGGTACTACTATGAAGCACCTGAAGAGAGAGCAACAAGGTCAAAGTCATGGTTCCAGAAAGTTATTGAAAACGCTCCTGAAGACTATGAAAATCTGAATATGGCAAAGACCTATGCAAGCATAGGAGAATTCAGAGCCAAGCAGAAGAACGGTAACAACGCCGAGGGTATCAGTAATACAGAATTTAAGGATTATTTCAATAATCTTAAGGAGTTGTTGAATACGGTTGCCACAAACGCAAATGAGCAGGAAATCGTAAGACTTGAATTGCTGGAAATGGCAAGAGGAATGCTTCAGCAGTATCCGACAACATTCAAGGGACTGGGAATATCCGAGGATGAACTTATGCAGGTCTACGATCTTATAGCGAAAACTACGGAAAGTATCACACCTATTTCAGATGTAACCGAAAAGAAGAAAGCGGCAATACTTGAAAATATGGCTGATACCAAGCAGTACATAGAAACGGCTTACAATACGAAAGCGGAGGTAAAAAAATAATGTCGGTTGAATTATTACAAACGTTATCTCTCATTTCATTTATTGTGGCAGGCGTTGCACTGCTTGTAGCCATAGCGCTCTTCTTCCTGCTGGATATCAGAAAGGTCGTAGGCAACTTGTCAGGAGCGACAGCTCGCAAAGCTATCAGAAATATACGTCTGCAAAATGAAAATGCCGCCGATAATGATTACAGTGCGGCAACAGACAGAATAACAAGGTCCGGACGAATAGAGCGACAGGCGGCAGGCAAGGCAGGCGCACCGCAGACCGAAAAGTTTGCAACAACGGAGCTTGCAATGTCAGCACAGGAAACAACTGTTCTGGGGCCGGCGGCAAACGAAACCACAATACTTATGCCTGCCACAGCCGAAACCACAATTCTGAATGCCGGAAGCGGAGCGACACAGCCTCTTCAGTCGATTCTGCCCACACCTGCAAAGCAACCCGCTTATGCGGTAACAGATCCTGCGTCAGCGGCGGTGTTTGTCAAGGAAATTGAAATGGGCTTTACAGACAGCACAGAAATAATTGAATAAGTGGTGATGGTATGAAGATAACGTCAGGAAAAAAGAATACTATGCTTATAAATTTTGTTACTGCGTTGTTTATGATGTCGATGTCGCTTATTCTGATGTCGTTCTGCGGCACGGAAAACGAATCAAACAGAGTGCTTACGATAGTTACAGGCATTTTTTTCTGGTGCGGTTTCATAGGAACGATAACAGCATTTATTTTTATGAATATAACGCGCAGGAAAAACGATAAATCTGCATCTGAGAAAAACGGTATACTGAATATAGGTTTGTTCCGCTTTTTCAGCAATACCTGTGCCGGAGTGTTTGATGTTATTATGATATTATCGTTGTGCGCATTTATAGTCGTGTTGGTAGCAGCAGACAACATATCTGTGCAGTTGATAATAATGGCAATATTTGTTTTCTCGTTCGGTATGCACTGTATTCTGAACGGAATCAATTATAAATATATAATCAGTAAAGACAGGAGAGTAAAAAAATGATTAAAGCAAAGCCTAAAATCTGTGATAGAATTTTAGCGTTGTTTATGGCATTTGCTATGCTTATTGCGGTTTTATCCGACAATATGTTGCGTACATATGCCACACCCGCAGACACATTCACAATCACAGTTGTTGACAAAAGCGACAACGCTATATCAGGTGCAACAGTAGCTTATGAAGTAACTGTTGACGGCGCAAGTTTCACACAGAGGACCGTTGAAACAGGTGCCGACGGAAGGGTAGAAATATCCGAAATAGCGGATATTGACTTTACAGCTCAACCAACACCCGTTGTAAAGCTGTCGGCTACCATAACGAAAGCAGATTATAAGCAGAGCGTCATTACCGACACAGCCGTAACAAGCACAACAGACAATGTTAATGTTAAGCTTGAGGAAAAGGCAGTGGACGCAGATTTCGGATTTGCTAATCCGAATCCCGTAATAAATTACGATCAAAATAATACCGGATTTACAAACCCGCTTACAAAAGGCAACGGCAATGGTAATATCACTTTTGAAATAGAAGGCGGTAAATCTGATGTGGCAAGTATCGATGCCACAACCGGTGAGCTTACTATAAACAAAACGGGTACTGTCACCGTAACGGCAAAGAAAGCCGCAGATGAAAATTATAAGGCGGCGCAGGCATCATATACATTGACTGTAAAAGACGTAATCAAGTTTGATAAAGAAACTCCCGAATTGGATTTTGATCCCGAAAAAGAAAATACATATACTCAGGAAGTTACAATAGGCGCAATCTCAGGTGTTGTCAAGTATAAGATTGAAGAAAGTACACCTTCGGACGCGGCAAGCATAGAAGAAAGCTCAGGTAAGGTTACAATAACCAAGCCCGGCACGATCAAGGTCGGTGCGGATCTGACTATAGGAGAAGGCGGAAATCCCGGCAAAACATTTTCTGCGTCCTACATACTGACCGTGAATAAAGCGAATCAGACAGGCTTTGCGTTTGACAAATCCACCCCGACAACGGTAACTTACAGTCCTGATAATAATAAGTATGAAATCAAAACAACAGGCGGAAAAGGCGACGGTAAAGTTACTTTTAGTACAGATAATGCAGAAGTTGCTACAATTGACAGCGATGGCAAACTTACCACAGAAAAAGCCGGTACGGTTACAGTAAAGGCTGTCAAAGCAGGTAATGAGTACTATAACGATTCCGAAGAAATAAGCTGCACGCTTACAATCAAAATGGCAGATCAGACAAACTTTGCTTTTGAAAACCAGAATCCCGAAGCAATAAAATATAAACCCGGACTGACGTTTGAGAACGCCGCAACAGGCGGACAGAGCGCAGGCAATGTTACTTATGAGATAATAAGAGGCAAAGACGTTGCAAGCATAGGCAGCAACGGCACACTCACCGTTCTTAAAGCCGGTACAGTTACGGTAAAGGCAACAAGAGCGGCAGACGATAAGTATAACGAAGTAACAGCCGAGTACACCCTCACAATCAATAAGGCAGACCAGACAAACTTTGTTTTTGAGGACCAGAATCCCGGAGCAATAACATATAAACCCAGACTGACGTTTGAAAACAAAGCAACCGGCAATCAGGGTACAGGCAAAATTACTTACGAGATAACAAGCGGCAATGACGTTGCAAGTATTGACGACAACGGCAAGCTTACTATCAACAAAGCCGGCACGGTTACAGTAAAGGCAACAAGAGCGGCAGACGATAAGTATAAGGAAGCTACAGCCGAGTATACCCTCACTATCAATAAGGCAGATCAGACAAACTTTGCTTTTGAAAAGCCGAATCCCGGAGCAATAACATATAAACCCGGACTGACGTTTGAAAACAAAGCAAGCAGTGATCAGGGCGCAGACAATGTTACTTATACGATAACAAGTGACAACGGTGTTGCAAGTATTGACGACAACGGTAAGCTTACTATCAACAAAGCCGGCGATGTTACAGTAAAGGCAACAAGAGCGGCAGATGATAAGTATAACGAAGTAACAGCCGAGTATACCCTCATAATCGATAAGGCAAACCAGACAGGTTTTGCGTTTGAGAAAACACAGCACGAAATAACATATGAGCCTGATCTGACGTTCACATATGGGGCAACAGGCGGACAGAGCACAGGCAATGTTACTTATACGATAACAAGCGGCAACGATGTTGCAACTATTGACATCTACGGCACACTTACCATTCTTAAAGCCGGCACGGTTACAGTAAAGGCTATAAGAGCAGGTGATGATTGCTATAACGCTTCTGCTGAAATAAGCTACACGCTTAAAATCAACAAGGCGGATCAGACAGGCTTTGAATTTGAACAGTATGATAATGATACATACAAAATTACTTATAATACCGGTATGTCGTTTAAGAATGCGGCGTCGGGCGGACAGAGCAAAGGCAATATAACATATTCTCTTTCGCCGTCGGACATTGTAAGCATTGATGAAGACGGTAATATAACGTTCAATGACGGAAAAGTAGGTACAGTTACAGTAACGGCAACAAGAGCGGCAGACGATAAGTATAACGAAGTATCGACCAAGTACACACTTAACATATCGTATCTCGTTACTCCCGAAAATTCTTATGTATTATCGGGTGCTAAGCTTGACAACAATAGCAAATGGTATACGGGAGATATTACAATAACACCTGCCGAAGGTTATAAAATCAGCCGTTCAAATGCACTTTCAGATAACGAATGGTCTGATTATCTGACCGTAAGCACAGAAGGAAATGAAAACACCGAAACTGTTTATCTGAAAAATGATGACGGCATAACAGCCGCAATTGTTATCGGCAATGAAAAGCTGATGATAGACAGAACTGCTCCTGCTATTTCAGTAAAATATGATAACAACAGCGCAGACAGCGATAAGTATTTTGATAAGGATCGTACCGCGACAATTACGATCACGGAGCATAATTTTGACCCTGCAAAGGTTGAAGCTATTGTTACCGTAAACGGTACAGTATCTGATAAGTTCAATGCAGATCTTAAAAAGGCGGAAAGTTGGAAAAGTGAGGGCGATGTACACACAGCCAAAATAACATTCTCCGACAACGCCGACTATACATTCAGCATAAGCTGTACAGATAAAGCGGGTCACGTTACGGAAAACAATTCTGTAACATTTGCCGAAGGTTCGGTTGCAACCGGTGAGTTCACTGTTGATAAGACAGCACCGAAAATAGAAGTTGCTTACGACAATAACTTTGTCAAGAACGGTAAGTATTTCAAGGCAGACCGTACAGCAACGATTACGATTACGGAGCATAACTTTGACGTATCAAGAGTTAAAGCAGTAATCACAGACAAGAACGCAACGGATACAGTAAGCGATTATGCCGCTTATCTCAGCGATCTGAAGAACTGGACCGCTGACGGCGATATGCACACGGCAACTATAACATTCTCAGTTGATGCAGACTATACATTCAGCATAAGCTGTACCGACAAGGCGGGAAATGCAAACAAAGCCGTTAATTACGGTGAATCAGAAGTTCCCAAAAAGTTTACCGTTGACAAAACAAACCCCGAAAATCTTGTAATAAGCTACAGTGAAAGCGTACTTGATATCGTTCTGAGAACAATATCGTTCGGATTCTTCAATCCGGATATAACGGTTACTGTTAAGGCTGATGATACGACATCGGGCATTGATTACTTTACCTACAGCACGGACGGCAACAAGACTGTTACTGCCGCTCAGGCAAAAGATGTGAAGTATGATAAAGACGGCAAAGCGTATATCACATTCAGAATAGCTCCGCAGTACAGAGGCAAGATATCCTTTAAAGCCTTTGACCGTGCAGGCAACAGTACAGGTATGAGCGATGACAAGACAGTAGTAGCCGACAATATCAAACCTGTTATAAGCGTAGAATACGATAATAACAAGCACGATAACAATAACACTACTTTCTACACCGCGAAGAGAACCGCAACGATCAAAATAACCGAAGCAAACTTCTTCACAGAAGCTTTCGATAAGAATTATCTTAAAATCACGGTTGTAAGAACCGATGACAACGGCAAGAAAACCACCACTGTACTGAAGAACGCAGACCTTACAACTCCGTTTGAAGACAGTAACGGCAATGTGCATACCGCAAAGCTTGACTTTGTTGAGGATGGCGACTACACGTTCACGATTGATTATACCGATTTCTCGGGTAATAAGGCGGGAACGTACAGCACATCGTTCACCATTGACAAGACAAGACCGACAATAGATGTTTCTTATGATAATAACTCTGCCAAGAACAGTAAGTATTTCAAGGCAGACCGTACAGCAACGATAACGATAAACGAGCATAATTTTGATGCTTCAAGGGTTGTCGCAAAAGTAACGAACAAGAATGCAACAGGTACAGTTGGCGATTATGCCGCTTATCTGAAAAATGCGAAGAACTGGAAGACAAACGGCAATACGCATACCGCAACCATCAGATTCACGACCGAGGCGGATTACACATTCAATATATCTTACAGTGACAAGGCGGGCAATAAAAACAAGGCTGTAAATTACGGCAAGTCAGTAGCCCCCGGTGAGTTTACGATTGATAAAACGGCACCGACAAAAGCAGATATCAGAATTAACAATGAGTCTGTAAAAGCAACAAAGGGTGTTGCTTTTGAAAAGTTCTATCGTAACAGCGTGACTGTAAAGTACAGTGTAAACTGTGACATAAGCGGTCTTGAAAACATCACATATCAGAAGGTTGACGATGTGGCAGGTTATTCTGCCGACGGCAGCTGGACAGCTTATGCAAACACCGGTGTAAAAGTATCGCCGAGTGAAAAGTTTGTAATCTATTTCAGAGCCGAAGACAAGGCGGGCAATGTCACAATAATAAATTCTACAGGTATTGTTGTTGACAGCAAAGCGCCGACAGGCGAAACCTACGCACCGGAGATCGATATCAAGCCCGAAGCGGCTAACAAGAACGGACTTCACAATAAGGACGTGTCTGTTGACCTTAATGTAATTGATCCTGCATACAGCGGAAATAACGCTGACAGCAACGGTTATTATTCAGGCATTAACAGAATAACCTATCGTATTTCAACTACCGATACACAGGCTGAGGAAACAGGCGTGCTCTTTGATGTAAACGAAGGCATAACAAGCGGCTCAGTTTATGACAATGACAGCCTTGTAAGCAGTTGGACAGGCAGAATTAATATTGATGCTGCAACTTTCAACAGCAATAACGTAGTAGTTGAAATTACAGCAACGGATAATGCGGGCAATACAAGAGTAACAACCAACGAAATGATAAACATTCCGATAGCAATCGATGTTACAAAGCCAGAAATTAACATTTCGTACAATAATAACTCTGTTGACAGCGAGTCGCTGTTCAAGGCTGACAGAGTGGCAACCATAGCTGTTACCGAACGTAATTTCAAATCTGACAATGTCAAGATAAAGATAACAAATACCGACGGAGTGATACCTGCTGTATCAGGTTGGAAAAAAACAGGCGGCACAGGTAATCTCGATGACACAATATGGACTGCCACAATTCCTTATACAGCAGACGGTGATTACGAGTTCAGTATCGAGTATACCGACCTTGCAGACAACAGAAGCGATGGTGCAGTATATGCGGCAGGTACACAAGTACCTGAAAAGTTCACTGTTGATAAGACGTTGCCCGTAATTGATGTTTCTTATGATAACAATTCAGCCTCAAACGGCAATTATTACAACGCAGGACGTACAGCAACTATAGTTATTACAGAGCACAACTTTGATGCAAGCCGTGTTACGGTAACACTTACCGCGACAGATGACGGCACCGTCGCAGCACTTCCCATAGTAAGCGGCTGGACTGATAACGGAGACAGACACACTGCTACCGTATCCTACAGCAATGACAGTCTTTATACTTTTGATATAGCTGTTAAGGATAAGGCAGGCAACGATGCAGCTGACTTTGCAAAACAGACATTCTATGTTGACAAGACAGCTCCGAGTCTGACAATCAGCGGTGTTGCAGATCTTTCAGCAAACAGCGGTGAAATTATCCCGGTTATCTCATATGCGGATACTAACTATGATGACGCAAATGTAAGTATAACGCTCACCGGTGCAGAAAGAAAAGCTGTTGCACTTGACGGCGCATATTCCGATCAGCACAACGGAAAGATATTTACCTTCAACAACTTCCCTGAGAAAAAAGAGGTTGATGATATCTACACGCTGACTGCCACGCTTACGGATAAGGCAGGTAATACTACAACCAAGTCGATCAGATTCTCTGCCAACCGTTTCGGCTCAACATATGCTCTTCCGAAGGCTACAGAAGAGCTTAACGGCTCATATACACAGAGCGGTAAGGATGTTGTAGTGACAGAAACCAATGCAAACCAACTTAAAAACATCAAGGTGATCCTCTTCAAGAACGGTGAAACAATAACGCTCAAGGAAGACGACGATTACAGGATTGATGTAAAGGGCGGCAACGGTCAGTGGTATGAATACACTTACACTGTATATTCGGCAAATTTCGCCGATGACGGTGTATACAGACTGTCATTCAGCTCGGAAGACGATGCAGGAAATAAGGCTGAAAATACTCTTGATACAAAGAACAAGGAAATTTCGTTCAGTGTAGATAAGACAAAGCCCGATATTGTTGTGACAAATATAGAAAATGGTTCGACATATCCTGTTGATAAGTTGACAGTAACAATGTCAGCAAGCGATAATATCCTTCTTAAAACGATGTCGGTATACCTTGACGATTATGACAAGGAATACAAGACATGGACAGCTGAGGATATCGCAAAAACAATAGATGCTGACGGAAACTTTACCTTTGATATTGATGGAAACTCAACAGGCGCACATAAGGTAAAGGTTGTCTGCACCGATGCAGCAGGAAATGAGCAGACGGTTGAAATTACAGATTTCTATGTAACAACCAACCTGTTTGTACGTTTCTACAACAACAAGGTTCTTTTCTTCGGCACGATTGGCGGCGTAATTGTGATAGCTGCCGCAATAGTAGTGCTGTTAGTTCTTAAAAAAAGAAAGCAAAACACCGGTGAAGACGAATAAATGATTTTTCTGCCGGGTGAAAATACAGCCGGCAGAAAATTTATGTCGTTTTTAATGACAAACATCTTTTGATCCGCTATATTACGGATTGATTTTGCTCGAGAAAAATATTATAATTATATCAGGATTTTGTCGCACTTTATTAAGTGCGACACCGAAAAAATTCCATAGTCTATGGAAAGTTGACAAAGGAGATCATTAATATGAAAATATGTCCTAATTGTAAATCACAGCTGGATGACAGCGCATTATTCTGCACAACTTGCGGAACACAGTTTGGCAACACACAGCCCCAGGGCACAGTGCCCCCTCAGGGAATATATGCGGCAGCTCCCGCATATGATCCTTACGATCATACGGCAGAATTTGATCCCAAGGATATTTCCGATAACAAGGTATTTGCAATGCTTTGCTACCTTATGGGTATATTCGGAATAATAATTGCCCTTCTTGCAAGCAACTCATCAAAGTATGCAATGTTCCATGTAAGACAGGCGCTTAAGTTTGAAGTTGCAAACATACTCATGTTTATCTGTACGATAATTCTGTTATGGACAATTATAGTACCTATTGCTTATGGTATTATGTCAACTGTTCTGTGGGTAATCAAAATTATAGCCTTCTTCCAGATCTGCTCAGGTAAGGCTAAAGAACCCGCTATTATTCGTAGCCTCAAGTTCTTACGCTAAGCTTCATAAGAATAGATGCCCGTATCGCCTTTCAAAAGGTGATACGGGCTTTTTTTTATTGACTCTATAATAAATGTTGGTGAAACCGGGTGTCAAACGGAAAAAGAAAACTGATATATGTTCAGTTATGCCGCCGCAACAGGAACAATATATGATCAGCAGATATCATAGCAAAATTAGCCGATATCTGCACATACAAAAGTGTATCTGGAAAAGCAGATATACCAACAACCTCAATGCAAATATTTTTTAATAATTTGAATTATCCTCACATAAGTGAAACACTCATAAGACCTTTTAACAGTAACTTTAATGACGCAGGCAAACAAAGCCGTGAATATTATGCTCTTGTATTCGGCGGATATTATGGGCGCAAACTGTCTGAAAGAAAAATTTTTCACTGCTTTGCGAAGCAGCGCTGAACAGGCTGAAGCAGTGCTGCCGGAGTGGATATATACACTCAACATTTGTATGTGATCTGGGCATGCTTCTGCTTCAATTATATTCACTTTTTTCTGCTCACATAATGTTCGCAGTATTTTCCCTATATCTGCTTTCAACTGCCCGTACACTACCTGCCTTCGGTATTACGGTGCAAATACTATATGATACTTGCAATTCCACTTTGAATGTGATAAACTATGATTGTCATTCATTTGACAGTCCTCCTTTTAATATTCTGTGGTTGCCAAACCCACTTTTTATTATATCACAGGAGGGCTTTTTACTAAAGTCTTTTATTCCACCGCTTCAAGCGGTGGTTTATTTTTGCTAAAGCTACAAAAAAGCTCTGTGTATTTTTCAATGCACGGAGCTGTAATATATATAAGAATATGTACGGTTATCTTAAAAAGCCGAAGCTTCTTATAATTGCGGGTTCCTTAGCCTTGCCGGAGCAAATCTGGAAGAAAGAAATAATCTTTATTACCCATATGATTCCCTGTAAAATCGGGAAAGCAAACCAACCGAGGAAAGGAATTATAAGAACGAATACAGAAAGGATAGAAACAACGGTTATCTTAAGAGCCTGTCTTACATGGAACATTGTGTACTTTGATGAGTGGGTTGCGAGGAGGGCAACAATGATGCCGATAAAATCCATAAGGTAGCAAAGCATGGCAAAAACCTTGTTGTCTGAAATATCCTTCGGATCGAACTCAGCGGTATGATCATAAGGATCATAAGCGGGAGCAAATGCAGGCTGAGGGGGTACTGCGTTCTGCTGAGGGGGAATTGCGTTCTGCTGAGGGGGTACTGCACCGAACTGTGTTCCGCATGATGTGCAGAAAATCGAACTGTCGTCAAGCTGTGCGTGACAATTTGGACATATTTTCATATTTTTTCTCCTTAATTCATTCGTTCTGTTGGTAGTTCAAACCGATTGAACATTATTTAATCCACATACAATATTATAGCATTACAATGCGCCTGTGTCAATCTGAATTTGAATTAATCGCATTTTTGATCACTCTTTTTACTTTTCGACACCTGTATCTGTCAATGCAGTGTGCCTGTGCAACAAAAAAGCACTGCGATTGCAGTGCTTGAATGGCTCCCCCTGTTGGACTTGAACCAACGGCATCGTGATTAACAGTCACGCGCTCTACCGACTGAGCTAAGGAGGAATATATAAAGAAAGCACAGGAACTGTGCTTTCTTCTTTATGTCGGCATCTATCTATCTTCCCGGGCAGTCACCCGCCAAGTATTTTCGACGTAAATGAGCTTAACTACTGTGTTCGGAATGGGAACAGGTGGAACCTCATCACAATCAACACCGACTTTTAAGGGATATTCCCTCAAAATTGAATAACGAACCAAAAACAAAACATATATTCTCATTAGGTTTAAGCCCTCGACCGATTAGTATCTGCTGGCTAAATTGCTCACACAACTTACACCTTAGACCTATCAACCTCGTAGTCTACAAGGGGTCTTAACTTAAAAGTGGGATATCTTATCTTAAGGACGGCTTCACGCTTAGATGCTTTCAGCGTTTATCCGATCCGCACTTAGCTGCCCAGCTGTGCCACTGGCGTGACAACTGGTGCACCAGAGGTGCGTCCAT